>Ga0255058_10001176_pt1 | contig 14863 bp, 17 predicted proteins | sample Cases_109_9_MG_FD_188637 | JGI IMG/M metagenome (GOLD analysis project Ga0255058, IMG submission 188637) | Seawater microbial communities from Amundsen Gulf, Northwest Territories, Canada - Cases_109_9 | ecosystem: Environmental > Aquatic > Marine > Gulf | place: Canada: Northwest Territories... | reverse complement strand
ATCTGTCTGACTATCTTCCAGGTCCTGACGCAACATGCCGATGACCAGGCTTTCTGCGCCGAGGGCAACCTGGGCGGCCTGATCCCGGTTCAGCATTACCATGGTCCGCCGCAGGTCCAGCGCATTGTCCCAGGCAAGATTTGCGGCAACGATCGTGGCCAGCGCCGTGATGAGCATGGCTGTAATCAGGGCCACACCGCGCTTGCGGGCGTTTCCGGGCAGCGGCTGGCGGATCATGGTGCAACCTCGAGCAGCCGCGTCAGCTCACCTTCTTCGTCCAGGCGCAGGATGATTTCTACGGCGCGCGGGCGTTGCCGCAAGCCACGCGGTCCCGGCATGTTAAGCGGCGGCCATTGCTCCGTCCATTCGCCGTTATCCTGCAGAAAGCGAAAAACGAGGCTTTCCACGCCATCCAGCAAGGTCACCGCAATCGGTTCATTGGCGAGCGTGCGATCCAATACGTTCCAGTGATAGCGAATCAGTTCAGTGTCCTCGAGTCGGTAGGCCGCGCGTTGCAGTGTGCCACGTGGCATGCCGATCGGATTGCGCCAGCCACCGCGCGTCAACTCCAGCGCATAGGCGGACTGAAAGTCGGTTTGCAGCGAGGCGCCGCGAATTTCTCCGAGTTCTTTTCTGACTGGTCGCGGCGCCAGCTGAAAAAAGTCTTCACTGAGTATGCGCATGGTTCGCTGTACCGCCTGCAAGCGGTCCATGCGCGCGTTCAGCAGTTCCGCGCTGGCCAGTGTCTGTCCCAGCGCGCCGTATGCAAGAACAGAGAGTATGCCGAACACGGACAATGCCACCAGTACTTCGATCAGGGTAAATGCGCTTTCACGCCAGCCTGGCAGCTTCATTCGAGTGCACCCGTCCCGCGCGTGCCGCGCGACCAGGCGAGATTGCTTTGTCCGGGAATACCCGGTTCACCGATGAAACCGCTAACCGTACGAATCACATCGTCAGAGCCGGCAATTGACACCGCAACATCCAGACGGAACAGGTTCTCGATGCCGGTCTCCGAAACTGTGGCACGCCAGGCCCATTCGCGGTTGGCGTAATCAACTTCACCCGAACTGCTGCTGACGTCCGGCACGACATTGGCGAGCCGCATTTCGGCGATCTTGTTTTGCGCAATCCAGCTGGCGTAGCTTCGTTGCTGCATCGCCGTCGCCGCTCCGATCATCTGACTGACAGAGGCCGTAACGGCCGCGAGGCCCAGCGCGGCAATGGCCAGCGCCACCATGACCTCGATCAGCGTAAAGCCCGGCGAGCGATTTCGGTTAGAGCGACGCGCGATCATCGGTCGTTATTTCGATCTCTCCGCCTGCTGCGAGATCGATCTTGATTTCCGAGCGATCCAGCGCGCGCAGGATCTTGAGATTAAACGGCGAGATGTCGCCGCTGGAGAGAATCAGGACATGGGGCGCATAATCTTTCGTCATGTCCCTTGCGCGTCTATTTTCGTCTTCGTCGACGGCTGTATCGGCAGCCTCTTCCCTGAGCAATACGCGCCGGCCTTCGATGACAAGATCAAATTCCATGCCTTCTTCCAGCCGCCGTGGTCGCAACAGCTCATCACCGACCACTTCGTTCCATTGCTCCAGGAGCGGGTCCAGTTCAACGAAGCGATAACCGTCGCGCATGACTTCCAGCCCGAACTCGCGGCCTTGCAATGTCGCCTCGTCGAGCGTCAGTTCGACCAGCGACACAAGCCGGCGCGCCTGCTGTTGCAAGGCGCGATTATCGTCGGCGAGACCGAACGACAACAGCACCATCGAGCTGATCACACCGATGATGATAACGACAACGAGAATCTCGATCAGTGTGAAGCCACGCTGCGGCTTGCCGGCGCCCGCCTGTACGTTGCAGGTAGTAACCATGGTCCGCTTTATTCGAGATTCCAGTTGCCAGTATCGGCGTCGATTCCTTCGCCACCCGGGCGGCCGTCACGACCGAGTGTGTAGATATCGATTTCGCCGTTGTTGCCGGGATTCAGGTACAGGTACGGATTACCCCAGGGATCTTTCGGCAAGCGGTCGAGGTAGCCGCCTGCTTTCCAGTTCCTGATATTCGGGTCGGCCGGCTTGGTGACCAGCGCTTGCAGACCCTGCTCACTGCTCGGGTAGGCGAAGTTATCGAGGCGGTAAAATTTCAGCGCATTTTCGATGCCGCGAAGGTCCTGTTGCACCCGGGTGATCTGGGCGTCATCGATCCTGCCGATAACATTCGGCGCAACGATTGCCGCCAGGATTCCCAGAATTATGACAACGACCATAATTTCAATCAGGGTAAATCCCCGTTGTTGCGATAGCCGAAAAATTGATTTGCCAGTCTTGCGCAAGGCGATACTCCGTATATTGAGTGATTGCAGCGCCGTGGCCGGGCGCCGCGTTGACTCGATTGGTGATTAAACGTCAGTATATCAAACATGGGGTTAGACCAAGGTCGCCATAGCATGTTTGTTGCCGCTTTCAGTCGGGTCCGCGACTGGTGGCTGGCGGCGGCAATTATCTGTGTCAGCCTGCTGGCTCAAGGCGGTGGGCAGATTCTTCGGCAGATGTTGCGATTCGATCGTGCGGCCATCGCGGAGGGAGAACTCTGGCGGCTCCTGACGGGGCACTTCGTGCACCTCGGCTGGCCGCATGCGGCGATGAATATCGGCGGCCTGATACTGGTGTGGCTGCTTTTGGGGCCGCTGTTCAGCGCGTCGCAGTGGTGCACGGTGAGCGTGATCAGCATCGCGGCGATTGACCTGGGATTCTGGATCCTGGATACGGATCTCGAATGGTACGTTGGCCTGTCCGGGCTTCTGCACGGTATGCTCGCCGCGGGCGCGCTGCACGGAATCAGCCGCTCCGCCACAGAATCCTGGTTCATCGTCATTTTCCTGCTGGCAAAGCTCGGCTACGAGCAGCTGGTCGGGCCCTTGCCGGGATCGGAGGCAAGCGCAGGCGGTAGTGTGATAGTGAATGCGCACCTTTATGGTGCGACAGGCGGTGCAGCGGCGGCGCTCCTGTTGCGGCGTAGTGTCGGACGCGCGGCATCTATATAATTCTGTGCAGACTCCCAGGAGAGAAAGCTTGACGCTGGCATTTGTTTGTCCCGGACAGGGTTCCCAATCGCTAGGGATGCAGAGGGATCTGGCGGCCACTTACGACGTCGTGCAGTCGACCTATGCAGAAGCCAGCGAAATCCTCGGCTATGATCTATGGCAGCTGGTGCAAGAGGGGCCCGCGGAGCGGCTGAATGAAACCGTGGTGACGCAGCCAGCCATGCTGGCAGCGGGCGTAGCCGCATACCGAGTGTGGAAAGCGGCTGGCGGTTCAGATCCACAGCAGTTGGCCGGTCACAGTCTCGGCGAGTATACGGCGCTGGTATGCGCTGCAGCGCTGGACTTCGGCGACGCCGTGAAGCTGGTGCAGCGTCGTTCTCAATTGATGCAGGATGCGGTGCCGGCGGGCCATGGCGCGATGGCGGCGCTCCTCGGGCTGGATGATGAGCAAGTTGTGGCGGTTTGCGATAGCGCCTCGACTATCGGCGTCGCGGAGGCCGTGAATTTCAATTCCCCCGGCCAGGTGGTCGTGGCCGGAGAACGCGCCGCTGTCGAGCGGGTCATAGAACTCGCCCGCGAGCAGGGCGCCCGGCGCGCCATTATGCTGCCCGTCAGCGTGCCGTCTCATGCGTCGCTTATGCGGCCGGCCGGGGACGCACTGGCAGAGGCATTGGCGGCTACCGACTTTCGGACTGCCGCGATACGGGTCGTCAACAGCGTGGATGCGACGCCATACGGCGGCGCCGATGACATGCGGGAGCACCTGAGAAAGCAGGTATTCAGCCCGGTGCGCTGGGTCGATACCATCAATGCCATGCTGGCCGGGGGTGCAGGCACGGTGATCGAATGCGGACCCGGAAAAGTACTCACCGGACTGAACAAGCGCATTGCCCGCACGATACCCACAGGATTTATCGACACACCTGAGTCTGTTCAGGCAGCGCTTCTGCAACAACTTTATGACGGGGACGCGTAAATGAGCGGTACTTTCAATTCAGACATTCTGCAGGGGCAGGTGGCGCTGGTCACCGGCGCTTCCAGGGGCATTGGTGCGGTGATCGCTAGCTCGCTGGCCGCTTGTGGCGCCACCGTAGTTGGCAGCGCGACCAGCGAGCAAGGCGCTGATGGCATCTCGGCGGCGCTCGGTGGAAGTGGCCGAGGTGTCGTCCTTGATATAGCGAGCGACGAATCGGTCGCCGCGGCGCTCGATGAGATGAGATCTGTGGAAGGCGCGCCGAGCATCGTGGTGAACAACGCCGGTATCACCCGCGACAACCTGTTGTTGCGCATGAAAGCCGATGAATGGGAATCCGTGCTGTCAACCAACCTGTCGGGCGTGTATCGGGTTTGCAAGGGTTGCCTGCGGGGCATGCTGAAGGCGCGGCACGGACGCATCATCAATATCGCATCCGTCATCGGTGTGATGGGGAATCCGGGCCAGTCCAATTACGCCGCAGCCAAGGCGGGAATAATCGGTTTTTCGAAGTCTCTGGCGAAGGAGCTTGGCTCGCGCAACATTACCGTCAATGTGGTGGCGCCGGGCTTTATCGACACTGACATGACGCGGGTGCTGCCGGAGGAACAGCGTGCGGCCATGCTCGGTCAGGTGCCGCTGGGCCGGCTCGGCAAGGCCAGCGATATTGCCGATTCGGTGGTATTTCTTGCGTCGGACGCCGCCGCCTACATCACCGGCGAAACGCTGCATGTTAATGGCGGCATGCTGATGGTCTGAGCGGGCAGGGGCCTGACCGTATGCGAAAAACTTAAGGGGTCCTATTTGTAGATTGCCAATTGGCTTTCACATACAATACCGTGCCATGGCTAGGCCGGGGCTTGAATAATCAAGGACTTATAATATCAGGGGCGGGCGATCCGGGCATAGTCGCCGTAACTACCGGCTCACCAGACCCGAACTGATTTTTGAAAATCTCTTCTGAGGAGAAGCGATCACTATGAGCAGTATTGAAGAGCAAGTTAAGAGCATCGTTGCAGAGCAGTTGGGTGTAAAAGATGACGAAGTGACCAACGATGCGTCTTTTGTTGACGATCTCGGCGCCGATTCACTGGATACCGTGGAATTGGTGATGGCACTCGAGGAGGAATTCGAAACTGAAATTCCGGACGAAGAGGCCGAAAAAATCACGACTGTTCAACAGGCGATCGACTTCGTAACCGCTCGCAAGAGCGCTTAAGAATACCGGACGGCGCGGTCCACCGGGACCGCGCTGCTGCCGCAAGCCTTTTCCCAATGATGGCAATTCTGCCACCGCAACCCGGACAATCACTTGAGTAAACGACGCGTCGTTGTTACCGGCATGGGCATCGTGTCCCCTGTGGGTAGCCAGATCGAGACCGCCTGGCAAAATATTTGCGAGGGGCGTTCGGGCATCCGGCCCATCGATGAATTCGACGTCAGCGATTTCAATACGCGCATTGCGGGCACGGTGGTCGGTTTCGACGTGTCCGAATTCTTGTCATCCAAAGACGCCCGCAAGATGGATCGCTTCATACAATACGGAATCGGCGCAAGCGTGATGGCGCTGCGGGATTCCGGGTTCGAGGTTACGGAAGAAAACGGACATCGGGTGGGTGTGGCCATGGGCGCCGGTATCGGTGGCCTGCACACGATCGAGGTCAATCATAACAAGTTCCTCGATGGTGGACCCCGCAAGATCTCGCCGTTCTATATTCCAGGCAGCATCATCAACATGATTTCCGGCCATGTCAGCATCATGCATGGCATCACCGGGCCCAATCTCGCCGTGGTCACGGCGTGCTCGACGGCGACCCATTGCATCGGATTTGCCGCGCGTACCATCGCCTACGGTGATGCAGAAGTCATGGTGGCCGGCGGCGCAGAATATGCGACTACGCCAACGTCAATTGGCGGATTCTGTTCTGCGCGGGCAATGTCGACGCGTAACGATGATCCGGAGCAGGCGAGCAGGCCCTTCGATCGGGACCGCGACGGTTTCGTACTCAGCAACGGAGCGGGATGCCTGGTGCTCGAGGAATACGAAGTTGCCAAAGCGCGTGGTGCGCAAATCTATGCCGAGCTCATCGGCTTTGGCATGAGCGGCGATGCCTACCACATCACCTTGCCACCCGCAGACGGCGAGGGGGCGCGAAAGTGTATGGTTGCGGCAATGCAGGATGCGCGAATTAATCCTTCCGATATTGACTATCTGAACGCGCACGGAACGTCGACACCCGCCGGCGACCTGGGCGAAACGCTTGGCATCAAACGGGCGTTCGGCGATGCAGCGTATGACCTCGCGGTGAGTTCCACCAAGTCCGTGACCGGGCATATGCTGGGTGCCGCCGGCGGCGTGGAAGCAATTTTTTCGGTGCTTGCCATGCGCGACCAGGTGTTGCCGCCGACAATCAATCTGGACAATCCGGATCCCGAATGTGATCTCGATTACGTGCCGAACACCGCGAGAGACGCCAAGGTTCGGACCGTGATTTCAAACTCATTCGGATTCGGCGGCACTAACGGAAGCCTGGTATTCCGGACGCCAGACTAACCGGGTTCCCTGCATGAAACGCATCGTCTGGATAGCACTGGCATCACTGATGATGTCGGTGGTTGTTATCGGCTTCGTCGGTTACAAAGCCTTACGTTATCTCAATAAACCTGTTCCGATCGCCGACGACGGTATCTCGTTCGAGATTCTTCCGGGAATGTCGTTCACGGCGATCAGCCGCGAGCTTGCGAATCGCGGCATTATTTTGCGGCCGAAAATGTTCCGCTGGTACGCCCGCATGAGCGGCGAGGCCAGCGCCGTGCATGCCGGCGAATACCGGCTCGATGCGGGCGATACGCCGTTGCAGATTCTGCACAAATTTGTCTCCGGCACCGTCCAGCTGCATTCCTTGACAATTGTCGAGGGCTGGAACTTCAGCGAGCTGTTCGCTGCCGTTGCTGCGCATCCTGCGATTCAAACAACGATGACCGAGGAGGACTGGCCGGCGCTGTTAGCGGCAGTGACAACCGCATATGAACACCCTGAGGGACTGTATCTGCCGGAAACCTATCGATTTCCAAAGAACACGAAAGATACGGAGGTTCTCAGGCAGGCATATCTGCTGCTGCAGGATACGCTGGCGGACGAATGGCGCAACAGACAAAGCGGCTTGCCCGTTCACGACCCGTATGAAGCCTTGATTTTGGCATCGATCATCGAAAAGGAGACCGGGCGCGCTGACGAACGTGCCAAAATCTCGGGCGTATTCGTGCGGCGATTACAACAGGGGATGCGGCTGCAGACAGATCCTACGGTGATCTATGGCATCGGCGCGGAATTCGACGGTAACCTGACCCGTCGGCACTTGCGGACGGATACGCCTTATAACACTTACACTCGCGGCGGCTTGCCGCCGACCCCGATTGCCATGCCCGGGCGAGCGGCCATCCATGCGGCATTGCATCCGGCAGAAGGCAACGAATTGTATTTTGTGGCTAGCGGTCTGGGTGATGGCAGTCACAAATTTTCAGCAACCAAGGAACAACATGACGCCGCCGTGCGCGAGTACCTCGCCAGACAAAGAGCGTCGCGAATGAGGAAACAGGCAACAGATGGGTCGCGGTAAATTTATTACGGTAGAGGGCATCGAAGGCGTCGGTAAATCCACCAATATCGAGTTTTTGTCATCGCTGATCGAAGCAAAAGGATTCGATGTGCTAAGAAGCCGTGAACCGGGTGGTACACCAATGGCTGAGCAAATTCGTACCATGCTGCTGGAGCATGGGGACGAACCGTTGCCTGATATTGCCGAATTGCTGCTGTTTTTTGCCGCGCGCTCCCTACACGTATGCAATATGATCAAGCCGGCGCTGGAGGCTGGTACCTGGGTGGTCTGCGACCGCTTCACCGATGCCAGCCGGGCATACCAGGGTAGAGGGCGTGGCCTCGATATGCAGACCATCGACACCCTGTCGGACTGGGTGCAAAATGGTCTCGAACCCGATCTGACTATCCTGCTGGACGCACCGGCGGATGTGGGCATGGGACGCGCCCGGAAACGCGGCACGGCAGACCGGCTCGAATCCGAGCAGTCCTCGTTTTACAACAGAGTCCGGGAGGGCTACCTGGCATTGGCTGCTGCACAGCCTGAGCGTTTTGCGGTGGTGGATGCAAGTAAGCCGCTGGATGCTGTACAACAGCAGATGCGGCGGGCAATGAGCCGGTTACTTGGTGATAAAGTACATTTATAAAGATATATAAACTGTTGAATTAAATATGGAGTTACCCTGGTTAGAATCCTTTGCAAGGAACTGGCGTTCACGCGCTCTGCAGGGCAGGGTGCCACATGCCGTGTTGCTGCAGGGTACCAGCGGCGTTGGTAAGCGCGCGGCGGCGGCATGGCTCGCGGCCGAAAAAATCAAGCCGGGAGCGGCGTCTGCGGCGCCGCAGTTCCCGCCGGCGTTTCCGGAGCATGCGGATTTGCGCTGGATTGCGCCCCCACAGGACAAGCATGTTATCGGGGTAGATGCCATTCGTGGGCTGGTGGACGATCTGAGCCTGACCAGCTACGAGGGCGGTGGCAAAGTTGCGGTGATCGAACCGGCCAATGCGATGACCGTCAACGCCGCAAACAGTTTGCTGAAGACCCTGGAGGAGCCTCCGGGTGATACGTTGCTGATCCTGGTGGCTGATAATGTGGGGAGAATCCCGGCAACCATACTGAGCCGCTGTCAACGGATCATAATCGGCGTTCCGGCAACCAGTGAAAGTCTCGCCTGGCTGGCCAAGCTGCATCCTGGTGATAACTGGGCGGAAGCTTTGCGGCTGGCCGGCAACGCACCGCTGGCCGCAATCCAGGCTGCCGAGAACCTCGAACTCACGCGGGCCATGGCACGCGAGTTTGCCGCATTGCCGCAGTCCGGCGCATCGCCGCTGGATGTGGCAGCGAAGTGGTCGAAGCAGCAGCCACAATTCGTGCTGGACTGGCTGGGAGCCGAAGTCAGGGACTGCATCTGCCGCCTGCTGGCAGGGGCGGCTTCGGCCCGAAAGACAGTGGTGCCTGATTCTGTGCTGCGTTGCATAGACAGGCGAAAACTGTTCTGCTATCTAGACATAATTAACCGGCTGCGGAACCAACCGGCTGGCTCGTTCAACGTGCAACTGACCGTTGAGAGCTTGCTGATAGACTGGGCCGACGGCCTGCGGGACTGTGACAGGATGGGCGACTTTGCCAACAGGTCGCTGAATTTCGGCTTAAGGTAGTTAAAACATGGCAAAACCAGGATTGCTGACACTGACGATCAAGGACAAGAGTGCCCTGTACCTGGCTTATATGCCGTATGTGATCAATGGCGGTCTGTTTATTCCAACCAACAGTTCCTATCGGCTCGGGGACGAGGTGTTCATGCTTCTGAACCTGATGGGCGAGGAGGAGAAAATCCCCGTCGCGGGCACTGTAATCTGGATGACTCCGAAAGGCGCCCAGGGAAAACGCACTACCGGCATTGGTGTGCAGTTCAGCGACCAGGACCAGGGCAACACACAGAAGAAGATCGAGAATTACCTGGCGGGGGCATTGGGCGGCGATAAGCCGACGCACACGATGTAAGTGGCCGCCTTACAATGTCGGGGCTATGCGGCGTTTATGCCGTCACGCAGCACGTAAGCCTGGAAACCACGTTCACTCAAGATGTAAGCACCAGCCGAGCTACGTCTGCCGGTATCGCAGCACACGACGTATTTCATGTCGTGATCCAGTGTATTGATTTTCAGCCGGATAAAATACAACGGAATATTGATTGCGCCCTCCTGACGATGATTCTCGAACTCGCTCGGGAGTCTCACATCCAGCCATTGCCCGCCCCCTTTGACGATTTCTTCAGCTTCACTCATGCTTACCCAATCGAGCATCGGTTCATTTAGCAGGCGCTTGAAGTCCTCTTTGCCAAGCCGCATGACCGAGCCTGCAGTGGTCATCGTCACCGTGGCATTTCGCTTGGCGTCCGAGATCAAAGCCTCTTCACCGAAGGTATCGCCAACGTTCAGTTCGGCCAGCTTTATACCTTCCTTGTTCAAGGGCGTTTCTCTGGTGACCAGGCACTTGCCGCGGGTCAGGACATAAAAATAGTCGCCCTCGGCTCCCTGTTTCAAGACGACATCGCCGGCCTTGTAATTGATCTGCTGCATGCGCATGAAGATTGCCTGTATGTTTGCCGGCGGAATCTTGTGAAACGCTTTGGTCTGCAGCAACATTGTCATCCAGTCGTCGCCGCCGACGTCCGCCTGACCCTGCAGATCGGAGACCTCGTAGGAGCCTGTCTGGTCCCAGGTCAGCATCACATCCAGCAGGTCGCTATCGATCGAAATGTACCTGACACGGTCTCGTGCCCTGGCACTCAGGCGCCGCGGATACATTGGTGCAACCGGATTACGGGCCTTATCCGTGCCGCCCTTGATTATTTCCTGAACCTGCCCCTCGTCCAGTAATTCCAGCGACCCGGATATGACGTAGACGGTACGCTTCTCGGTGTCGCCTTCCTTGAAAAGGAATTGTTGCGGTGACAACTCGCGGACCTGGACTTTCTTGGCCAGCGCCGCAAGGTTGTCCCGTTTCAACCCATCCAAAGGGGAGAAGTTTCTGAGCAGGTCAGTGTCTAGCTGCTCACCGGTCATTGTTCATCCTGTTATTGCTCGTATTATTGGTTGCGATGCCGCCTGCATAAGCTCTTATTCTACCTTCAATTTGTGAGTTTTCGATACTGTCGGGTGACGGCAGCGTGAAGAGCCGCACAGTTTATCAATCATTGCATCGCCGACCAGCCGGCATGGGGTCGAAAGTGCTTGCCATGACGGTCTGCGAGCTGTTGCAGAGCGGCGGTCGTTTTGGCGATCCCGCGCTCCCTGGCATATTGCAGCGGACCACCTCTGAAAGGGGCGAAACCGGTGCCGAAAATGACCCCGGCATCCAGCAAATCAGCGTCGCTGACCACGCCTTCGTCGAGGCAGGCAATTGCTTCGTTCACCATTGGCAGAATCAGGCGGTCTTCTATGTCTACAGGAATATTGTGTTGCGCTGCGTCATTGGGGGCGGATTTATCCGCTTTGCCGTCGATCCAGCGGTAAAAGCCCTGGCCGCATTTTCGGCCCAGTTGTTGCAGGCCAACCATTTCCTCGAGCCGCCCGGGCACCGGGCGATTGAATGCGGACCCTAAAACGTGCGAGACCTTCAGCGCCACGTCTATGCCTACACTGTCGATCAATTCGATGGGTCCCATCGGCATGCCGAATTTTTCTGCCGCACGGTCGATCTCAACCAGCGGCACGCCGTCTTCTGCAAGCTGCATCGCCTCGGCCATGTACGGTGCCAACACGCGATTAACGACAAAGCCCGGGGAACTGGCACACTCTAGCGGTAGTTTGCCGATGCCTTTGACAAAGGCGAAGCCGAGGTCGAGTGCATCTTGCTGAGTATCATCGCAGCGGATGACTTCGACCAGCGGCAGTTGTGCGACCGGGTTGAAAAAGTGCAGTCCTATGAATCGCCGCGGTTCATGCAAAATCGTGCGCAGATCCTCGAGCCTGATGCTCGAGGTATTGGTTGCCAGCAGGGCGCCAGGTTTCATCACGGATTGCAGTGATTCGAACAGCGACTGCTTGGCATCCAGGTCTTCAAATATGGCTTCGATTATGAGATCCGCATCGGCGGCACCGGCGCCGTCCGGGTCGGCCCGCAAACGGGCACTGGTGGTAGACCGTGCTTCAGCGTTACGCAACTTTTTGTCAAAAAGCTTAGCGGCTCGCTCCAGCGCAGGTTGGATGTATTCCATCGCCCGGTCCTGCAGTGTTACCTGCAGGCCTTTGAGGGCACACCAGGCGGCGATGTCACCACCCATGACGCCAGCGCCAACAACGTGAACCCGAGCGATTTTTGTCGCCGGCCTGGCGCCTTGACCTTTGAGCCGATTTTGCAAAAAGAACACGCGCACCAGGTTTCGCGAGGTGCTGCCAACCATCAATTTACCGAATGATCGGGCTTCAGCTTCATAAGCACGGCTGCTGGAAGCACCGCAGGCTGACCACAGGTCAATAATCGCGTATGGGGCAGGGTAGTGTGCCGGTCGCGCTTTTCCTGCCACCTGCTTTCGCAGCATGCGCACGATGAACGGCCGGAACAACGCCAGGTTCAGTAGTCGATCGATGAAGGGTGCGCGACTCTTCGGCGCGCGCGCCGCGATCAGTTCTCTGGCCGCCTGCTTCCAGTTATCCTGTGCCGCGATGCGGTCGACAAGACCCTGGCGCTTCGCTTTTTCCACAGTAATCGGCTTTCCGGTCAGCATCAGCGGCATTGCCGCACGCACGCCGATGATCTGTACCGATCGCACCGTACCGCCGAATCCGGGATGCAGCCCCAGTTGCACTTCGGGAAGGCCAAGTGTGGGCTTCGGATTATTCAGCGCCAGCCGATAGTCACAGGCCATGGCCAGTTCGAGGCCGCCGCCCAGCGCAAAGCCGTCGATTGCGGCAACCGTCGGGCAGCGAAGCGCCTCTATGCGGTCGAGGGTTTGCTGGCCAAGCCGAATCAAATCATATGCTTCTTCCGGCGTCTCGATTTTTGTGAATTCGTTGATGTCGGCCCCCATCACGAATCCGTTGCGCTTGCCGGAATAAATGACGAGGCCGCGTGGCGGGTCTGTCTCCAGTGTGGCAAGAATGCGCGTGAATTCGGTGAAGACCGGCTGCGACAGCACGTTGGCGCCGCCGTCCGCTTTGTCGAAACAGAGCCAGACGACGCCGTCGTTATCCGTCCTCAAGCGCCAGTGAGAATAATCTGCAGTTGTCGATTCGTTCATCAATATCCCGCGTTGTCATCCGATCTCGAAATCACATACCAACGGCAAGTGATCCGAAAATCGAACCTGTGGAATTTCAAAATGGGAAACCCCGATGCCGTCCTGATACAGGATGAAGTCCAGTTCCTTGCGCGGCGACCGAGAAGGATATGACGGCAAGCTCCTTTCATTGGCACTGCGCAGTCCGGCCGCTCGCATAAAAAGATAGATCTCGTTTTCACCCCAAAAGGTATTGAAATCGCCGGCGACAATCACCGGTTTTTCGGTGACTTCAATGAGGTCGTAAAGTTTGCGCAATTGCAAATGCCGATGCCGGTATTTCAGGGACAGGTGAACCAGGAATACCGCAAAATTTTCCATTTCTAACTCTATTATCAGGCGTTTAACGCCGGTATCAAAATAATGGAAGGTTTCACCATGCACCCTCGGCGCAGCCAGAAACGCATTGCCCTGTTTGCGTACGATCGGCAGCATCTGGCTGATGGAGCCCTCGCCATATTTGGTTTCGTAGGAGGAATTCAGGCCGAGGTCTTCAGCGATTTTTTCAGCCTGGTTGACCATTCTGCTGCGAATAGATCCGGTGTCCACCTCGATAAGCCCCACGATATCCGGATCAACGGATTGGATGAATTCGGTGATCTCGGGCAAGACATTCTGATTGCCAAGCACATAGCCGGCCCCGGGCAGCGGAACATGCATTGACATGCCCGCGCCGACAGCGTATCGAATGTTGTACAGGAGGAGTCGCATGGATTCTGTGGGGCTACGATACAGAAAGCGCCTGACCATGGAAACAGGCTGGCGATGCCAGGAGTCAATTCGATAAACTGGTACTCCAGCAAGGTAGTATTGATGGGTTCAGCGGGTCGGGGAGATAGGCGTGTCGGAAAAAAATCCAATTCGGGTCTATGTAACCCACTGTTTTGCTGAAACTGATGACTACCTGCGGGTGTTCGAATTTCTGGAAAGCGTTGATCGGTTTTTCTATTTGAACTGCTCGAAGCCGGAAAATGTACCGGCCAGCGGCGGCGTCGATGCCATCAGGGATGAACTGATCGCCCAGATCAAGGAGTGTGAGGCGGTCGTTGTGCTCGCATCGCTGTATGCAGATCAGGTGGACATGGTGCAGTTTCAGTTGGATGTGGCAGAGGCCAACAACAAACCGACGATCGTGATACGGCCGTTCGGCGGTCTGTTGGAAACGCCCGAGACCCTGGCCAATCGCGCCACGGAGCAGATTGCATGGAACGAGCGGGATATCGTCGATGCGCTGAAACGCCAGGCGCGGGGTGAGGATACCTCGCGCTGGGATGTTATTGACTTCCCATGAAGTGCGCTGTCGATTTCGTACTGATTTTCAGCTGTTTAGCAACGCCGGGTCATCAATGTGGCCAATAGAACGCCGCTGATCATTGCGCACCGCGGCGCATCCGGGTATTTGCCGGAACATACGCTCGAGGCGAAATCGCTGGCCTTTGCGATGGGAGCCAACTACCTGGAGCAGGACGTAGTCGCCTCGCGAGATGACGAGCTTGTGGTCCTGCACGATATCCACCTGGACCGCGTCAGCGATGTCAGTGAGAAATTTCCCGAGCGGCATCGCGACGACGGGCGCTACTATGCGCGGGACTTCGACCTCGCGGAACTGCGCTCACTGAACGTGCACGAACGGCGCGGTGATGATGGCAAGACCGCTGTATATCCGGGCCGGTTTCCGACGGATCGGAGTCGTTTCGGCATTGCCACCCTGGCCGAAGAAATTGAACTGGTGCAAGGGCTGAACCGGTCGACCGGGCGCAGCGTAGGCATCTATCCGGAGATCAAGGCACCAGCCTGGCATCACGAGAACGATTTTGATCTGAGTGCTGCCGTGCTTGAGACGCTGGCGCGTTACGGCTACCAGGGCAGGGCGTCCGCCGCATACCTGCAGTGCTTTGATGCGGCCGAGATACGCCGAATCCGGGTCGAACTGGGTTGCGAATTGAAGCTGATCCAGT
>Ga0255058_10001175_pt1 | contig 14866 bp, 12 predicted proteins | sample Cases_109_9_MG_FD_188637 | JGI IMG/M metagenome (GOLD analysis project Ga0255058, IMG submission 188637) | Seawater microbial communities from Amundsen Gulf, Northwest Territories, Canada - Cases_109_9 | ecosystem: Environmental > Aquatic > Marine > Gulf | place: Canada: Northwest Territories... | reverse complement strand
CGCCAGCGTCGAGGAACATCTCCCGGGGCAATGCGCTGGAATGTTGAAAAAACTCCACGGTCTGATCATGCAGATGATCGAATACCCGGTTCCGATCGTCGCAGCCGTGCACGGTCAGTGCCTCGGTGGAGGACTGGAAGTCGCATGCGCGGCGAGCCTTATCATCGCCGCGCGCGATGCCAGTCTTGGCCAGCCCGAAATTTCACTCGCGGTCTTCGCGCCCGCAGCCTCCTGCCTGTTGCCGGAGCGCGTTGGTCAGTCACAGGCGGAAATGCTGCTGTTGTCAGGCCGGAGCGTCGACGCGGATCGGGCCAGGCAAACAGGTCTGGTCGACGAGGTCAGCAATGAGCCGGCTGCGGCCGCGCTGGCATGGATTGACGAAAACATCATCGGCAAGAGCGTGAGTTCGCTCAAGATCGCGGTTGCTGCGGCGCGCCACGACTACATAGCACGCATCAGGGCAAAACTCGAAGCCGTTGAAGCGATGTATCTCGATGAACTCATGAAAACCGACGATGCGGTCGAAGGTCTCACTGCATTTCTCGAGAAGCGCAAGCCTGTCTGGGACAGTGATGCTACGGGAGCAGATCAATGAACGCGTACCGCTGGGTGATGGAGGAGTCAGGCAAGCCACTTTGCAGGGTAGAGTTCGAGCCCGGTGAACCTGAGGCGAACGAGGTCGTGGTTGAAATCGCCGGTTGCGGCGTCTGCCATACCGACCTCGGCTTCTACTACGACGGTGTCAGGACCAAGCACCCCTTACCGCTGGCACTGGGACATGAAATCAGTGGGCGCGTGATCCGGAGCGGCAGCGGCGCGTCGCAGTGGCAGGACAGGACCGTCATCGTCCCGGCCGTTATCCCCTGCGGTTCCTGTGATCTTTGCGATCGCGGCCACGGCACAATCTGCAGGAATCAGAAATCACCGGGCATCGACATGCATGGCGGTTTTGCATCGCACATCAGCGTGCCGGCAACGGGACTCTGTGAAGTCGACGCTACCCGGCTGGCCGAAGTCGATATGGAACTGGCGGACGCGAGTGTCATTGCCGACGCGCTGACGACGCCGTATCAGGCGGTCGTGCAGGCGGAAGTAGAACCGGGAGACCTGGCTGTGGTCATCGGTGTCGGCGGCGTCGGCGGCTACGCGGTGCAACTTGCGCATACCAAAGGGGCGACCGTCGTCGCGATCGACGTCGATCAGGCGAAGCTTGACCGGCTCGAGGACTTCGGCGCGAGTTTGGTGATCAATGCGCGCGAAGTACAGGGACGGGATCTACGAGATACGATCCGGCAATTCGCGAAAGACCGGGGCCTCAGGCAGACAGAATGGAAGATATTCGAGTGTTCCGGCAGCGCGGCTGGGCAAGCGAGCGCTTTCGGATTGCTGACTTACGGAGCATGCCTGTCCGTCGTGGGCTTCACGATGGAGAAGCTCGAGCTCCGCCTGTCGAATCTGATGGCATTTCATGCACGGGCGCTGGGCAACTGGGGGTGTTTGCCGGAGCATTATCCCGACGCCCTTGAACTGGTGCTGACCGGCAAGGTATCCATGCTGCCGTTCATCGAGCGGCACCCTTTGTCCGAGATCAACGAGGTGTTTGCGAGGGTGCATGACGGCGAGCTGACGCGACGCGCCATCCTGGTGCCGGATGAATAGTTCAATGGAAAACTTTCGAACCCGCCCGCTGGTCGCGGACGATCTGCAGCGGGTGATCGAAATCGACTGCGGATATACTGGCCGCCGCCGCGACGGGTTTTATCGAAAACGACTGGATGCCGCCCTGGCTGAGCCGCGAAATTTCGTCTACCTGGGGTGTGAAAGTGATACTGCACTGCAGGGTTTTCTCCTGGCGCGTCTGCAGGAAGGCGAATACGGTACAGAGCGACCATCTGCTTCAATGGACGCCATCGGGGTCGATCCCGGGCGGGCGACGCAGGGCATGGGCCGGGCGATGCTCGATGCGCTGGACGACGTTCTGCAGCACAAAGGCATCGGGACGATTCATACCCAGGCCGACTGGCATAACCTGGAAATGCTGCAATTTTTTGCCGGCACCGGTTTTTCGCTGGCGCCACGGCATGTGCTGGAACGGAGCGCCCGTGATCTGAACGATGTGGATTTTGCGGACGATCTTATCGAGGCAGCCGGCACAGCGGGTGACGCCAATGACTACAGCGACGCGGGCAGCGACCAGCGTGGCGCACTGGCGCGCGACTTAGTCATGTGTCGCGCGTTGTGCGATGCCGACCTGGCGGCAATTGTAAAAATCGACCGCAAGATCTCGGGCAGGGATCATCAGGCCTATTACGAGCACAAAATGGCGGAGGCGCTTGGTGAATCCGGAATCCGCGTGTCGCTCGTTGCCGAGCAAGACGACCATGTGGTCGGCTTCGTCATGGCCCGGGTGGATTTCGGCGAGTTCGACCGCATCGAGCCGGCTGCCGTGCTCGACAGTATCGCGGTCGACCCCGACAACACGAATCACCTCGTCGGTACGGCATTGTTGTCTCAATTGCTGGCGAATCTTTCTGCGCTGCAAATCGAGCTTGTGCGCTCGGAGACCGACGCGGAGCACCTGGATGTCCTCAGGTTTCTGCAGCGCAACGGCTTCGTTATCTCGCAGCGCCTTGCTTTCGTCCGCGACGTCAAATAACAGCGGTCCGGCGCACTAAAACAGCCATCCGTCGGGACCCGTGATGCTGTGATACTCCTGGAATTCCAGGATGCCTTCGTATCCCAGATTTCTGCCAATGCCGCTCGCCTTGAATCCGCCGAAAGGCCCGCGGTTGTCCTGAGCCAACGGCCCGTGCCCGTTCAGATAGGTGTATCCGGCCTCGAGCTGGCGCGCAACGCGGACGGCCCTTTCCTTGTCCTCAGTCCAGACGGATGAACAAAGCCCATACTCGGAATCGTTGGCCAGGCTTATGGCCTCGTCCTCGGTATCGAAGGGGATGATCGGCAACGCCGGGCCGAATTGCTCTTCCTTTACGATATCGAGGGCAGCATCCGGGTCGAATACCAGCGCCGGTTTCTGAAAGTAGCCCGCGTCGTACAGGTCCTCGTCAGGCACTTCACCGTACTCCCGCACGTCTGCACCCTGCTCCCGTGCCTGGCTGAGCATGCCGGTGACCACAGCGTGCTGAGGTTTGTTATTGACCGGCCCCATGGTCGTCGCGGGCAGTAACGGATCACCGATCACCTGGCGCGAGGATGCCGCAATCAGGCCGGCACAGAGTTCGTCATAGCGGGACCGGTGTACATACAGGCGTTTCAACGCCATGCATATCTGTCCTGAGGTCATGAACGCTGCCAGGTATATGCGCATGAACGCCCCGGCATCGAGCACTGCATCGTCCAGAAACAATCCGGCATCGTTGCCGCCCAGCTCGAGCGTCACTGGCGTCAGATTGTCGGCGGCAACTCGCATGACATGTTTACCGACCGGAATGCTGCCGGTGAAATTGATTTTCCTGACCAGCGGATGAGACAACAATGCGTCGCCAATTGTGGCTGCGGATCCGGTTACGACATTCAGGACGCCCGGCGGCAGCATCTCGGCGATTTTTCTGATAGTCAGCGACGGCGCCATTGCCGAGTTCTGGGACGGCTTAACCACGCAGGTGTTTCCTGCCACGAGGGCCTGCGGCAGTTTGGCGCCGAGGATCGAGAGCGGCCAGTTCCACGGAACGACCAACGCCGCGACGCCGCGCGGTTGGCGCGTAATGATGGTATCGAACGGTGGTCCTTTGAGCTCATCGTCCGCAGAAAGTCGTTCCGCCATGCCAGCGCAGTGCAGGAAGCGGTCCCCGAGGCGCGTCATCTCGATGGTGGATTCCTTGAGGACCTTGCCGTGCTCGCGCGTAAACAGTTTGATTCTGAATTTCAGGTCTGCCTCGTCGGCGGTAAGGTGCTGCGCGACTTTCCTCAGATAGTCGGCGCGCTCTGCATACGACAAGGCCGCCCACGCCGGGAATGCCGCATGCGCCGCTGTACAGGCAGCATCGATATCCCCGGGCGTGGCGCTGGCGGCTTCCCCGACAAACTCGTCCGGGCGCGCTGGATTGTGTAACGGGTAATATCCTTCGCCGGCGGGCTGCCGCTCCTCACCGTCAATATAGAGTTCGGTCCTCACTGCAGAGTCGTTGCCAGCCATATCGGTACTCCAGCCTGTGTTGTACCGGTACGGTACATCAAGAAGTCAGTGTTTTCATTTGCGAGATTGGCCCGCTGCGGTCTGCCGCACAATTCGACATGCATTTTAATTCACTTTGACACAGCCGACGCTCGAGCATGCCTATAATGCCTACTGGCCATTTGGGGGAAAATCATGTCCGAATCTGCGGCCCCGGCACTATCCAGTAATGTCGTTGCCAAAGTCATCGACGACGGCCAGGTCAGCGGCCAGCAAATTCTCGTTGTCGGGCTATGTATGTTCTTCAATATGCTCGACGGATTCGATATCACGGCGATGGCGATTGTTGCAAGCGCCGTATCTCAGGAGTTGCAACTTACCGCTGACAGGCTCGGGCTGATCTTCAGTTTCGCACTTGCCGGCATGATGGTCGGCGCGATGTTCCTCGCCCCGGTATCCGATATTATCGGCCGCCGCAAACTGATTATTCTGAGCGTAACCCTGGTTGGCATATCCATATTGTTCACGGCCAACGCCACGACGCTGACGGAATTCGTCGTCCTGCGCTTTGTCAGCGGACTCGGTGCGGGCGCCATGCTCGCGTGTCAGGCGACGCTGGCTGCGGAGTACAGTCCTGAAAAATACCGATCGTTATCGGTCGCCGGTACGACCGCCGGTTATCCGCTCGGTGCAACGATGACTGCGGTTGTTGCGGGGTTCATCATGCCGGAGTATGGCTGGCGCGGCATGTTCTGGTTCGGTGGCGGCGTCACGCTTGCTATGGGCGCGGTTGCCTGGGCGTTCATTCCGGAGTCACTCAAATATCTGTTTGAACGCCGGCCGGCAAATGCACTTCAGCGCGTCAACAAGATTCTGCTGAAGCTCAAGAAGGACACGCTTGACGAGTTGCCGGTGATCGCAACGGAGACCGCCCGAAAAGCAAGAGGTCTCATCGGCAGTATGACGAGTCTCCTCGCCGGGGAGTATCGGGTCGTAACGCTGATGTTGTGGACAACTTTTTTCCTGTGTTTCGCTACGCTGTATTTCCTGATGAGTTGGATACCGAAGCTGATGGAGCAGTCCGGGTACCCGGCTGAAACGGGACATTTCGCGTTCTTCCTTTTCAACCTGGGCGGCGTCATCGGGATAGTCACACTCGGAGCGCTGTCGACTCGCTTGAAACTGACAAATCTGGTTTCTGTTTTCCTGTTTTCGTCGGCTATTTGCATGGTAGTTTTTGCTCTGGCACCTAATCAACTAACTTTGCTGATGGCGGTCATTTTCCTCATGGGTATTCTTCAGCAAGGCGGATTCACCGGACTGTACGCTGTCGCGGCCAAGGTGTATCCGACAGAAATTCGCAGCACCGGAATCGGTTGGGCGATCGGCCTTGGCAGGTCCGGCGCGGTGATCGGCCCGGCCGCGGCCGGCTTCCTGATCGCCGCAGGGCTCAGCATGTCAGCCAACTACTACGTCTTTGCGGTGCCAATGGCCGTCGGCGGACTGATTTCCTATTGGCTGAAGGTGAAGTAGATTGACGATCAAACTCAAGAGTTTTGTTAGCGGTCAGTGGCAGGCGGGGAGTGGCCGGACGGTCACTTTACGGAACCCCGCAACCGAAGAGCCGCTGGCCGAGACCAGCACAGAGGGTATCGATTTTTCGGCAGCGCTTGAGCATGCGCGAGAAGTTGGCGGCCCGGCATTGCGCTCGATGACATTTGCAGAACGAGCAGAAAAATTGCAAGCGCTCTACGATGCCCTGTTCGCCAATCGTGAAGAATTTATAGCGCTGTCGATCAGCAACGGCGGCAACACGCGAAACGACGCCAAGTTTGATGTCGATGGCGCCACCGCGACCTTGCTGGCCTACGTCGATGTCGGCAAGGAACTCGGCGACCGTCATGTCATCAACGATGGTGGATCGGTGCAGATCGGGCGGACACCGCGTTATGCGGGACGGCACATTCTGTCGCCGCTGCACGGTGCTGCCGTGCATGTGAATGCCTTCAATTTTCCGGCCTGGGGAATGATCGAGAAAGCTGCTGTCGCATTGCTTGCAGGGTTGCCGGTTGTCAGCAAGCCGGCGACCAGCACGGCGTTGCTGGCGCAGCGCATGACCGAGATCATCGTCGACTCCGCTGCGTTGCCTGACGGCGCATTCTCTTTCATCGCCGGATCTGTAGGTGACTTGCTGGATCATCTCGGCCCCCAGGATGTGCTGGCATTCACCGGCTCGGGTGACACTGCGACGGTTTTGCGCCGCCTGGACGCGCATACGAATCGATCGCTGCGCGTCAATATCGAGGCTGACAGCCTCAATGCTGCGGTGATGGGCCCGGATATCGAGGTCGGTTGCGAGACCTGGCAGATGATGCTCAACGAGGTCGTTACGGACGTGCGGCAGAAAGCCGGACAAAAATGCACGGCAATCCGCCGCGTATTCGTGCCGCCGGCGAGACTGGATTCTTTTTGCGAAGCCCTCAAGGAACGGCTGGAGGACATCGTCGTCGGCAACCCGGCCGAGGCAAACGTCCGCATGGGGCCGCTCGTCAGCGCAAATCAGCTCGATAATGTCGCGGCAGGCATCGAATCGCTACAGGGTCAGGCGACAAAAGTTACGGGGCGCCTGAAACCGGAAGAGCTGGTTGGTGTTGACGACCGCAAGGGATACTTTCTGACGCCGCATCTGTTCCGTGTCGATGATGTCGCAGCGGCTCCGATAGTGCATGAACGAGAGATATTCGGCCCCGTCGTCTCGGTTCTGCCGTACGAAGATAACGGCGAACTGATCAGACTGTGTGCCGCGGGCGGCGGCTCGCTCGTCTCATCCGTGTATTCAGACGACCGTAATTTCTCCCGCGATCTTCTCGTCGGGCTCGCCCCGTTCAACGGCAGGCTGACGCACGGCAGCAGCAAAGTCGCTGGCATCTCGCCAGGACCCGGTACGGTACTGCCGATGCTCGTGCACGGAGGACCGGGACGGGCCGGCGGCGGTGAGGAACTCGGTGGCGCGAGGGGCCTGTCTTTCTATCTGCAGCGCACCGCGGTGCAAGGGTACAGCGCGTTGCTGGACAAGTTCTTTCCGGCTGGTGATAATCCGAACTGATTGTAATGTCCGCATAGACTCTCCGCTCATTCGCTCAGCACGACTACCGCGAGCCACGCGACGATCCCCGCAAAAGGAACAAACAAGGCCCATGCCAGCCCGAAGCGAGAGCGATGGACGGCGATGCTGGCTCCCAATAGCAGCAGGGGAAATGCCAGTGCAATCCACCGGAATCGGGGGGTTGCAGCCAGGTAAATAAAAAATGGAAGTACGATCACTGAGGCAACCGCCAGCCACGCCGGCTTTCTCCGCAAGATACCGGCTACGGACAGTACGAGCGCAAGCAGCAGCGCGGGCCATCCGAATATGAGTACAAGCGACAATTCCAATACGCCACTCCTTCAATCCTGATAGTGCTAGAATAAAAGTGTACTGATAATTACACATTAAAGAATGATTTTTTTCTCAAATAAATCACGGCCATATCATCTTGGCCCGTACCCGATGGAGCGTCTCGCGCGGGATACGGACATCCTTGCCCGTGAAATCGATTTGCCGCAGAAAGCACGGCCGTCGATTGATATGGAAAAAGTGGCAGGCTTCGGAAATACGATTGCGAAGTATCACCAGATTTTTCATAATCTGCGGGACGACAATTCTGCGGCGGCAAAAGCGCCCGTGCCCGATGATCTGCAGAGACGCATGATCGACATCAAGGGGTCCGCATATTTTCTTAACGCCAGTCAGGTAGCGATCTGTTCGCTGGCAGATTCATGCTGGCTGAGTGATGCGACAACGCAGCGTCACAGCCATGCGGTTGTCGTACTGGTGGAACACAACCGGGCCCCCGAGAATGGATCGCTGGTGCATTCCTGGGTGGCGGATACTGTTGCGGAAGCCGCAGAATTCCGCGCGTATGAAATCGCTATCAGCGTCGCCAACCATATTCAGTTGATGGGTTTTTCGGCGGTCGCACACGACGGCCGGCATGGCGACGTCGACCTCGATCGCCTGACCATCATGGCGGGCCTCGGTGTCCGGGCTGACAGCAGAATCCTGAACCCGTATCTCGACCAGAACTTTGCGGTCTGTGCCGTGACGACGGACTACGAGCTGGCCACCGATCAGCCACTCGATCCCCGCGCGGCCTTGAAGGCGAAGGGCATCGCTTACCAGCTCGGCATCGGTGGAGCGACATCGGGCCTCGAACGCTGGCGGCAAGCGAGCCGGCCGACCCATTTGAGCAAGTTCGCCATGGAAACGGTGGACCGTGTCGACAGACCAACGACGTTGATCATCGACGATGAGGTACCGCGGGTACCGAAGCGTGCGTCATTTTTCGATCGTGCGATTCATGGTGACCTTGGAGAGAAAACACAGCGCGAGCGCAGTCGTTTTGCGTTCAAACATCCGCTCGCAACGGCGATGCTGAATCAGATCCAGGCCATGGTGCCGCACCAGGACGGGCCGGTTGCGGAGCAGGCCGCGGCATCCTGCGGCGATGCGGAGGAAAACGCGAGGGCGCTGAAGTCCCTGTCTTATTTCCTGGGTGCGGAGCTTACCGGCATTTGTGAGATTCCGGAGTATGCCTGGTACTCGCATGGCGACCGCGGCGTACCCATCGAATGTCATCACAAGTATGCGGTCGTCATGCTGATCGATCAGGAATACGACACGATGGAAGGTGCATCGGGCGATGATTTCATTTCCGGCGCCCAGTCCATGCGGGCCTACATGCGCGGCGGGGTCATCGCCGGTGTCATGGCAGAGCATTTGCGCGCTCTCGGCTTTTCTGCCCGGGCGCAGACGAATGCCGATTCCGAGGTCCTGCAGTTACCCCTGATCCTGCTGGCCGGGCTCGGCGAGCTCAGTCGCATTGGCGAACTGGTGCTCAATCCATTCGTTGGCCCGCGTTTCAAGTCCGTCGTCATGACGACTGATTTACCACTGGTAGCCGACAAGCCAATCGATTTCGGACTGCAATATTTCTGCTCGAATTGCTTGAAGTGCGCGCGCGAATGCCCCTCGGATTCGATCTCCTGGGGCGACAAGGTCATGTTCAACGGCTACGAGATGTGGAAGATCGACGCCGAAAGGTGCGCGCGCTACAGGTTGACGAATCAGCGTGGTCTGGCCTGCGGTCGCTGCATGAAGACCTGCCCGTTGAACAAAGTCGTCACCTGGGATGGGCCGATCGCGACCCAGGTCGCGAGCTGGCTCGGCATCAATGCTCGCTGGTTGAAGCCACTGCTGGTGCCGATTGCCACCCGGCTTGACGACTGGCTCGGGCACGGTGTTCGTAATCCTGCCAAGAAATGGTGGCTCGATCTGGAAATCGTGGACGGCATATGTGTCGAGCCACGGAGGGGTGTCAACGAGCGCGACCTGGACCTGAATAGGGCCATAGATCCGGCAAAACAGAAAATCGCCTACTACAACGCGGACGTCATGCCGCCGCCCAATAGTCACGGCATACCTTATATTCCAAAGCGCAAGGATGCGATCGCAGCCGCGGCGTTACTCGAAACACCGGCGGAAGCACTGGCTCGTGTGCAAGCCGGCGGCGCGAGACCGCAGCATTATGTGCCAACGCCGCCGATCCCGCCCTCCGAATTGCCGCAATCGGATAACATATTGTTCGATCCGTACAAGAAAGCAGACTCGAAAAGGCATGGAGCGAGACAATAATGATTCGGTAAAGGCGCGGCCGTCGGCGACCGTGGTTCTGGTGCGTGCGGGCGAGGCCGATCCCGAGATCCTGATGGTCAGGCGCAGGGCCGGGGACGCTTTCGGGGAGAGTTACACATTTCCGGGCGGTGTTGTGGACGAAGACGAGTCCGAAGCGCACGCTTATTGCCGGGGCGCGTTAACAGAGCAGGTAGACGTCGAGCTTGGGTTGCCGGATGGCGGACTGGATTTTTACAGTGCCGCCGTCAGGGAGTTATTCGAGGAGACCGGTGTTCTGTTGGCGCGCGATTCGGGTGGCGGCGACTGGGCTTTTTCGAGCAATCCGGATGCCGCATCGTTACTTCGCGAACTGCGCCGGCAGCTGGATAACGGCGGCGTGCCGTGGGCAGAGATTTTGCGAACAAACGAACTTTGTATCGCCTGTGACGCTTTGCATTACATCAGCTTCTGGGAAACGCCGTTGCGGCTACCCAAACGCTGGGCAGCGCGCTTTTTCCTGGCAAAGATTCCACCCGGTCAGGCTGCACAACACGACGGCAATGAGTTGACAGACAGTTGCTGGATGACGGCTGCGGAGGTTCTGTCAGCGGGGAGAGAACGTGGCATGAAGCTGCCATTCCCCACTATTACCAATCTGCAGAAAATATCCGCATTCGGAACTGTCGATGAACTTCTGCGCTGGGCAAGCTCCCAGGCAGCGCAGGGAATCGCCAGGATCAGGCCTGTCATCCTCACGGACAACGGCCGCACACGATTCGTGATACCGGGCGATCCGGATTATCCGCAAACCGGCGATCGATGAGTGCCGGTCTCATAAGCGGTGTTGTAACTGAGATCGCTTCCGGTGTCCGTCGTCTGCTGGCGCCCAACGCCGGCCCGATGACCGGACCCGGAACCAATACGTATCTGCTCGGCGAAGCGGAGATTGCCGTTATCGATCCCGGCCCGGCGATCGGCAGCCATATCGAAGCGATCAGGAACGCAGCACCCGCTCCGATCAAGTGGATTCTGGCTACCCACACGCACCCGGATCATTCACCTGCCGCAGTAAAGCTGGCTGAGATCACCGGCGCAAGTCTCCTCGGGCAGCCTGCGCCCGACGGCAAGTATCAGGACCAGAGTTTTGTGCCGGATCGCGTACTTCGGGACGGCGACCTGTTTGAGACAGAGGAATTCAGCCTGCGGGCCGTGCATACGCCGGGGCACGCATCAAACCACCTGTGTTACCGGCACGAAACACTGGACTGGCTGTTTACCGGCGATCACATCATGAACGGATCGACCGTGGTCATTAACCCGCCTGACGGCAATATGAAACACTATCTTCAGTCTCTCGAGCGACTGAAGACACTCGGCCTGAAAGCGCTTGCGCCGGGACATGGCGAGCTGATCGACAAGCCCGATGAGGTCGTGGATTGGCTGATCGACCACAGGCTCGGCCGGGAAGCGAAAGTCTTCGCCGCGCTGGAGACTCATCCGGACTCGACGACGAAGCAGCTAACGCCGTTCGTATACGATGATGTCGATGCCGCACTGCATGAACTCGCCGAACGATCGCTGCTGGCGCATCTCATCAAACTCGAGGACGACGGTCGGGCTGGACAAAGCGATAATCTATGGCGTCCTATCCCCCTGGCGAAGGAATCCGGATGAAAAGCAGACTCGTCGTTCGCGTTGAATTTGGTGATACCGATCCCGCCGCCATCGTGTTCTATCCGAACTTTTTCCGTTGGTACGACGCAAGTGCCTGGCGCCTGTTTGTCAAAGCCGGTTTGACTCTCGAGGCATTCCGGGAAGAGTTCGGACTGATCGGTGTACCCATAGTCGAGGCACGATCGAAATTCATAAAGCCGCTGCGCTTCGGGGATTCGGTCGAAATCACGAGTTACGTGGCTACCTGGAAACGAAAGACGTTCGAGGTCGTGCATGAAGTGCGCAAAGACGGCGAAATGACGACAGAGGGCCTGGAAATACGCGTCTGTGCAAAACTCCTGGAAGACGGATCCGAAGGCATTCGCGCGGTACCTGTTCCGGATGAACTGCGGCGGCGGCTGTCCACTTCACAATCAGACGACCTTTAGCATGTGACGAATGATCGGATTCGAGGTCGGACCCGACGAACTGTTCGTTTCCTAAACATATGCTCGGTGTCGGAAAGTTATTTATAATTAGTAAGTTAAAGACATTTCGTGTCCAATAAAACGCGGTTTGTTCAATATAATCAAAAATGCGCCCGTAGCTCAGTTGGATAGAGCACCTGCCTCCTAAGCAGGGGGCCGGTATGAAGGGTTACCTTTGTGTCAAGAAGCACATCGATGAAGTTATTACTCGAAGTATTCCAAGCCGCAACAGTCTTACGCAAAAGCAATTTGTTGCCCGTCGGATTGGGTAGGATTGGGTAGTCAATAGTTGGAAGACTGTTTGCTTTGCGTGTCCAACGGCTATTCGGATGATGTGGAGGTACCGGACTGCCGAATAGGCGGTCTAGAAATCAAGGGTAATTTCTTCGGCTATGCTGGCTCTGGGATGCGCGAAACTATCTTAACGGCTTGACGGGTAGAGCCTTGCGGTAATACGTTCGCTTCGTAAGTGAGGTGGACGAATGGCCCAACCGCTCTGATGCTTCTTGCAAAGAATCGCTGTCGCTGGCGCTCTTGCTTCGAATGTTGTGAAACGAAAATTTCTCTATATTGTTCTTGGCCGCTTTTTTCATTAGCCGTTGCCGGTGGGTCCCGAAAATTCATGCACCCCTGGGCAGGTAGTAATGATGGAGCCCGTGAACAGCCGGGAAGTCGATGACATGCGCCGGCTTGGCGGAACGTACAGGCCGATGGTCGGGTGCATCGCTGGCGAGTGACCGATGCGTTTGCCAGGGATGATAGTAATCCAGATAAGATGAGAGCAGCCGCCTGAGATGTCGTTCATTAAGGACGATAAAGTGATCCAGAAGCTCCCGTCGGATACTGCCGATTACTCGCTCAACATAGGGATTCTGCCATGGTGACGCCGGCGCGGTGATGACTTCTTTCGTACCAAGAGACCGAATTCTTCGCTGAACTTGCCGGCCATAGCTGCCATCGCCATCTCGCAGCAGATAGCGCGGGGCGGCATCGAAGGGAAACGCCTCAGTAAGCTGCTGCGCCGTCCATTGAGCCGTTGGATGCTCTGTGACATTGAAATGGACGATCCGACGCCGATCGTGAACCAGGACGATCAATACAAATAGGACCTTCAATGTGGCCGTGGGCACGACAAAGAAGTCGATCGAGGCGAGTTCGTGAGCATGTTGCTCGAGAAAGGTTCTCCAGCTCGGGGAGGGCGGTTGGCGGTGCCTGGGTTTGTACCGCTCGACGGTGGATTTTGCGACATCGATGCCCAGCATTTTGAGTTCCGAGACGATCCGGGGTGAGCCCCACATTGGATTGGCCCGCCACATCCGCTTGATGAGCTGTCGCAGCTCCGGGGCGATTTTCGGGCGGCCGGGCCGTCCATGCTGGCTCAACGCACGCCAATAGTCGCGAAATCGCTGTTTCTGCCACGCTACCACGGTCCGCGGCTGGACAAAGTACAATGCTTTGCGCCAGCCGGACCAAAAAATCGATACAAGTGACCAGAGCAGCCTATCGGACGAGGAGATCCGCGGCTTCCGGCGCTCGATTCGGTACAGTGACAGCTGATGATGGAGAGCGGTGACTTCAAGCTGCAGAGACAGGCGCGTTCGAGCCTACGAAGCGATGAGCGAGAATAAGAACTGAATGAGGTGAGTCATTCAGCAATGCTCGCCCGCTCCCGATGAACTTGCAATAAGATCGAGCGACATGGATATTCGGGACCCACAGGAGTATGAGATTGGCGTCACATCCGTTTTTCTAGCGGCCGTGCAATTCGTCTAATATCTTGCTTACGTCACGCGCCCATTTGTCGGCTGCTATCTTGGCGTCGCCCATACGCGTCAAGCCGGCTCTCAGTATCCTGCTTCCGGAGCCCCAGCGAATCGCCGCCATGAGTTGCTCACCCGTTACCGAATCGACCAGCTCGCCTTCGATAGCGAGTCCACCGAGGCCGAGCCCGGTGATTTTGGTGTAGATCGAAAGATTAAGGACGCCGATTGTATCGTCGACATCGGTTATGCCAAACCGGAACCGCGCTACGCCCGGGCCGGGATCGCTCACGACGGAATACGCATCATTCTTGGTCAATCGCTCCGTGAGTTCTTTGACGAAGTATCCTTTAAGGTCCTCGATCTCTTTATCGGTGAACTCTTTATAATCCTCGTCCCGCTCGAACAGGATGACGACCGGATCAATGATGAAACTCTCGTACTCAACGGTGCGGTCACTGACATAGATGATCCTGCCATTTTCCAGCAACTCCAGCTTGGAGTAATCAGTCAGGAATCCTGTTTGTTCCTGCTGGGTGACTGGTGCGGCGCAACCGGCCAGGACGAACAATCCTGTCAGTATTGTTTTAACAATTATTGCTGAATAATTCATGTTGTACCCCCGGCGTCATGATGCGGCAATCTCGGCGCGATATATAAAGTTGAGCGCAGTGAGACGCCCCGATCTTATTTGGTCCACGTCCTCGTAGAAACCGCGCAGCCATTGTCCCGATTTCAACGGTCAATTACAATAGAAGCGCCGGCGACGAGTTCGAGAGAAATTCCATCTGCATTTTGATCGCACGCTCGAAATTCGAAGCCATTCTTCGAATCCGATATCCGACCTCGTAAATAAATGATGGCCCCACCTCGCCGACTTCCGGCGGATCCATCTGGACGTAATCGCCCCCAAGTTGCAATAAAAGTAGCAGAACTGGAAATTTCACGGACCCCTGTAAACAGTGGAGTTGAAGTAACTTGCTCGCAGAAAATACCGACGTGAAATTTTCCAGACGTGTCTATGGCGAATTCGTATTCACACGGCTGCAGGTGTGTGAAACAGTCCACGACAGTGCGATTTCCAGAAGTAGTCATCGAGATTTGCGTTTAGATAATC
>Ga0255058_10001174_pt1 | contig 14868 bp, 10 predicted proteins | sample Cases_109_9_MG_FD_188637 | JGI IMG/M metagenome (GOLD analysis project Ga0255058, IMG submission 188637) | Seawater microbial communities from Amundsen Gulf, Northwest Territories, Canada - Cases_109_9 | ecosystem: Environmental > Aquatic > Marine > Gulf | place: Canada: Northwest Territories... | reverse complement strand
TCGCAGCTTTTTTAACAAATGAAGTTGTAGGTAACTCGATGCGCATCCCCGCGATCGCTACTCGGTTCCGCGCTTCGCCAAGCTATCGCGCTGTTCGTCGCGCGCTGGCAACGGGCGGCCCAGTGCGCGCGAGCAACCTGGCAGGGTCGAGCAAGGCGGTCCTAGCAACCGCGCTGGCGGAGGACCTATCGGCGCCGATGTTGGTCCTGACCGCTTCCACCGAGACGGCCGAAACATGGGCCACCGATCTCGAGGCGTTGACCGGTGAGACCGGCGTGGGCCTCTTTCCGCAGTGGGAGATCCTGCCGTACGAGGATCGTTCCCCTCAGCGAGAGATCGAGGGTCAGCGGCTGGAGTTCATGGTCGGTCTACTGGAACGAAAGATCGCTATCGGCGTCGCGCCGGCGCGGGCGGTGGCGCAGAGAGTTCTGGCGCCGGCAGCCCTAGACGGACGGATTGTCCGCCTTACCACCGATGGGAGAGTCGATCTCGAGAAACTCGCTCGGCGGCTGACCGCAATGGGCTTCGAGCGCGAGGCGATGGTCGCTGAGGTCGGAACGTTCAGTATCCGCGGTGGCATCGTCGACGTCTTTAGCTACCGCCACTCGTACCCTGTGCGGATCGAGCTGGCCGGCGATGAGATCGCCTCGATTCGGTCGTTTGATCTGGCGACCCAGCGCTCGGTGGAGCCGCTCGACCGGGTCGATATCCTGCCCGCCCGCGAACGCGCGATGTCGGGACCGATCGTCGAGCCGGACGACGCTTCGACCGCCAGCCGGGGCCTCAGACCGTTGGCGGACTATCTGCACCCCGACTGCGTGGTCGTCGTCGACGAGCCGGAGCGAGTCGCGGCGGCCCTGGAAGACGGCTGGGACGAGATCGTTCGCCGCCACGGTGAGGCGGCTGGTGAGCGATCGGTCGATCCGCCGGAAGGGTTGTATCTCGACCGGGCAGGTGTCGAGAGTTCCTTCTCGTCGTTCCGGCGGCTCGATGTCGAAGCGCTACACATGGTGGATCCCGGCAGCGGTCCGGTGCCGACCCGATTCGCGACCCGCGAGCCCGAGCCGATTCAACGATCGGTTCCGCGGCTGATCGAACTCTTGCGCCACGATCTAGACGGCAGTGCACAACCGGTCATTCTGTGCGATAACTGGGGGCAGCTCGAGCGACTCGCGGAGCTGCTCCCGAGCGATCTCGAAGCGGTGACGCTCGACGTCGGCGCGCTTGACGGCGGCTTTGTCGATGCCGAAGCCGCCTTGGCAGTCTATACCGACCACGAGATCTTCGCGCGTCGTCGTCGTCCACGCCGCCGCAGGCGCTACGCCTCGGCGCCAGCCGAACTCCACCTCACCGAGGTGGCGGCGGGCGACTTCCTGGTGCACCTCGATTACGGCGTCGGTCGCTACACGGGGCTCGAGCGTTTGCGACTTGCCGACCATGGAGAAGTCGAGGCGCTGCGACTCGAGTACGCGGACGAGGAAGTGCTCTATGTACCGGTCGAGCAGATCGGGCAGGTTGAGAAGTTCAGCAGCCCCGAGGGGACGGTGCCATCGCTACATCGGTTGTCGTCCCCGCGCTGGGAACGGCAGAAGGCGCGCACCCGAGCCGCGATCGCTGAGCTCACCGAAGAGCTCCTGCAGCTCCACGCCGAGCGCGAGTTGGCGCCCGGCTTCGCGTTTGGCACCGACACCGATTGGCAACGCGATATGGAAGCGGCGTTTGTCTACGAGGACACACCCGATCAACGCGCCGCTACTGAAGCGGTCAAGCGCGATATGGAACGATCACGGCCGATGGACCGGTTGGTCTGCGGCGACGTGGGCTACGGGAAGACCGAGGTCGCGATTCGGGCCGCGTTCAAGGCGGTCCAGGACGGCAAACAGGTCGCTGTGTTGGCGCCGACGACGGTACTCGTCGCACAGCATCTCGAGACCTTCTCCGAGCGGCTGGCTGACTATCCGGTCAAAACCGGCATGCTGTCACGATTCAATACTCCGGCAGAGAATCGCGCCGTGATCAAGGACCTCGCAGCCGGTGGGCTGGACGTAGTGATCGGCACGCACCGACTGCTGTCGAGCGACGTCACGTTCGCGGATCTGGGGCTCATCGTTGTCGACGAGGAACAGCGCTTCGGGGTGCGACATAAGGAGCGGCTGCGTGCGCTCAGGACGAGCGTCGACGTGTTGACGCTCTCCGCGACACCCATTCCGCGAACGATGCAGATGAGCCTCACGGGTTTGCGCGAGATGAGCCTGATCGAGACGCCGCCGCGGGACCGAACGCCGATCTTAACTTGGGTCGCTCTTTACGACGAAGAGCTGATCGACGAAGCGATCCGACGCGAGGTCGATCGCGGCGGTCAGGTGTTCTTCGTTCACAACCGCGTCCAAACGATTGATGCAGTCCAACATCGGCTCGAGCGGCTGATGCCGGATATACGGTTCGCGATCGCCCACGGTCAACTCCCGGGCCACGAACTCGAGAAGGTCATGATGCGGTTCCTTGGGGGCGAAGTCGACGTGCTAGTGACGACCGCGATCATCGAGTCCGGGCTCGACGTCCCAACCGCCAACACGATCGTCGTCGATCGCGCCGATCGCTTCGGCCTCGCCGACTTGTACCAGCTGAGAGGGCGGGTTGGCCGCTCGCACCATCGGGCGTACTGCTATCTGCTGGCACCACCACGCCGAGCGATGACCCGTGACGCCGAGAAGCGGCTCAAGGTGATCGAGGAGCACACTGATCTGGGAGCCGGCTACCGGATCGCGCTGCACGATCTCGAGATGCGCGGGGCGGGGGATTTGTTAGGAGCCGATCAGTCGGGGTTTATCGCCGCGGTTGGTTTCGAGACGTACCTGCGGTTGCTCGAAGAGACGGTACGCGACCTCAAAGGCGAGGACGAAACGGCCACCGCTCCGCCCGAGCTGGTCTTCGATGCCGACGCATATCTACCGGCCGACTACATCCCCGACGATCAGCAGAAGCTGGCCCTCTATCGCCGGCTGGCTCGGCTCCGAGAGGTGGGGGCGATCGACGACTTTGAGGCCGAGCTCGAGGACCGCTACGGGTCACTCCCGGAGCCGGCCGGGCACCTGTGTGCCGCGGCCCGTTTCAAGGTCCTCGGAACCGCCGCCAGGCTCGAGCGACTGAGGCTGAAGCCCCACGATGCAACGGCGGAACTGCGTTGGCCGGTGGGGGTAGAGCCTAGGTTAAAGGCGATTCAGGCGGCCGCTGGTGAGTTGGTCGAGCTGACAGTCCAGCGGGTCGACCCCCTGCATCTCGTGCTCGCCGCGCCGGACTACGCAACGCTGCTGGAAGTGCTCGAGGCCGGCTTGCGAGCTTGGGTGCCTGACTCTATCGTGACTTGTTGACCGCCCCATCCGAATTGCGGCCTTACCCGATACTCATACACGAGGTGTTTCAGTGATTGTCAGGCAATCGCTCGCGACCCTGAAGGGGTCGATCGTGGCGCTCGCGCTGGCCGTGGCTTGCGGGTCCGGCAACGACGGCGCGATAGCGACCGTTGACGACAAGACGTTCACCGTCGACAACGTAGTCGAGTACATGCAGGAGGCTGGCTACGGCGCTAACCGCGAAGCGGTGGAGCGCGCCGTCGACGAGCTGGTGAAGATGTATCTCGTAACTCAACGCGCCCGCGACCGCTACGCGCTCACCACGGGCGACAGCCTGCGGTTGACGGAGATGCGCGAGACGCTGGTGTGGAACCAGTTCCGCGAAGACGTGATCCACAAGAGCGTCACGGTCGACGAAGAGGAGTTGCGGACCTGGTACGAGGAAAACGTTGGCGAAGAGGTGAACGCCCGACACATCCTGATTCGCGCTCAGGCGAGCGACCCGGATTCCGTTCGACAGGCGGCCAAAGCCAAAGCCGAATCGTTGTTGGAGGAGGTCAAGGCCGGAGCCGACTTCACGTCGCTGGCGGAAGAGAACTCGGACGACCCGGGCAGCGCCCAGCGCGGTGGGTCGCTGGGTTACTTCTCACGCGGACAGATGGTTGGTCCGTTTGAAGAGGCAGCATTTGGAACGCCGATAGGTGAGATCGCCTCGGATATTGTGGAAACGCAGTTCGGCTACCACGTGATAAAGGTCGAGGATCGACGCAAGCAGACGTTTGAAGAGCTGCGTGAGGAGATCGAGGAACAGCTTTCCCGGCCGGAGCAGCAGGAGGCGGAGCAAGCGTTCCTCACGGGCCTGATGGAAACCAGCGCGATCGAGTTTTACGAAAGCAACATCGATCGGCTTCTCGCGCTGATCGAGAACCCCCCACCCGGGGGGATCGAATCGGAGGATCACGATCTGCAGCTGGCATCGTTTACTGGTGGCGAAATCAAGCTCGCTGACATCTGGAAACTGTACGAGATGTTACCCGAAGCGAACCGTCGAACGATCGCGACGCTCGACCAGACGACGATGATCCAGGCGCTGTCTTCGATCGTTCAGCGGCGGCTGGTATTGGCGCGGGCCACCTCGGAGGGAACGGTTCTCGACTCGACCCGTCAGGTCCAGCTGGATGAGCGCACCGACTTGCTATGGGCCCAGGCGTACCTCGGCCAGCTTTTGGAACAGCAAAGCCAGGTCGCTGACGCCGACGTGCGAGCGTACTTCGACGAGCATCGAGAGTTCTATCGCGGACAGACGTTCGAGGACGTTCGCGAGCAAGTCAGAGGCGTGCTCATCGGTCAGCGCAGAGATCAGTTCGGGGATCCGGAATATCAGCGCGAGCTGATGACCGCTGTTGCGGATTCCCAAGCCGAGCGAGTGTCCGTGCAAACCGACGAGGCGCTTTACGACCGCGTGTTGGAGACGCTCAAGGAACGTTTGGCTGAAGACGACGCTGGAGCTAGTAGCTAACGATGATTCGACAGGCGACCCTATGCCTGGCGGTTGCGGCCGTTGCTTGGACGGCCGAAGTCAGCGCCCAAGATGAGGTGGACGCCACCGACATCCCGTTGACGGAAGAAGCCGCACCGACCCCAGCCCCGTTCGAGCCCAGGCTGGGAGATCGGATCATGGCGGTCGTGGGCGACGACCTGTTGCTCGAATCGGAGTGGGTTGAGCAAACGCTCATCTTGGCCGAGCAACTCGGAGTCGATAGAGGAACACCACAGTTCGAGGTCATTGCTACTGGGGCGTTTGACCAGATCATCCGAAATCTCATCATCGTCTCGGTCGCGCGCCGCGATACTATGATTGCGATCGATGAAGAATTGGTGCTGGAGCAGGTCGATCGTGAGATCGAGCAGATAAGCGAACGATTCCCCAGCGAAGCTGATTTTCGGCGCGAGCTCGAGCGCAGCCAGTGGGGAAGCCTGGCCGCGTATCGCGCCGATATCCAGGATCGGAAACGCCGTGAGATGTTGGGCGAGGCGCTGCTTGAGATCCGACGTGATGAGATCAAGACGCCGACGATCTCGGATGCGGAAGTGCGAGCCTATTGGGACGAAAACCGTGCCGGGTTCGGCCGTCAGCCAGTGACGTTCAAGTTTGAGGAGATCACGATCACGCTAAAACCAACCGAGAGTACACGCGCCGCCGCCCGAAGCGCCGCCGAGGGCGTTCTCGAGGAACTGAACGGGGGTCTCGACTTCGCGAGCGCCGCCCGCCAGTACTCGGGCGACACCAGCACGCAAGACGACGGCGGCGATTTGGGATGGTTTGGTCGCGGACGAATGGTGGCGTCCTTCGAGCAAGCGGCCTTCGACGCCGTCGGCGGAGAGCTAATAGGACCGACCGAAAGCCCGTTTGGATTCCACATCATACAAGTATTGGATCAACGGCCCGAGGAGCGACGTGCGCGCCACGTCTTGCTCTCGTTCGAGCGCACCGTTGAGGATCGCGCTCGGGCACAACTAGAAGCCGAGGCGATGCGGGACCTGGTGCGGGCTGGCGCGGACGTCGATAGCCTGCAGGCGATCCATATGCCTAACGACTCGATCGCTGGCACAACCATCGACCTCCCCGCCTCTCAGCTGCCGGAACTCTACCAGCGCGCGCTGGTAGATCTCGAAGATGGGGATGCGACGGTGATCGAGACCGCCAGCGGATTCAGCGTGCTCGTTGGTCATGGGCAGGCCGGTGGCGAAGAGATCACGTTCGAGGAGATCGTGCCCCGCATTCGTCAACAGCTCGAACAGGAGCAGGCCGAGGAGGCGTTTGTCCAGCGTCTTCGCGAGCAAGTGTTCGTGGACATTCGGGTCCGACCGGAGAGGGCCCTGTCCGACCTCTGAACGTCGTCGTCCAGCGATGATTCTCTTCAAGAACGTCTCTAAGGAATACCCAAAGACCGGTTACGCTCTGCGCGACGTGTCGTTTCACCTGCGCCGCGGCGAGTTTGTCTTTGTTACCGGTCCCTCAGGAGCGGGCAAGACGACGCTTGTCAAGCTGGTCACGATGGAAGAGCGTCCGAGCGCTGGAACAGTTCGAGTTTCTGGCTTCTCGTCGGATCGCATCAAACGTCGCGAGATCCCATATCTGCGTCGTCGGTTGGGGGTCGTGTTTCAGGATTTTCGGCTGTTGAAGAACCGGACCGCGCGAGAAAACGTGGCGTTCAGCATGGAAGTCATCGGAGCTACTCGCGAGCAGATCGGTTTGGCTGTTCCGCGGACGCTGGCAGCGGTGGGGCTGGCGAGCAAGGCCGACCACTTGCCGGCCGAGCTGTCCGGCGGTGAGCAACAGCGAGTCGCGATCGCCCGGGCGCTGGTCAACGAACCGTTCATTTTGCTCGCCGATGAGCCCACCGGCAACTTGGACGAGCGAGTGTCGAAGGACATCCTGCGGGTCTGCAAGGACATTAATCTCCGGGGCATGGCGGTCTTGTTCGTCACCCACAACCGTACGCTCCTGGACGACCACGCCGGGGCGCGCGTGATCGAGCTCGATCTTGGCGCTCTCGTGAGCGACACCGGAGCCGGTGATTCCTAGCCGGCTGGCTCACTCGGGGCGGCCATGAGGTATATGCCGCGGGAGGCTTTCTTTGCCTTTCGTCGCGCCCCACTCCTATCCGCGCTCTCGATCGTAACGATCGCTTTCGCCCTTTACACGCTGGCTGTCTTCGGCCTGGTTTGGCTCAACATCGAACGTGTGCTCGACGATGTGGCGCAGCGGGTCGAGGTCATCGTTTTCCTCGAGGATGGCACCGATCCCGCCGAGAGCGCGACGCTGATGAGCGAGCTCGCGACCTACCCCGAAGTCGACTCGATCGCCTACGTCTCCAAGGACGATGCGTTGGCTCGCGCGCGTGGGGACCTGAGCGAGTATCGGGAGTTGTACGAGGACCTCGAGGTGAATCCGCTACCGGCTTCGATCGAGGTTGAGCTCAAGCCGAGTTTCCGGCGCAGCGCCCAAGTGAACGAGGTCGCCGCGCGGGTCGAACGGTTCCCGTTCGTGGAAGAGGTGAAGTACGGGGAAGAGTGGGTCTCCAAGCTCAACTTTCTCCAGGACATGTCCTTGTTCCTGGGTTTGGTGGTAGGCGGGATCTTTGCCACGGTTGCGTTCGTCGCGATCGGGGCGACGATCAACTTGGTGCTGATCGCACGCGAAGACGAGTTCGCGATCATGAAGATGGTCGGCGCAACACCGGGGTTCATCGCACAGCCGTTCATTCTGGAAGGGTTTGTCAAAGGAGTGATTGGCGCCGTGCTCGCGCTGGTGCTCTTGACGGCGACCTTTGGTGCGCTTGAGCAGCGCGTGCTAGCGCTCGGCTTTTATACACCGGCCCAGATCGTGACCGGTGTCGCGTTGGGTGGGGTGTTGGGGGCGGTCGGGTCTATCCTCTCACTTCGCCGGCACCTCTACGGCGGCACGACGTGACATGTCTCTCGTTGCACGGAACGCGCGAGCTCCGGGTTATGCTCGTCGGACTGTTCAGCGGCGCTTTGTTATTGGTGCCGAGCGCGGCGCCAGCCCAGGAAGACGCGGATCTAGAGGGGCAGCTACAGCGGCTCGAGGAGATCCAGCAGGAGATCAAGAACAAGCGCGCCGAAGCGGCACGACTCGGCGAACGCGAGCAGAGCGTGATCCAAGAACTGCGACAAGTAGAACGGGAGCTGGGTGTTACCGAGCAGCTGGTCTCGACCCTTGGCGACGAGATCGAGAGTCGCGGCCAGCAGATCGAGGAGGTGTCAAAGTCGCTCGCTCGCGCCCACGACGAGCTGGCGCTAAAGCGGCAAGTGTTGGCCCGTCGACTGCGCGCGATCTACAAGTTGGGTCGCTTTGGCGTGATCGAGATCTTGTTCCGATCCGATTCGTTCGCGGATGCGCTCAGTCGATATAAGTACCTGCGGCTGATTGCGGAACAGGACGGACGATTGCTGGACCGGATCTCGCGCTTGGAAACACGGATAAAGGAGAACTTGGTCGCGCTCGGGCGGGCACGGGAAGAGCTCGACCACGCGCGAGCGGCACGCATGCGCCACGCGGAAGAGCTTTCAGCGACCGAGGGAGACCGGCAGCGCATGCTGACCGCGGTCAAAGGGCGTCGGTCGGAGCAGCTCCGCGCCGCTCAGGCGCTGGAAGACGAGACGCGCCGGATTCAACAGCTCCTGGTGGTGCTCGAGCGGCGCCGGACCGAGCGTGAAGCCGAGGCCCGTCGACTGGCAACGGTCGCAGGCAGGCGAGCGCCGGATCCGGCAGCGTCGACGCTCACCGCCGATGTGGGCGCGCTGGCCTGGCCGGTGGAGGGCGAGATCATCGCGCGCTTCGGTCGAGCCGTGCATCCGGTCTACAAAACCCAGATCGTCAACAACGGCATCGACATTCGTGCGCCGCAGGGTACGCCAGTCAGAACCGTCGGCGTCGGCGAGGTCGCCTACGTCGATTGGAACGGGGGTTATGGTCTCATGGTGATCGTTGACCATGACGGCGGATACTATTCGCTGTACGCACACCTTGATCGTGCGGATGTGACCGTCGGTCAGCAAGTCGGTAAACGGCAAGTGATTGGGACGGTGGGCGAAACGGGGAGTCTGGTGGGGGCTCAACTTCATTTCGAGATTCGTGAGGGTGGAAGGGCGATTGACCCGGTCGCCTGGCTGCAAAAACGATGACTACCAACACGCGCATCCGAGTGCTCGGGCACACCGCGCTCAAGACGGCGCTCAACGGCGCCATCGGTCGCGACCGACTCGGGACCGCGTTGCTGTTGTATGGCCCTGGCGGGGTCGGAAAACAAACCCTGGCCCGATGGCTGGCTCAGCGCTTGTTGTGCACTGACGGTGGCGCCAAGTCCGCCGGTGAGCCGTGCGGTTCCTGCGCCACGTGCCGTCGATTAGCGGGCAACAATCACCCCGATCTTCACTGGTATTTTCCGCGGCCGGCGGAGACCTACTACAAGGCAAACGCGCGGGCCGAGGACCTCGCCCGCCGTGCCGGTGAGCCGAGCGCCCCGACGACTTACGACCACCCGGCGTCGTTTCGGATGGAGGACTTTCACTCCATCGCGCAGCAGGCCGGGCGGCCGCCGTTCGAAGCGTCGGAACAACTGTTCCTGCTGGGTGATGTCGATCAGCACCCACCGGGCGACGAGCCGACCGGGATGCTGATGAAGCTGTTGGAGGAGGTCCCGCCACGGACGAGGTTCGTGCTGACCGCTACGCGGCCCGAGGCGCTCCCGGCGACGATCCACTCCCGTGTCCAGTCGCTGGCGATCCCGACCGTCGATGACGACACGCTCAAGACATTTGTCGAGACCCGGCTCGAAATTCCGGCTCAGGACCGAGCTTCGTTGATCGCCCTTGCCGGCGGTCGGCCAGGGCGCGCGTTGGCGCTAGCCGACCCCGGGATCTTGGGACTGCGCGAGTTCGCGGTTCGGCTGTTCGAGGCCGGGATCGAGGGCGGAAACCCGTACCTGTTCCTGCTCGTGACCCAGCTGCCGCGGGTCCGGGAGCAGCACGAGCTCGTGTTTGAGTTCTTGCTCGGGATGGCCGAAGACACGCTGGCTGTTTGCGTCGCCAACGGCGACGCGGGTGCGACCCTGCACCACCCCGACCTGTTGCCGCGCTATCAGGGAGCTTCCGCGCTCGGTCCCGAGACGCTCTCCATGGCGGCTCGCCAACTGCTCGAGGTCCGAGAGCACGTCTGGAGCAACGTGACGCCGACCCTGCTGTACTGGGAAGCGCTGCGCGCACTGGCCCCGTAGATTTCGGCCCCCATGGCCGAGCGCTACTACCTAACCACGCCGATCTACTACATCAACGATCGACCCCACATCGGGCACGCGTACACGACGATGCTGGCCGATGTGCTGGCGCGGCGTCATCGGATGACCGGCGATGACGTCAGGTTTCTAACCGGCACTGACGAGCATGGCGAGAAGATCGTTCGCGCCGCTGAGGAGAGGGGCGCAACGCCGCAGCAACATGTCGATGAGCTAGCGGCGACGTGGCAGACGACTTGGGATGAGCTCGAGATCCGGTACGATCGGTTTATCCGCACCACTGACGCTGACCACATGGCGGTCGTCCAGAAGGCGCTCACCGGGCTTTATGAAGGCACGACGCCAACCGGCGAGCCCCTGCTCTACCAGGATGCCTATCGCGGCTGGTACTGCGTCTCTGACGAACGGTACTGGACCGAGAAGGACCTGAACGACGGCCGTTGCCCGGAGTGTGACAAGCCGGTCGAGCAGATCGAAGAGTCGAACTGGTTCTTCCGGATGAGTGCCTTTCAGGATCGGTTGATCGCGCATATTAGGGACAACCCCGGCTTCATATATCCCGAAACTCGGGCCAACGAGATCCTAGGCTTTCTTCGCGAGCCGCTCGGTGACTTGTGCATCTCGCGCCCGAAAGCGCGGTTGGCGTGGGGCATCCCGTTCCCGTGGGACGACGATTACGTGACGTACGTGTGGGTCGATGCGCTGCTCAACTACGTCACCGGTACTGTCGACCCTGTCGCTGACCCACAGGCCAGCGCGGAGCGTGCGATCGCCGCCTGGAACGAGCACCCGGCCGACGTCCATCTGATCGGCAAAGACATCCTGACCACTCACAGTGTCTACTGGACGACGCTCCTTATGGCTCTTGGATGGGCGCTGCCAAAACAGATCCTTGGCCACGGGTGGTGGCTGTGGGAGGGTCGCAAGATCGCCAAGTCGGTCGGCAACGTGGTCGATCCGGGCGAACTGACGGGGGTTGTCGGCGTCGATGGGCTGCGATATTTCCTGCTTCGGGAAATGACCCTCGGACAGGACAGCACGTTCTCATACGAGTCCATGGCCAAGCGGCTCAACGCCGACCTCGCGAACAATCTGGGAAACCTTCACTCGCGCGTTACCAAGATGGTCGAACGATACCTCGAGGGCGAGTTGCCTCCGCGCGACGAGACCGCTGGACAAGCCGGCGAAGCGATGTTGAGAGAGCCGGCAGAGCGGTTGCTGGCGGACGGGGCCGAAGGCTCGGTGTCTCAAGCTTGGGGCGAGTGGCGGATCAACGTTGCGTTGGAGCGGATCGTCGGCTTGGTGTCGACGACCAACGAGTACCTCGAGCGGCACGCACCCTGGAAGCGGGCTAGTGACCCGGAGTCGCTGCCGGAGGTGGCAGCGACGCTGGCTCACGCCGCCGAGGCGGTGAGGCTCTCGGCCGCTCTGGTGTGGCCGGTCGTGCCCGACCTCGCGGGATCGATCTTGGAATCGCTCGATCAGGCTGGGACCCCGCGTGCGGATCAACTGCGTTGGGGAGTCTTGGACGGCGGGTTGGTGCGGGTTGTGCCACCGGTTTACCAGCGGCTCGAGCTCGCCAGGACGTAGCGGTGCCCGACCCGACGCGCGATCGTGATTGGGGAGAGTATCGGTTGGGGATCGTGGTGACGTCAGTTGTGACCGTGGTCGTCGTGACGGTGCTGCTACTCGGATCGCAACGTGGACCGTTCCTACCAGACATGTTGCCGTACTACCTCGAACTTCACGACGCAGCCGGAATCCGAGTCGGATCGTTCGTGCGGGTGGGTGGCATGCCGGCGGGTGAGGTGCGCGATGTCGAAATCGTGCCGCCGCGTCCGCCTCAACCGCTGGTGGCCGGGGAACTCGTCCTGCCGCCGGCCGAATTCAAGCTGGCGGCTGACATCCGGATACAGGTCCAGGTCGAGGAGCGCTTCGAACGCTACATAACGCCAAGCTCTCGAGCGCAACTGACCAACCTGGGGCTCGGTGGCGAACGGTACGTTCAGATCACCGCCGGCGACGTTCGCGAGACTCCGCTCGTGGCGGGGTCGACGATCGCCGCTCTGCCGAGCGCCGATTGGGACTTGATCTTGGCCAAACTCGCGCGAGCGCTCAACGAGGCGCAGGTGCTGGCGGCGGTCGGACGCGAGGTCGGGGCCGAAATAGCCGCCGGGGGCGGCACGGCCGGCAAGCTACTGGATGCCGACGCGGAGCTTTACTCGATTGTGGGCCGCGTGGCAGATGACGCCGAGCGTCTGCTGGCGGTGATCGACAGCGGACCTGGGCTCGTCGGTCGGTACCGCCGCGATCCGACATTGCGCACGCAGATCGCGTCTCTCAGGCGGGAAATCGAGGACCTCGACTCGTTGCGAAAGGCGCCCGATAGTGGGTATCAGCGGTGGAGCAGCCCGACTGAGCTCGAGGCAGCGCTGGCCGATGCCGGAACACAAGCCGAGGCGGTGCGCTTTCATCTGGACAGCGCTCACGGCACGCTGGGCCGGCTGGCCTATGACGAGGAACTCCAGCGGCAGCTGGGGGTACTCCAGGCACGGGTGGCGGATCTGGCACGGGCGTTCCGCGACAACCCGTTGGGGTTCATTAACATCGAGATTTTCTGAGGCGGGTCCGTTGTGGGCGCGGAACGGTGTTTGCGGCCTCCGTCGATCGAGTTGACACGCAGATGCCCGGCAGCTAGCGTTTTATGATCGTTTTCACGAAACGAGCCACACCACAGTACTAGAGTCTTCTGGCGGCATCGCCGCCCATTTTTTTGCCAATCTCTCGGGGGGATTGATCGGTGTTCGACCGTTTTGGGACGCTTATGTACATACCGAATGAAAACAGCAAAGTACGCTCCTTTCCGCTATCGATACGAACCGCGATCGGTGCGGGTATGGTGGTCGCCGGAGTGCTCGCCATTGTGTCGGGCTTGGGGCTGGCGGCGTTCCTTGGCGGTGAGTTGCCCGGCAATGCCAACGTTGTAGCCGAGAACGACCGCCTTCGCACCGAGTTGGAAGGTGCCGAGGGCGAGATGGCGACGCTTGGCCAGACCCTCGAGACGCTTTTGGAACGCGAAGAAGAATTGCGATTGGTGGCCGACCTGCCACCGGTCCCGCTCGAGGTTCAGGCGGTGGGTGTCGGTGGTCCCGGGCATACGCCGTTCGATGGCACCGGGCTGGGCGACACGCAGCTCCACGACCGGGTGGCATCGATGACGACCTCGCTCGATGTGCTGTTGCGACGTAGCGAGCTGGTCGCCAGCAGCTTCGAGGACGTCCAGAAGTCGATCACCACGAACCGCGCGCGGTTTGAGGCTACGCCGTCGATCTGGCCGGCTTCGGGTTTCTTGTCGAGCACGTACTCGATGCGTCGTCGGCACCCGATCTTCCATGACGTCCGACCCCACTTTGGGATCGACATCTCAACCAATCGAGGCAACCCGATCTTGGCCACTGCGGCTGGGCGCGTGGTTCGCACCGGTTGGCAAAACGGGCACGGAAACCAGGTCGAGATTGAGCACGGGCATGGTGTCCTTACCAAGTACTCCCACGCTTCGAAGATCCTCGTCAAGCCGGGCCAGAAGGTGAAGCGCGGCGATACGATCGCGTTGGTTGGCTCGACCGGCTACGCCGTCGCACCCCACGTGCACTACGAGGTGCACGAAGACGGAGATCCGGTTGATCCGCTCAACTACATCTTCCCGGACGCCATCGCCGACTGAGCTCACCCCGAACAGCGCAGCTCTTTGTTCACCGTCGTCGGGCCGACCTGCAGCGGCCTCGCTCGACCCTCATCGGGCGCCTCGATCTGCACCGTTCAGAGTGACCTCTAGGTTCGTGAATAAGAGGTTGGCGACCCCGCCAAAACTGACGACCGTCGGGGGGGTTGGCGATCCGAATCCGGCGCCGTTTGACCGCGCCCAACTCGTCAACGGTGCCCGTGTCCTGGTTCGCGCGAACCGTGTGCAGCCGATCGTGGCAGTCGATTTATGGCTCAGTGTCGGCGCGGTTGACGAAACCGACGAGCACGTCGGTATCTCCCACTTTCTAGAGCACATGTTCTTCAAAGGAACCGAGCGGTTCCCGCTGGGCGCAATGGATCGGTTGGTGAAAGAGATGGGCGGCTACAACAACGCCGCGACGTCGCTCGAGTTCACCCACTACTTCATCGTCTCGCCGAGCGAGTACTTCGAGACCTCATTGGACCTGCTGACCGAGCACCTGCTACGGCCGACACTCCCCCCGCTGGAGCTGGAGCGCGAGCGACGAGTCGTGAAGGAGGAGATCCGGCGTCGCAATGACTCGCCTCACGGACGGTTGTTCACTCGTCTGAGCCAAGCGGTCTTCGGCGATAGTCCCTACGGTCGGGAAGTGTTGGGGACTCCCGAATCGCTAGATCGTATCAGTACAGACGTGATGCGTCGCTATTGGTCGGACCACTACGCGGCCGAACGATTGGTGGTGGCAATCGCCGGCGACATCGATCCGGCAACCGTTGTCGAGCGAGTGGCTGAAAGGTTGGACCCGCTACGACGCGGTGCGGCTGGCACCGCACCCCCGGAGCCACGTCCGGCCGCCGCGGGTCCTGTCCAGGACACGATGGAGATCAACCAGGGATATCTGGCTTGGGGGTTCAGAACCGCCGGGCGGGCAGATCTCGACGAGCTCTGCGCGCTCGAGGTGGCGAGCGCG
>Ga0255058_10001173_pt1 | contig 14873 bp, 8 predicted proteins | sample Cases_109_9_MG_FD_188637 | JGI IMG/M metagenome (GOLD analysis project Ga0255058, IMG submission 188637) | Seawater microbial communities from Amundsen Gulf, Northwest Territories, Canada - Cases_109_9 | ecosystem: Environmental > Aquatic > Marine > Gulf | place: Canada: Northwest Territories... | reverse complement strand
GGGCGTATTTCACCCCGAGTCCACGGCCGCCGATGTATTTGCGAGCGTCGTCTTCGTTGACCGTCTCGTAGCGGATATCACCGTTCGTGAGATCGACCCGTGCGACGCGGTCCGCGTAACCCCCGAACTGCGTCATCGTGCCTTTACGGCGGACCGTCGACTGCCGTTGCCTTTTGACGGTGCGGCGTACGGCTCGACCTCCACCCTGGTCGCACGGTCCACCGGACACGGCTGCCACTCCATCATCCAGTACTTGAGGTGGCCATAACCGCCGGCGAGGTGGAGCCATTTGATCATCCCAGGCTCGATGTTGGCCGGGTCGGACCAATTAGGGAACTGGTACGGCTCCCAGCCGTTGTAGATGATCACCTGTCCCGGACGTATCGTTTCCGTCACCTTGGCGCTAAGAACAGTCTCGCCCATGTCGTTGTGGACCTTGACTTGTTGACCGTCTGTGATGCTCCTAGTGATAGCGTCCCCCGGGTTCAAGAACACGTGCGGCTGGCCGCGATGGGTCTGCAGCATCATTTGGTTGACTATGTTCAGTGCATGGATGCTCGACCGGCTGTGCCCGCTGGTCAGCATCAATGGGTAACGGCCACCCATTTCCGGTGGGTCTTTGTGGCAGGGCAACTCCTCACCAGCTTCGAGAAACCACGGGTGGTCGATGTAGAACTGGGCTCGTCTCGTTAGAGTAGGGTACGGGTGCTTCTTCTCGACACGGAGACGGAAGGGCGTGAACGTTTCGTCGGGTCTGACCTCAGACGCTTGTGCGTGCGCGCGGACAGACATTCCAAGGCCACTCCAGCGAGCGTATCCCTTATCTCGAAGCGTCTCCAGGTTGGTGCCCTCGGGTAGCGCTCCGGTGATAGTGGTGTCGCGGATCATGTCGTCCGCCACTTTCTCCTCGTCCAGGAGTGAGCCCTGAGCCACCATTCGATCGTAGAGGCCAATCATCTGGTGGGTCATACCTCGGCTGTCCGTGTACTCCTTCAGTCCACGCCGCTTGGCGCGCTCCTCGAGCTTCGCGGTCAGCATGCGAAAGATCTCCCATTCGTTCTTGGCTTCTCCCTGGGGTTCGACGATCTTGTCGCCGAAGGTCAGGTTCATCGTGTGGCTGCTGGGGATGCCAAAGGCGATCTTCTCGTACTGTTGCGAGGCGGGCAGGACTACGTCGGAGTAGAGGGCGGTGGTACTCATTCGCGGGTCGATTGTGACGACCATGTTCAGCTTGGGCCACAGCTCCTTCAGAAAGACGTTCTGGCCGCCTCGTGTGCGCCTGAGCATGTTCCCGCCGCACTCAATCAGGACGCGTGGCTCCTGGTCCTTGGTGGGCAAATCCACTCCTTGCCACCAATTTTTCTTCGCCGCTTCCTCCCAGTACTCACGGAAGGGACGCTTCATGGTGGGGTCATGCCATTCTTTGCGCGACCAGATCTCGTCGAATCCGCAGTGGTTGTACCAGAAAAAGGCCGGTGGATAGAAAAGCATCGGCCCGGTTCCCAGCGTGGCCATCTGTTTGCTGAACTCGATGTTCGCCAGCTCGTCGTTGAGCGTCGGATCGGCAGCTTTCAGCGAGGTCAACATCTGCTCCAGCATCATGACGAATTCACGAGAGTCCTGGCCGGCCCGTTCCCGGGCCTGGACGAGACCGAGACCGTCGAAGAATCCACCAGTCCAGGCGCGAACACCAGTGCCTTTTCGGCCCCAGTTGCCGGTAAGACCCAAGAGGAGCAGCTCAGACCTCTCGATCAGGTCTCCGTGGTAGAACTTGCCGGCGTTGCTCAGCGAGCAGAGGATATTCGTTCGCTTCGTCGCCACCTTCCGGGCCAGCCTACGGATTACCTCCGGCGCCACCCCGCATTGTTCTGATGCTCTCTCCGGCGTGTACCCTTTCAGCCGCTCCTTGACGAGTTCGAATACCGTCGTCACCTCCACCATCGAGCCGTCTTTGAGCTTGACCTGATACGTGCCTGTCAGCGCTGGATCCACATCTCCTAATGCCAGCGACGCCATCGGCGCCTCGACGGTTTTGTTTGAGTTCGAGTCGAGAAAGTAGAACTCGTTGTCCTTGCCGCCCTCCTCCATCTCGGTTCCCCGTAAGTATGTTCGCGTGTCCGTTCGCACGAGTAGCGGCAGGTCAGTCTGGTCTTTGACGAAATCCTCGTTGTAGATTTCTTCTTCTATGACCACTTGGGCCATGCCCAGTGCGAAGGCCGCGTCGCTTCCTGGACGCACCGGGACGTAGTGGTCCGCGTGGATGGCGGAAGGGCTGAAGTCCGGCGCCACGGTCACGACTTCCGCTCCCTTGTAGCGGGCCTCCGTGATGTAGTGCTGGTGGGGTATGCGCGTCTGGGCGGGGTTGGAGTGCCAGATGAGGATGAGCTCCGAATGGAACCAGTCGTCGATTGAGCTGACGGGGTCGAACATGCCATACGTGATGTAGTGGCCGGGTGCGAAGTCAGTTATCTCGGCGTTCATGTCCATGACGAGGCTGCCGACCTGGGCCGCGAAGCGCTGCCGGCCAAACAATCCCCACGTACTAGCGTTGGCGCCGCCCACGTGAACGATCGACTCCGGGCCGATCTCCTCAATGGCGTCCAACAGTGCGTCCGCGACCTTCGTCAGCGCTTGGTCCCAGGAGACGCGTTTCCACTTTCCCTCTCCGCGCTCACCATCGCGTACCAGTGGGTGGAGAACGCGCTCCTTACCGTACAGGAGCTGGTTCCAGGCGACACCTTTCTGGCAGCCCATCGGATTCATGTCCGGCACACCCTCTTCGATGGTCGGGAACGCTCCCGCCGCCTCCTCCCGGACGACGACACCGTCCTTCACGTAGACACGCATCGGGCAGTTGCCGGGATAGCAGTCGATGCAATGGCTTCCCCAGGCCACGCGGTCCCAGCGCCATTGCTCACGATAGGTATCCGCGGACGAGCGGGACGACTTCTGTTGCCTCGCTTGCATCTCAGCGGTTTGTTTGACGGGCATAACCCCACCTCCGGCTCTTAGTACGGCTGACCCACTGTCGCTTGACGGTGACAGGGCTGTCTATCAGGACGCTCCGTAAGGACGGTCGGGCTATTCCCCACACCCGAATGGGCCTATTGAGGCGAGGTTTGGGCTTGCCGGTGCTGGCGGAGGACCATCTCCACGACGCGGAGGGCCGAATCTGCCGCCTGGTGAGTGCCCATGCCGGCGCTGCCGGCGTCAGCGCCGACGTAGTAGAGACCGCTGATTGGCGACTCGGGGGAGGGTTTGTTGTGACCGCATTGCCCCACGATCTGGCCCAGCCCGACGCACTCACCGCCCTGGCCGGGAAGAACTGAGTCACGAGTCGAGGATGATATCTCTGCGGGACCGCCGTAATCTTTGGATTCCACCGCTGCCCAGGCGTGGGGGAGTGCCCTGGCCATCATCTCGTCCATCTTGCGATACAACATCGGAATCTCTTTGGCCGCCGGGTCAGGGGAGCAGATGGTCCCGGCGACGAGGCATTGCTTGCCATTCGGCGACATGGCTGGATCGTAGTTTGACGGAACTGTGATGAATAGGATCACCTCGTCCGGCACTTCCCCCTGGCGAATCCGGTCGAAGCGCTCGGTGTTCAACCAACTCTCATCCGAGTAGACGACGTACATGGGTAGGTCGAGGACGGCCTCGTTTAGAAAGTACCGCGCGCCGGTGAATGCCCAGCCGGGCTCCAGCTTTTCAATGTAGCGCACGTAGCTGTCGTCAAAGTGTTCCTTTCCCACGAGTTTGAGGACTGTGGGCTGGAGTCCAGCGCTGCTGATCACTATCGGAGCCAGGAACTCTCGGTCCTTCGTTCGTGCGCCTGTCACACTTCCGTCTTCAACGGTGATTTGCTCGACGCGGGCGCGGGTCACCAGTGTCCCGCCGTCGTTCTCGAACTCTCGGGCCATAACGTCGGTCAGCCGCCCGAACCCTCCAATGTAGTTTCCGCCGCCGCCCTGGAAGGCGAGCTGCTGCATGATCTTCACCTGCTCGGAGGCGGACACTTGGTCTATGGGTTCAGCCAGGGAGGCGTTTGCCTGGAAGGCGAGGTAGCTGTAGAGGGCATAAGGAACGGCGTAGCGGGAGACGAAATCGTGCATGGAGACATCGTCTAGCTCGTCGACGGCTTGGGGCGGCAGCATCGCCATCTCGGTCAAAAAGCGCAGCGAGACGACCCGCTCGTCCTCTTCCAGGCCCCACAGGTCGAAGAATTGGTTCGCGTCTTCCATCGACTGCACGAATGTCGTCGTCTTGTAATCATTCCAACCACGAGCGCGGTAGCTCATGCCGATGACCTTGTTCTTATCATCCGGGGAGAGGCAGGGCTTCAACTCAGACTCCACACCCAATTCGCGAAACACTGTCTCGAACGCCGATCCTCGCATGGGCACCTGGCCGTGAGGCCACAGGTCGTACTCAAATCCATCCTTGGAGACCGTGATCATCTTGCCGCCCACCTGGGCGTTCTTCTCCAACAGGAGCGTCCTCAGTCCTCGCCTGGCGAGAAGTGCAGCGCTGGCTGAACCACCGGGGCCGCTGCCGATGACGATAGCGTCGTACTCTTCGGTGACCAAGGTCTTCCCTCCTCACACCTCATCAAGCCGCGGCGCGCTGAGGATGTCTATGGGGTAGCTCCGTACCTACGAGTCGGGTCATTCCCCACGGCGCGGCGTGGCCAAGGGCTGAAGGAGCACATATTCACGGACGCGCATGGGCTTCTTGTCCGCGCAGAGGGCTACAATGGCGGCAGCAATCGCGGGAGAATGCCGTATGAAGGCGCAACACAGGGATCTCGGGGACACTCACGCACGTCTATCTGACTGGTTCAGTGGCAAGATGCCCGCTGCCCGCGATCTCAGCCTCTCTCGCCTCGACAGGCCCTCCGGCGGCCTCTCCAACGAGACGATCTTTGGTCGCCTGTCGTGGCGGGGGGATGAAGGCGATCGGTCGCGAGACCTGGTGATCCGTCTGGAGCCGAAGGATTTCCAGGTCTTCCCCGAGTACGACCTGTCTCGACAGTTCCACATCATGAGCCGTTTGGCTGAGACGTCCGTCCCGGTGCCTTCGGTCCTGTGGCTGGAAGAAGACGCTCGCATCCTCGGTAGCCCGTTCTACGTCATGGAGCGTATCGATGGCGAGATAGCGTCCGAGGTGCCGCCGTACCACACGTTTGGTCTGTGTTTCGACGCCTCGCCGAAGCGTCGAGCGAAGATGTGGTGGAGCGGGATCGAGGCGATGGCCGCCATCCACTCTCTGGATTGGGGGAAGCTCGACATATCGTTCATGGACGAGCCCGGCGGCGCGAAGCCGGATCCGCAGTTGGACTACTACGAAAGCTTCTTCAACTGGGCGAAGGGTCGGGATCCGCAGCCGGTGCTGGAGGCGTCGTTGGCCTGGCTGAAGAAGAATCGCTTCACGCCGAAGCGCGTGAGCCTCTGCTGGGGCGACTCAAGGCTCCCTAATCTCATCTTCCGAGACGACGCCGTCGCCGGTGTTCTGGATTGGGAGATGGCGTTCCTGGGCGATCCGGAGGCCGATCTGGCGTGGTGGATCTTTCAGGACTGGCAGCACAGCGAAGGCTACGGAATCCCGCGGCTAGAGGGATTCCCGGGGCCGGAGGATACTGTGCGCTGCTATGAAGAGCTCACCGGCCACCGGGTGGAGAACTACATCTACCACGAGGTGATGGCCGCGTTCCGCTTCGGTGTCATCATGTTGCGAGTTGCAGACCGGATGAAGGCGCAAGGTATTCCGACGCCGACACCGGACTTCGCTACCAACAATCCTTGTACGCAGAGGTTGGCCACCCTTCTGGACCTTCCGTCACCGGGGGGGCCAGCAAGGGAGACTACGAACATCAAGGACAGGACTGTGTGTGTGCAGTTCCACCTCACGGGGGATGGTGGGTGCGACTGGTATCTTGTGTCTGAGCAGGGGGAGGGGAAGCGCCACGAAGGGGCGGTGGAAAATCCAGACGTTACGCTCACGGTCTCTGCCGCCGACTGGAAGGCGATCCAGAATGGGACGCTTGATCGCTCCCAGGCGTATCTCGGTGGCAGTCTGAAGGTGGAAGGCGACCTTACGCTCCTAATGCAACTTGAAGAGGTGATCTCAAGACTCAGCGAGGATGGAGGTTCCGATGGTAAGTAGCGTTCACATGCTGACAGCGGAGGACGATTCCCGGCACGTACCAGGCCCCGGATCGCTCCCGCTGTGGAACGAGAGCTTCTGGTTCGCCTTCTACGACCCGAAGGCGGAGGTGGGTCTGACCGTCAGGGTCGGCAGTTACCCGAACCAGAACGAGGGCAACATCTACCTGCACATCGTTCGCCAAAACGAGATTGTGCATAGCCTCGTGGATGGACGGGCGCCTGCTCCGGCCTGGGAGGAAGGCCGTTTAGAGATGGCTGGGTACACGATCGACTGGGAGGAGCCGCTGGAGCGCTTTCGGTTGCGCTACCAGCATGGAAACCACGCATTAGACTTGATCTGGAAGGGGATCAGCCCGGCGTTTCTCTACCCGCATCCGCCCGGGACCACCGCAGAGCAGATCCCCCGCCATGTAGAGCACGGTGGTGCGGTCTCAGGCCGCATTACCATCTCCGGCAGGGACTACGAAATCGAATGCCTCGGTCATCGAGATCATAGCTGGGGCGGCGAGCGCGATTGGTCGCTGCTACCCCGCTGGGACTACCTGAGCGGCGAGTTTGGCGAGGACCTGTGGTTCAACGCGGTTCGCGTCACTGTTGGCCAGAAAGGTGGTCCCGAGACGTTCCTGGGATGCATCTGGGATGGCAGCGATCTCTTGAACCTGACCAAGGTCGAGATGGACGTTAGGACTAGCGAGGGCGGGACGCGACAGACGGGCGTCGATCTACGCATCGTCGACGAGCGACAGCAGGAGCATCACATCGTCGGCGAGAAGGTACTGGCAATCGCGCCCACTCGGTTCCAAGGGACGTGGGTCAAGGACGGCTTCACCCGTTACCGCTACGGCGAGCGCATCGGATACGGCATCCTGGAGTGCGGGTACATCGAGGATGAATAGCGAATCGTAGGGACTAGTCGTCTTCTCGCTGGACCGTAACTCGGAATCGGCAGTTTTCGGCGCCCGTGGCCACCGTTTCCATCGTCTCGACCTCTACGTGGGTGCCAGCGACCCGCTCGAATAGGTCTTTCACCCAGTACGCTCCGCACATGCAGAGCTTCGGGTCAAGGCGGATCACCTTCCTTCGGATCAGCGGGCAGACGCATTCGCCATGGTGCACTTCGGTCCAATGGATGACGTCGCCTTCCCTTTGGATCTCCAACTGACTCGGGCTGGAGATGCGCATGCGGTCCAGGAACGCGTCAAGATCCATCGGCACTGGAAGGCCGGCGAGGTCGATGAACGCGGAAGCGCAAGTTTTGGCCTGACCCTTCATCAGTGCGTTCACGCTATCGCCATCCAGTTCGTATATCGACTCAAAGAGACCGCAGGTCAACTTGTCCTGGTAGTCCCGCATCAGCTTCTCTACCCACTCGGCGGGTTCGCCCTCCGAGGGTTTCGGCTGCGGCTCCGGCATCGTCACTTAACTTTGCTCACGTCAACCCGGGTCGCCCTATCCGAGGGCACCGGTGTCCAGTTGCCGAAGTAGTAGCGGAGATGCCCGTATCCGCCGGCGAGGTGGAGCCACTTCACCATCCCTGGCTCAAACTCGTTGGGTCCCTTCCAGTCCCTGAACTGGAATAGGTCCCAGCCGTTGTATATGATCACCTGCCCCGGCTGGACGGTCGGCGAGAGCTTGACCGGGATCGTGCTGGCGCCGTAGTCGTTGTGGACGCGGACCTCTTCGTTGTCCTCGATCCCTTTTCTCGCCGCATCGGCGCTGTTCATCACCATGTGCGGCCGGCCTCGATGTGTGTTCAGCATCATCTTGTTCGCGATGTTGATCGACCAATTGCTCCAACGGGTGTGGCCGCTAGTGACCTTGAATGGGTAGTCGCCGCCCATCTTCGGCGGGTCTTTGTGAACGGGTAGCTCCTCGCCCGCCTCGAGGAACCAATCGTGGTCGATATAGAATTGAGCCCGACGCGTCAGAGTTGGATACGGGCGTTTGTTCTCAATATGATCCGTCCAGCAGGTGAACGTCTCGTCCGGCTTGATCTCGGTGGCCATCCCCAGTGATATCGGGTCTATACCGCTCTTCTGTATGCGCACCGGACCGCCTGCGCGCATGCTTTCCAGCGTCGTTCCTTCTGGCAACTCGCCTACGAGTGCGCAGTCCCGAATCGTGTCGTCCGCCCAGGCGTCAGAATCGACGAACGCGCCTTCCGCGCTCAACCGGTTGTAGAGGTCGTCCAGCTGGAACTTATTCCCGGCGCGGTCCTCGTACTCGAGACAGCCACGGGCCTTGGCCCGCTCTTCCAGCTTCTTCGCCAGCGCGAGCAGTGCCTGCCACTCGTCCTTGATCTCATCCGACGGAGGATCGACGACCTTATCGTCCAGAACGAACCATCCTGGGTCCAGACAGAGGACACCCTTCTGTTTCTCGTGCTGGCCTGCCGCGGGCAGGACGATGTCCGAGAAGTAGGCGGTCGCGCTCATGCGGACGTCAAAAGTTGCGATGAGCTTGAGTTGTGGCCAGAGGTTGTCCAGATATATCCGTTGTCCTCCCCGGGACCTGCGTAGCGTGTTAGAGAATTCGAGCCAGACGCGAGGAGGTTCTTTTTCGCTCGGAAGATCTACGCCGCGCCACCAGTTCTTGTCGAACGCCTCTTGGGCGTACTCGTCGAATGATCGGGTCATCGCAGGGTCGCCCCACTCCGGGGTGTTCCAAGCCTCGCGGAAGCCGAAGTGGTGATACCACATGAAAAACGTGGGCACGGTACGGCCGACGGCTCCGCCGGATGCCAACACTTGGTCGGAAGCCGGAGATAGCTTGGCCCCTGGGCTGGCGAGGTCCAGCATCGCGATTTCATCGGTAATGTCGGGGTCACGCGCCCTCATCGCGTCGGTCAGGGCCTGGAGCATCGTTATGAGCCTCTGGCTCTGTTCCTCCCCGGGGCCGGTCTTGGCTGTAGAGATAACGGCGCCACTTCCACCCGGAACGCCCCAGGTGCGGATCCCGGTGCCTTTCTTACCCCAGTTGCCCGTGAGCGCCAGCAGCAGACACATCGAACGTTCCATCAGGTCACCGTGGTAGTACTTGGAAACGTTGAATCCGGTGTTGAAGAGAGTGCGTTTGACGGCGATCTTGCGGGCGAGCGTCCGGATTGTGTCGGGGTTCACGCCGCACGAGACGGATGCTTTTTCTGGAGTATAGGAGGTCAACCGCTCCCTGAGCAGTTCGAAGACCGGGCTCACCTTGATCCGTGAGCCGTCCTTTAGTGTCACTGAGTGGGCACCCTCAAGGGCCGGGTCGAGATCGCCCAGGTTCAGCGTTCCGCGGGGGGCCTCCGCCAGTCCCGCTGTTCGCCGATCCCAGAGGTAGAACCGATCGTCTTCGCCATCGTCAGTCAGGTCGTTCGACCGGAGGTAGTGATGATTGTCCGAACGCACCAATAGTGGGAGGTCCGTTTGTTCCCGAACGAAGGCCGCATCGAAGATGCCCTCGTCGACGATGACTTTGCACATCCCCAGAGCAAGGGCGGCATCGCTTCCCGGCTTCACTGGCACGAACTGGTCCGAGTGGATAGCCGAGGGGTTGAAGTCCGGCGCAACGCTGATCACCTCGGTGCCCTTGTAGCGTGCCTCCGTGATGTAGTGCGCGTAAGGGATGCGTGTGTAGAAAGGGTTCAAGTGCCAGATGAAGTGGAGTTCGGGCTGGAACCAGTCGTCCATGCTGCCGATGGCGAATATCTTGCCGAACGTCAGGTAGATGCCCAGGAAGTCGTCGTTCACTTCGCCACTGATATCCGTGTCGAGCGCACCCAGTAGGCCCAACAACTCGCGGCGGCCGCGGTTGGGGCGGTTGGCGCTGCTGGGTCCCGGGCTGATGATCGATTCGGGGCCGACTTCCTGGATCGCATCGATGATCGCGTCCGCGATCTCGGTGAGGGCCTCGTCCCAGGTGATCTGCTCCCACTTCCCGCTCCCCCGCTCCCCCGCTCGCCGGAGGGGATGGAGGAGGCGCTCTTCGCCGTACAGGAACTCTCCCCAGGAACAGCCCTTCTGGCAGCCGGCCGGGTTCATGTCAGGCACGCCCTTCTCAATGATCGGGAATGTGCCTGCTTGCTCCTCGAACAGGACCTTGCCGTCCTTCACGTAGACTCGGTAAGGGCAGTTGCCGGGGTAGCAGCCCATTCCGTGTGTGCCCCATCCCACGCGGTCCCATCGCCACTCGTCCCGATAGGCGTCCTCCCACGGACGCTTCGGCTGACTTGCCCTTCGGGTTGAGACGCTAGGTCGCTTTGTGCGGACCCGAGGCTTGCGTTTTGCTGTACTGCCTGTCATGCGATGGCTTGCGGGAGACACTTCGGTCTCCTTCCCCTCCTGAGAGTCGTTAGGAGATCTTACTGACTTCCACGCGGGTGGCTCTGTCTACGTGTGTTGGCTGCCACATGAATGGCCAATACCGCAGGTGTCCGTAGCCGCCGGCGAATAGCAGCCACTTCACCATGCCGCCCTCCACGTCGCTTGGGCCGTGCATGTTCCGGAACTGGTACGGGTCCCAGCCGGAGTAGCAGACGACCTGCCCCGGCCTCATCGACGACGACGTCTTTACGCGCACGAGGAACGTGCCCATATCGTTGTGGACACGAACCTCCTCATCGTCTTCGATCCCACGGCGAGCAGCGTCGTCGGTGTTGATCACTAGGTGTGGGTGGCCGCGATGGGTCTCCAGCATCAACCGGTCGACGATGTTGGTGCCGTGAATGCTCCAGCGGTTGTGGCCGCTGGTGAGCATCATTGGGTAGTCGCCGCCCATCTTGGGTGGGTCCTTGTGGCAGGGCAACTCCTCACCGGCTTCCAGAAACCACTCGTGGTCGAAGTAGAACTGAGCGCGCCTCGTCAGCGTTGGATACGGTAGCTTCTTCTCGACGTGGTCGCGGAAAGGAGCGACCGTCTCATCCGGCCGCATCTCGCTGGCGTAGCTCATGGCGTTGGGGAATGGACCCCAATCGGTCATACGGACGATGCCCTTCTCCCGCAGCGTCTCCATCGTGGTGTCCTCAGGGATCGTGCCCATGATGACGGTGGCCTCGACGGCGTCCCGCACCATTTCTTCTTCATCGACCATCGTGAAGTCGCCTGTGAAGGCTTCCTCGAGGTTGTCCAGCCGAAATGTGCGGCCCCGGGCGTCCTGGTATTCAGTTATCCCCCTCGCCTTTCCGCGCTCCGACAGCTTGCGGGCAAGGAGTCGAAATATCTGCCACTCCGGCTTGGAGTCTCCGGCGGGTTCGACCGCCTTCTCCAGGACGTTGAAGAACATCGTGGCCGCGAGCCCGTTGACATGAGGACGCTCGTACTGCTGGGCGGCGGGCAGTAGGTAGTCTGAGAACAGGCCGGTCGTCGTCATACGCACGTCGACGCTGACGATGACCTTGAGCTTGGGCCAGAGATTCTTCAGGAACATCGTCTGGCCGCCCCGCGTGCGCCGGAGCAGGTTACCACCTACTTCCATCATGACCCGCGGCGGTTTGTCTTCCAGCGGAACCGCCACGCCGGCCCACCAGCCTTTTTCCAGAGCTTCCGTGATGTACTCGTCGAACTCTCTAATCATGCTCGGGTCGTTCCATTCGCGTTTATTCCAGATGTCGCGGTAGCCGCAGTGGTAGTACCACCACCAGACGGGCGGGAAGATGGCGCCCATCATGGAACTCACGCGCTGCATCATCTCGACGCCCGCGATCTCGTCTGTGCGCGTCGGGTCTTCAGCCTTGAGAGCTTCGACCATCTGCCTCAAGCTTTCGAGAAGCTCTCGTGCCTCGTCTGAGCCCCCGCGCTTCCGTGGCTCGTTGAGGTAGATACCGGTGGATGGGCCGCTGTTCCAGTAGGCAGGGCCCGTGCCCTTCTTGCCCCAGTTACCGGTGAGCGCGAGGAGCAGGTACATGGCTCTTCCCATGAGATCGCCGTGGTAATACTTGCCTGTGCTCAACCCCTCGTAGACGTGAGTCTTCTTGGCGGCCACCTTCCGTGCCAACGTGCGGATCACGTCCGGGTGTACGCCACAGGCGTCGGTGGCCTTCTCCGGCTCGTAGTCCAGGAGTCGCTTTCGCAGGCTCTCGAGCACCGGCGTTACCTCCACCGTTTCTCCATCGTGCAGAGTGACCGTGTATGTTCCCTCAAGGGCGGGATCGATCTCGCCCAGTTCGAGCGTCCCACGAGGGGCCTCAACCGCCTGGTTGGTGTTGGCATCCCAGAAGTAGAATTGATCGTCGCGACCACGCTCTTCCATCTCGTTGGCGCGGAGGAACTTGTCGTTGTCGACTCGCACAAGCAATGGCAGGTCCGTCTGGTCCTTTACGAACGCAGCGTCTTCGAGTCCTTCATCCAGGACCACCTTGCACATGCCGAGGCAGAGGGCGGCATCGCTACCTACCTTTACCGGCACGTGGTAATCCGAATGCATGCCAGAGGGGTTGTAGTCGGGTGAGATGATGACCACCTCGGCGCCCTTATACCTGGCCTCCGGCAGGAAGTGATAGACGGGAATGCGTGTGTACGCTGGATTGCTGTGCCAGACGAGGATCAGTTCCGAATGAGCGTAGTCGTCCTCGGTGGGGGTGACGAACTTGCCCCAGGTGAGGTACATGCCGGGAGAGCAATCGCCGATGTCGGCATCGAAGTCAGCCAGCGGGAAACCTGTGAGGGCGCAGAAGCGGCGCTGCGTCATCATTCCCCACGCCAGCGCATTGGCGCCGGACGGCGAGAAGATAGCCTCTGGCCCGACCTCCTCGATCGCGTCGATCATCCCATCGGCGATCTCGGTGAGTGCTTGGTCCCATGAGACCTGCTCCCACTTGCCTTCGCCCCGCTCGCCCACTCGCTTCAGCGGGTGAAGGACTCTCTCCTGGCCCGACAGGAACTGGTGCCAGCAGGCACCCTTCTGGCAGCCCATGGGATTGAAGTCCGGCACTCCCTTTTCTACTACCGGGAAGATCCCCGCCTGTTCCTGAAAGAGGATCTTTCCGTCCTTCATGTAGACGCGATAAGGGCAGGACCCCACAGTCGGATAGCAGTCAACAGCATGGCTGCTGAAGACGGTGCTATCCCATTTCCATAGCGAGCGGTACTCGTCTTCAGTGCTGCTCTGCGGACTTGAACCAATACTCGGGACTGCGGTCATGATCCCTCTCCCCTTTCTGTCAGACGTGGGGCGGAGGCGCCGTGGATCACGGTTCTAGGCATTGGTGTGCGAGATTTGTCCACCCCCGCCCGATATGGCAATCTCCGCCTGTGTTCGTCTACACGACTATTTCCACACGATTTCCGCTGGATCCCGGTCATACGGCTTGAACATGTCTTTCCACCAGTAAGCGATGAGTGTGTCCATGAGACCGGACTTGCGGCCGTTGCGTGTCTTTTCCATCTCGCCGCTGAGGGTGTCGAGTGCTCCTCTGACCTTGGGGCCGAAGAGGCCCTCAAGGTACTCGATCGGTATCCGTGGCGTACTCTCGTCGAACCTTCCTTCGGCGTCGAGAGTTGAAGGCCCGATCGGCGGTATATAAAAGACGTTGGGCTCAGTGCCGTACTCCGGATGCAGTGGCAGAGCTACCTTCCATTTCCGGACAAGTTTCGCGACCGGTCCTTCGTCATCGTCAAGCATGCCGAAGAAGACTGCCCGGCCCGGGCACTGACGCACGCAGGCGGGGGCAACGTCTTGCTCGATGCGTGGGAAGCACATGATGCATTGCTGACTCACCTCCCGCAGGAAGTTGAAGTAGACCTTCTCGTAAGGACAGGCCTCGGCGCAGAATTGGTAGCCACGGCAGCTATCCTCGTCACGGAGGACGATGCCGTCCTCGTCACGCTTGTACATCGCGCCCAGTGGGCAGGCCTCGACGCATGCCGGTTTTGTGCAGTGGTTGCAGAGGCGCGGCAGGTAGAAGTAGTAGGAGTTGGGGTACTCGCCTGCGCCCTGGTCCTCGTCCCAGTTGGGACCCCATTTGGGTTCTTCGCCAATGGGCTGCAGGAAGACGTCTCGCCCCTTGCCGCCGTAGAGGACCTCGTCGTAGTTGAACTCCCAGCCGCCGCCCCACTCCTCGCGGGTGGCACGCCTGCCGGGTTGTGGAAGGGCATCACGGTAGCCGCCGCCCATGGACTCGTAATCTCGTGGATGGCCCCGCCCGGGCTGTGTGTTCACCGTGCACCACCACTGGTAGTCCATCCCCTCGCCGCGTGCCCAGAGCACCTTGCAGGCAACCGAGCAGGTCTGGCAGCCGATGCACTTGTTCAGATCGAAGACCATCGCAACCTGTCGTGGATCAACCTTTTTCGTCTTTGCAGTCTTGGTCATGCGGAACCTCCCCGGAAGTTGTGAGCCCTCGTCCGGGACTCTATTCGATCGTCAGCTCTTGCCAGGTCTTTGAGAAGGACATAATCCCGGCTCGTTCCTGGCTGGAGCCGTCCCAGACGCAGAATCCAACAGATACGGACTTTCGACCGAGCATGCGTACGCCGCCGCCCTTCGATGTCATCGGCCGGGACAGCACCACGGTCCACTTGTCGTCTTGCCACTGAGCGCGAGCGTTCACCGTCGCTTGCCCGAATTCTTTGAATACACCAAGGCCGGTGCTTACGAGGTGTTCCGCCTCCCCGTCGGAGAGGTTCGCTCGCCAGTACCACGCGTTGACCGGTGACTGAGGGGTTCCCATGGTCTCCAGTGGAGCGCTCCCATTGAGCGGAAAGACAACGCTTGCGCCGTCCGGAACCT
>Ga0255058_10001172_pt1 | contig 14873 bp, 14 predicted proteins | sample Cases_109_9_MG_FD_188637 | JGI IMG/M metagenome (GOLD analysis project Ga0255058, IMG submission 188637) | Seawater microbial communities from Amundsen Gulf, Northwest Territories, Canada - Cases_109_9 | ecosystem: Environmental > Aquatic > Marine > Gulf | place: Canada: Northwest Territories... | reverse complement strand
CTCGCCCACGCCCAGCGCCGTCAGCACCTCGTCCCGAGCGGATGAGTGCTTCTCGGCGAACGCCCACAGTAGGCCGAAGCAACCGGAGACCATCATGTCCCCGTGCGGCACCGCGAAGTAAGGCGACAGACGCGACCCGCGCAGCTTCCCTCGCTGCGGCCCCGTCACCGCGACCGACACCGGCGCGCTCGTATCGCCGTTTCCGTCCCCCGCGTAGAACGCTCCGTGGCCCTTGCTACCGAAGATCTCCTCGTGTTCCAGCGTCCCGGCCGCTAGCCGCTCCGTAAACGTCTCGATCTGCTCCGCCGTCACTTCGCCCGTGTGATGCTCGTAGAGCGAAACGATCTGCGTGCCGCGCAGGTGGAAGCACAGCGCGTGCATGTTCCCCAGGTTCAGCACCAGTTGCGGTTCGTTGTCGCGGACGTTGGTGTCCTGTAGCGTGCCTAGCGCCGCAGCGGGGCCAGTGTCGAGGAACACCGCTGGCGCGTCTGAGTCGATGCACGATACCAGCGCTCGTGCCCGCGTCAGATACTCCGGCAGATCATCGGGCAGGCTGGCGAACGCCAGCAGATCGTTCCTCTCTTCGACGACGCGCCGCAGGTGATCGAAGCGGAAGAGCCGGTCCGAGTAGCCCGGCGGCGCCGCTCCGTGGTCCAAACAGCCCACCGCGATCCCGTCGAAGTCGCCCGGCACATCGAACGCCGCCAGCGCCGAGCGGATCGCGCCCAGGTCCAGGTCGCGCAGCCGGACTTGCTCGCCGTCCGCGCGCACCGCCTCTTCTTCGGACACCAGCGTCACGCCCATCCGTTCCACGTTCTCCAGGTCGTCGTCGAACGTCGTCGCCGCTTCCGGCGTCGCGTAGGCCGCGCGCCCGGCGCGCAGATGGTCCTCCAGCGCCCAGTGGCAGGGCCCGCCCCCGGCGATCACGCCTGTCAGCACCACCGCCCGCCCGGCAGCCGTCGCGCGCCGGATACGCCGCGCCGCGATCTCCGTCGGCGCCGGCATGATCAACTGCAGCGCGTTCTCGATCGCCCCTTCAGAATCGAACAGCAGGATGTCCTGCGTGCCCGTACCGACATCGACGGCAAGTATCCGCATACCCCGATTATAGGATCGTCCTCGCGCAGCGGCGCATCGTGATGCGCCCCCCGGGTCCGAGTCGCCTCGCCCGACGCTGCACCGTTCCCTAACCATGCCGGTCAGCGGGTGGGCTTACACAGGTTACAATGGTCGCCTCAGAACAGGAGATGAGCATCGTTATGGTTAAGAGAGCGCTTCCGCTGGCAGTTGGCGCCATCACAGTGGCGCTTGTGATCGGCGGCATAGCATTCGCCACGGAGATGTCTCCTCTTGGCGGCGCTGACGAGGCGGCTACCGCTCCCGTCCAGGAGGACGCCGTTGCTCCGCTTGAAGGCAACTCCGGACAAGGGTCCGCCCATTGTGCCGACGCCACTGCGCACGCGCTCGAGGCTTTGCTGGCACGCCAGGCCGCCGGCGAAGAGGTCGGCAACGCAATCGCCGCGGTTCGGGCCTGCGGCACCGGTGCGGACGGGTTCGAAAGCTCTGGCGAGGCTGGGCCTCCGGAGTGGGTGCCGGGGCCTCCGCCCTGGGCCGGAGCCGCAGGCGGTAACAGCAGCCCTGAAGGCGCAAACCCGGCCGGCCCGCCGGACTGGATTGCCACGGAGTCACCTCTTGGCGGTGCTGACGAGGCGGCTACCACGTCAACCCGGAGTGACCTCATTACTCCGCTTGAAGGCAACTCCGGACAAGGATCCGCCCATTGTGCCAACGCCACGGCGCACGCGCTTGAAGTTCTGCTGTCACGTCAGGCCGCCGGCGGAGAGGTCGGCAACTCCATCGCGGCGATTCAGGCCTGCGGCACCGGCGCGGACGGTTCCGGAAGCTCTGGCGAACATGGGCCTCCTGAATGGGTGCCGGGGCCCCCGCCATGGGCCGACGGCGAATCGCCGGAGTAGCAGATTACCCCGCGCGACCACCCTGTGGCGGTCCGCTACTACGCCTCGATGCGCTCGAGGCCGCCCATGTACGGGCGTAGCACCTCGGGCACGACGACGCTGCCGTCCGTCTGCTGATAGTTTTCCAGCACCGCGATCAGCGTCCGCGGTATCGCCAGGCCGGAGCCGTTAAGCGTGTGCGGGTGTTCCGGCTTCGCGCCCTTCTCCGTGCGATAGCGAATGTTCGCCCGGCGCGCCTGAAAGTCGGTGCAGTTCGACACCGAGGAGCACTCCAGCCACTCGTCCGAGCCCGGCGCCCAGACCTCGATGTCATACGTCTTCGCCGCGTTGAAGCCGAGGTCGCCCGTGCACAGCTCGATGATTCGGTACTCTAGGCCAAGCTCCTTCGCCACGTCGGCCGCCTGTGCCGTCATCGTCTCCAGCGCCTCGGCCGACTCGGCGGGCTCAACGAAGCGGTACAGCTCGACCTTGTCGAACTGAAACCCACGCTTGATCCCGCGCACGTCGCGCCCGGCCGAGAACTTCTCGCGGCGGAAGCATGGGGTGTAAGCCACGTAGTCGATCGAAAGCGCGCCCGGCTCCAGGATCTCGTCCTTGTGCATCGTCGTCAGCGCCACTTCGGCGGTCGGTATCCACCAGTAGTCGTCCTCGGCGTCGTGGAACATGTTCTCGCCGAACTTCGGCAGCCAGCCGCCCGCCCACAGGTTCTCTTCCTTGATCATCGCCGGCGGGTAGACCTCCGTGAAGCCCCGCGACGTGTGGAAGTCCAGCATCCAGGCGATCAGCGCCCGCTCAAGACGTGCGCCCGCGCCCCTGAGCACGTAGAAGCGGCTGCCCGCCAGCTTGACGCCCCGCTCGAAATCGATGATGCCCAGCGACTCGCCCAGCTCCCAGTGCGGCTTCGCCTCGAACCCCAGCGTCGCCGGCTCGCCCGACTGCCGCACGAGGACGTTGCCGCTCTCGTCTGAGCCCTCTGGCACCGAGTCGTCCGGGACGTTCGGTATCTCCAGCAGCGCTGACTGCAGCTTCTCGCTCAGCACCCCCAGGCGCTCCTCCTGCGAGTCCAGCTTCTCGCCGATGAGCGAGGAGCGCGACATCAGGTCAGACCGGCGCTGCTCGGCGTCCTTCGCCTCTTTCGCGTCGGCGCCCTTCATCGCTCGCGAAAGCTCGCCGATCTCCTTCGAGATCGTGTTCTTCTCCGCCCGCAGCCCCTCGACCTCGGACAGGACCTCGCGTCGCTCCGCGTCGGCCTCGATCGCCTCCTCCAGCGGTGCCTCCGTGTTCCGCAGCGCCAGCGACCGCCGCACGCGGTCCGCCTCTTCACGCAACAGCCGGATATCAAGCATGCGACAAGAGTGTCAGGGATGACCGCAAAGGGTCAAGCGACTTGGACGAGCGAACTCGCAACCTGCGTCCTGCCGCGTGCGTTCTGATAAGTGATTCACAAACCGCAACCACCGCAAGGAGCAGCCGATGCCTCGATTCTTAGTCCTCACCGCCGCTGCCGTCGCCCTCCTCGCCCTCGCCGCCTGCACCGATGACGACGACGGAGCGACGCCAACTCTGTCGGCAGTCCCGACGGACATCGTCGACGTTTGTCTTCCCAACCCCGACCCGGCCACCGCCGCCTTCCAGATCCTTGATCAGCCGGCGCCCTTGTCGGAGGTCACGAGCCCTGTCACCGTCAGCGGTCAGGTCAACTACTTCGAGGCCGCGTATCGGATAGCGATCTACGACGAGAGCGGCACCGCACTGGTCGAGACGTTCGGGACAGCGCAGCAACCGGACATCGGCGTGATCGGTCCGTTCAGCCACGATGTCGCGTTCACCGTAACCGAGCCGACGCCGGCGTGCCTCTGGGTCTACGAATCGAGCGCCCGCGACGGAAGCCCGGCCAACGTCGGCCAGGTGCCGCTCGTTCTTCTCCCCTGACCTTCCGGTTCTCAGACCGAGTGCGAACGCACCGCTGCGATCGCGGCCAGAGCCAGCGTGCGCACGTCTTCCTTCACTCCGGTGGCGGGCGTGTCCGGCCGGCCGGGGTCCAGCCTGACGTCGTCTCTCAGCTGCGCTTCGGTCAGCCAACGCAGGGTCGGGTCGTCCACCGTTCCGTGGTCCGCGCCGTCGATGGGCCGCACGAAGTAGATCAGGTCGATGTGCATGTGCACCGGTTCTTTGGAGGCCGGGATCTCCTCGAGCAGGATCGTGTATGGCGCGGGGAGCTGCTGCGGATCGGCGAATCCGTGGGACGGCGACGTCGGCACCACCTCGCAGACCAGCCCCGTCTCCTCACGCACCTCTCGCAGCGCCGCTTCCGCTGGCTCCTCGTCCTGCTCGATGTGGCCTCCGGGCGGCAGCCACTGCGCGAGACGTCTGTGCCAGTGCAAGAGCGTCGCGTCGCCGCGCACGACGAAAGCGGTCGCCGTGAAGTGCTTCCTCACTCCGCCGGCAACTCCGAGACGAGCCGGCGCACAAAGCGGTCCAGCAACTGCGCCAGCGGCGTGAGGTCGCGCTCGTAAGCCGCCTTGACCTCAGCCCAGCGCTCCACCACGTCGATGATCGCCAGCTCATCGGCATCCGACGTCCGCTGCCGCAACTCCGCGCGCGTCGCTGGATAGTCGCGGCTGTCGAGCAGTTCCCGCGCCTTCATCGTCAGCACCGCCATCTTCGTCCAGTAGTAGAACAACGACGGGTGGCGCTCCGACCAATGGTCATCCTCAGCATCGCTCCGCTCGGTGAGGCGCATGCGGCTCTGGTGCTGGATCTCGATCGCCAGCGCCCGGATGTCCGCCAGCACGTGCTCTCGCTCGAATTGCGGCTGCTCGAAGTCGCCGTGGACGAGCGTCATCCCGTAGCGAAACTGCACCCGCCCGTGTGCCGGGTACTGCTGCAGCTCGGCCTCCGTCTTGATGAAGAGCGACCAGTCCTTGTGGCCCTCCATCACGTCGGCGATGCGGTCCAGGATGCCCGAATCTAGGCGCCGCATCGCCAGGAAGAAGTCGTGGTCGCTGATGGCGGTCTGCTCGCCGCGCGCCCATGAGCCCTGCCAGCACAGCGCCGCCAGGTCGTCGCCGAGCGCTGCGGTCAACGCCTCGGCCACGCGGCGCTCTTCGTCCGGCAGATCAGCGATATCGGTGCGCGGCAGGTTCGACATGTGTTCGTCCTCGCGACGAACGTTACCCGCCGAGGAGCGCGAAGTCGAACTCGGCGTACGATTCGATCACCGCGTCCGCTTCTTCGATCGGCGGCAGCGCCGTCGATGCGGCGCGCAACTGCACGACGTACATCCCGGCCGCTCGTGCCGAGGCCACGCCCGTGCGCGTGTCTTCGACGGCCATACATTGGGTCGCTGGGACGCCCAGCTTCTCCGCGGCCGCCAGGTACATGTCCGGCGCCGGCTTGGCACGCTCCACCTCGCTCGCGGAGACCGTCGTCTCGAACTCGCCGGCGAGGCCGATGCTGGCGAGCGTTGCGTCCACCCACTGTCGCAGCGATGCCGACGCCAGCCCCACCGGCACCGGGATCGACTTCAGACGCGCGATCGTCTCGCGGGCGCCCGGCAGAGGCTCGACCGGCTGCGCGATCAAGTCCAGCACGGCTGCGTCGTAAGCGGCGTCGAACTGCTCCGGCGGCCCGGTCAGCTTGAAGCGGTCGATCACCCACTCCCAGGCGGCCTCGACGGAGCTGCCGATGATCTCCTCGTACTCTCGCTCCGTTACCTCGTGCCCCAGCGGCCGCAGCACGACGTTGAACGCTTCGCGGTACAGCGGCTCTCCGTCCCACAGGACGCCGTCCAGGTCGAACACGACCGCGCGATAGCGGGGTGTCACTCGGCGCGCTCTCGCAGCGCCGGGAACAGGATCACCTCGCGGATCGAGGATACGCCCGCGATAGCCATCAACAGACGGTCGATGCCGATGCCCATCCCGCCTGTCGGCGGCATGCCATGCTCCAGCGCGACCAGAAAGTCCTCGTCTGCCACTTCCGCTTCATCGTCGCCGGCCGCGCGCAATCTTGCCTGCTCTTCAAAGCGCTCCCGCTGGTCGATCGGATCGTTCAGCTCCGTGAAGGCGTTCGCCACCTCCCGGCCCGCGATAAAGAGCTCGAAGCGCTCCACCAGGCCGGGCTCGTCGACCTTGCGCTTCGCCAGGGGCGACAGTTCGACGGGATAGTCCACCATGAACGTCGGCTGCTGCAGGTGCGGCTCAACGTGTGCCGTCAGCAGCTCATCGATCAGCTTGCCGCGCCCCCACTCGGGCTCAACGTGTACCCCAGTGTCGGCCGTCGCCTTGCGCAGCGACTCGACGTCGTCGTGCGCCATGAAGTCGACGCCGCAGCGCTCACGGATCGCCTCGCGCAGCGGCAGGCGCGCCCACGGTGGCGAAAGGTCGATCGTCTGGTCGCCGATCTGCACTTCGGCGGAACCGAGGACTTCGCTGGTGATCGCGGCGACCAGCCCCTCGAGGAGCTCCATCATCCGGTTGTAGTCGGCGTACGCTTCATAGAGTTCGATCATCGTGAACTCGGGGTTGTACTTGGTCGAGACGCCCTCGTTGCGGAAAATGCGGCCCAGCTCGTACACGCGGTCGAAGCCGCCGATTACAAGCCGCTTCAGGTGCAATTCGAGCGAGACGCGCAGGAAGAAGTCGCGGTCCAGCGCGTTGTGGTGCGTCACGAACGGCCGCGCCGCCGCGCCTCCCGCTGTGCCCTGCAGGATCGGCGTCTCGACCTCCAGATAGCCCTGATCGTCAAGGTAACGCCGCACGGTCGAGATCGCCTTCGAGCGCAACTCGAAGATGCGGCGCGCCTCTTCGTTCGCCATCAGGTCGAGGTAGCGATAACGATAGCGGGACTCGACGTCCTGCAGGCCGTGGTACTTCTCCGGCGGGGGCCGCAGCGCCTTCGCCAGCACCGTCAGGTCGTGTGCCTCGACGGTCGGCTCCTTCGTCCTCGTCCGGAACAGCGGCCCGCTTACGCCGACGAAGTCGCCGAGGTCGATCTCCTTGAGCAAAGAAAAGGCGTCTTCGCCAATCTTGCCCTGCTTGAAGTAGGCCTGGATCCGTCCGCTTCCGTCGCGCAGGTCGATGAACATCGCCTTGCCCATGTCGCGCATCGCCGTCACCCGTCCGGCGACGGTCGCCTCGGGCCCTGCGCCGTCTTCGGGCGCTAGCGCGGCGGCTTCGGCGGCAGTGTGCGATGGCGAGAATCGGTGCGGGTAGGGGTCGATCCCGCGCGAGCGCAGGCGCTCCAGCTTCTCCTTACGCTGCGCGATCAGATCGTCTTCAGCCATAGTGCTCCAAAAGATTAGCGGGACCCTTGCGAGGCCCCGCCTGATTCTAGCCTTAGGTCAGGTCTATCGCTAGTCGACGGACACGATCTTCCAGGTCAACGTGCCGGCCGGCGCCTCGACCTCGAACTCCTCGCCCACGGAGCGGCCCAGCAGCGCCCCGCCCATCGGCGATTCGTTGCTGATCTTGCCCGCCTTGAGGTCCGCCTCTGCCACGCCGACGATCTGGTAGCTGACCGTCCTTCCACCGTGGTTCTTGACCTTGACCTTCGAGCCCAGCGACACCTTCTGGTGGTCGTGCGTCTCCTCGATAATCACGGCGTTGTCGATCATGCCCTCAAGCTCCATGATGCGGCCCTCGATAAACGCCTGCTCGGTGCGGGCGTCCTCGTACTCGGGCGTGTTCTGAGGGCCAACGAGCTCCTTCGAGTCATGGATGCGCTGCGCCAGCTCCGCCCGGCGAACGTTGACGAGCTCGTGCAGCTCCGTCTCGATCTTGGCCAGGCCTTCTTTGGTAACAGGTACTTCTCTGGACGCCATAATCATTCCGCCGTAAAAAATAGGCTGTGGGCGTCGCCCGCAGCCGTTACCGGTCTTGTTAAGGCGAATTATAGGCAGGGCGGCGGTCGCTGTAAAGCTGTCTTGCGGTACTGTTTTTCCTCCGCAGACGCTGTGTTACACTACCGCTGACCTCCGATATGGCGTTCCTTTGCGCCCAACTGCCGTATCTAGTTCAGAAGTAGCGACCCCTACAACGAATGCGTGATAAGCCCCCCCGCGATGAGCCGCCCCGTCGGCCCCCGCGCCGCGATTTTCCGCGGCCCGAAGGCCCGTTTGAGCGCCTCCTGAAACAACGCCCCGAACGCGATCCAGCCCCGATCATCATCGGGGGCACGATCGCGTTTCTCGCCATCGTCATCATCCTCGTCTTCGTCTTCTCGTCGGTGCTCAGCGGCGGTGACGGTAACGGCGGCGGTTCCGGCCAGTCGATCCAGGTGGCAGACGGCGTCAGTGGTCGCCTGATCTCAATGCCAGGACTGCCACCCGGCCTCGCCGCGGCCAGCCAGTACATCGAGTTCGAGACGGAGGAAGCGGTTCCGGTCACGATCGCGCTACCGCTCACGATCAGCATCTCCGGCGACGCCGTCCTCGGCTTCTACAGCCACCTGGACGGTCGCTGGCAACGGATCGCAGAGTCTCAGGTGATGCCGTCCCAGGAGTTCGCCTCGCAAGGCTGCCTTGGCTCCAGCACTAATACAGGTAGTGGCCTCGTATCCTGCGGAAACTTCTCCGCCGTGCCACGAAACTTGGCCGTCTTACAGGTGCTCGCCCAAACCTACACCATCGCCGCCTCGCTGCCGGCTGGCGCAACGCTTCACGCTGACGCCCGGCCCAACATCATCAGCCCCCGGGACTTCAGCCCCGCCGCCGATGGCTCAATCCTCGGCAGCGCGACCACGGTCGATACGAGCGGCAGCGTCCAGCTCGTGCCCACGATCGTCGGCAGCAGCAGCGACACCGCCGCCGTCGTCGACGACATCCTTGCTGACGAGAGCCTGCGCGCCCAGCACGTGCAGCAGATCGTGGCGCTGGTGGAAGACGCTGACTTCGACGGCATCGACCTCGAATACTCGGCGGTCGACGCGGACCTCGGCGGCCAGTTCACCGCCTTCGTAAGCGCTCTTGCCGACGCCTTCGGTCAGAGCGGTCACCGCCTCAGCCTCACGCTGCCGCCGCCCGGTGATCAGCGCTCCGCCTACGATTGGGAACAGCTGGGCGCTCTCGTCGACTACATCAAAGTGCTGCCCATCGCCAACCCCATCTCATACTGGGACAACATGCCAGACAGCATCGCCCGCCTGACTCAGGACGTGCCAGCGCAGAAGATCCTTCTCGTTCTCAACCCGTTCAGCATCGAGACGGGAGACGCGACCCGCGCCATCGGCTACCAGAACGCGATGGTACTGGCCTCCAGGTCCGCCGTGCGTGAGCCGGACAACCCCAACGACATCATCTCCGGCGCCACCGTGCGACTCGTCGCCGAGAGCCTGGCCGAAGCCGAGGGCGCCTCACCCATCGCCTGGGACAACGATGCGGCGGCCGTCGCCTTCTCTATCGGCGGCACCGATCGCCGCCGAATCTACATCGAAAATTCATTCAGTGTTGGCTTCAAGCTCGAGCTGGTGCAGGCTTACGGCCTCGCCGGCGTCGCCGTCTCCGACGCTTCCGCGGAGTCGGACGTCGCCAACGTCTGGGGCCGCGTCAACGAGCTGGTCATCACGTCTACCGTCTCCCTGCGCCGGCCGAGCGAGACGATGCTGGTGCCGATCTGGCAGGCGCCCGACGGTGGCGACCTTGGCGCAGGCGCTGGCACGAGCGCCACCTGGATCGCCCCTTCCGCCGGCACCTACGCGATCGTCCTCGTTGTCAGCGACGGCGATCGTCGCTTCGGCCAGGAGATATTCGTCGTGGTCAACGAGACCGATGAGCCGGAGCCCTCGCCGCTCGAGACCTTCGCTCCCGAGACGCCCACGGCGACCCCAACGCCCACGCCAACGGACGTGCCCAACGACCGGCGCATCGAAGTCGGCGTCCTGGCTGATGGCAACGACGAGGATGGATCGTTCAGCAACGACGAGATCGTAACGCCGGGATCGACGGTAACCTACCTGATCACCTTCGACAACGACTTCGACGTTCCCGTTACTATCACCAACTTCGAGGACATCTTCCACGGCGAGGACGTCACTTGCTTCAGCGAAGGCGGCGGCGACATTATCGGACTCGTCATTCCACCGGACGACGGCGACGCCCCGGACGGCCCCGACATCCTTGACGGCGGCGCAGACGAGGTCCAGTGCCTCTACGACATCGCCGCCCCGTCCGAACCCAAGCCGGACGATGCGCCCTACGAGATCATTGTCAGGGGCACGGTCGAAGACGCCGAGTCAGGCGAAGTGGGCGTCGGCGATGACGGCGTCAACATCTTCGTCGTCCTCTCAGAGTGAGGCATGGGGGGTGCGCGTGATCGCTGGTAGCGCCCGCGGCAGGGCGCTCAAGGGCCCTCCGAAACGCCCGCGTGGCGGCTCCTCAGACGTGCGGCCAAGCTCCGACCTCGTTCGCGGCGCCCTCTTCGACGCGCTCGCAGCGCTCGGCGCGGACTTCACCAGCACGCTCGATCTTTATGCCGGCACCGGGGCCCTGGGCATCGAAGCGATGAGCCGCGGCAGCGACTCCTGCCACTTCGTGGAGAAGGACCGAACGATGGCTGCCATCATCCGCGAAAACCTGGCCGCGACCGGTTTCAGTGATGCCGCCGAAGTCATCGTCGCGCCGGTCGAGCGCGCCATCAGACGCCTCACCGGCCCCTACACCCTCGTTCTTGCCGATCCACCATACGCCGACTCCGCGGCGATGGCGCTTCTGGAGCGCCTCGTGCAGTCCGCTGCCATTAACGGCGATTGCGGTACGATTGCATTCGAGCACAGCACGCGCGAAGAGGCGGCCGCTGCCATCGGCGCCTTCTCGCTGGTACGCTCACTGCGTCACGGCGACAGTTCAGTCTCGATCTACCGGCCCGATTGACGAGGAGGTAATGGCTTGGCAACCGCAGTCTACCCCGGCAGGTTCGACCCTGTTACCAACGGCCATATCGACATCACACAGCGCGCCGCCAGCCTCTTTACGAACGTCGTCGTCGCCGTGTACGACCTCGCACCCAAGGACTGCCTCTTCTCCACGGCCGAGCGCGTGTCGATGTTCAGCGATGCCGTCAAGCACCTGAGCAACGTCACCGTGAAGACTTTTGAGGGCCTTGTCGTCGACTTCGCGCGCAAGGAAGGGGCCAGCGTCCTCGTGCGCGGTATTCGCGCCGTCACGGACTTCGAGGCCGAACTGGACATGGCGCTCATGAACAAGACGATGGCCCCGGAGATCGAGTCCGTATACCTGATGGCCAGCCTCGACCACCTCTACATCAGCGGCCACCGCATCCGCGAAGTCTCCAGCCTGGGTTACGATGTCGGCGATCTCGTTCCGGATCACGTCGCTGCCCTGCTGGAGAAGAAGATCAAGCGCTAGAGGCATCTCTTGGACATACTCCACCTCATCGACCGCCTGGAAGAGCTCCTCGGCGAAGCGCGGCGCCTTCCGGTCGGCGGCGGTGTCGTCGTCAATCGCGGCAAGCTGGCAGACATCGTCGACCGCATGCGTGTCGCCGTCCCGCGTGAAGTCTACGATTCACGCGAAATCGTCGAGCAGCGCGACCAGGTCCTGCGCGAGTCCAGAGATGAAGCCGAGCAGCTCCTCGCCCAGGCTAAGGAACAGCTGGAGGCGCGTATCGCCGAGACCGAGGTCGTGAAGGCCGCGCATGAGCGCGCCGCCGACCTCGTCGCCGAGGCGCAGGGCCGGGCCGCCGAACTCGGCCGCGACTCAGAAGAGCAGGCTCGCGAGCGGCTCGACGAGGCGCAGAAGGTCAGCCTCGATCAGATGCGCGAGTCGGACGTCTACGCGCTACAAACTCTGCGCAAGCTGGAGGGCGAGCTCGAAGGCTTTCTCACCACCGTGCGCCGCGGCGTCGACGCGCTCGAGATTCGCTCCGCCGATCGCCCGAAAGACTAACTCTCGGCGAGCCGCCGCCGGCGCAGATAAGCGACCCAGTACGCCACGCCGATCCCGCCTGCGAACGCCGCAAATACCCCGGCCACCACGAGCAAGCGCAGCATCGCCGACCGCGACGCACTGTCGACTGTTTCGATAGCTGCCTCCGAATGCTCACGTGAGCGATCGAAGGCGCCGGTCTGGAACGCGAGCCGTGCCTTCGCTAGCTCGCCGTCCGGGTCGTCGCCCAGCAACCCGAATCGCTCCCACAGGTTTCGTGGCTCCGCCAACCGCTCGCGCGCGATCCCGTAGCTGCCGATCGTCGCCCGCGCCGAGGCCATCAGCTCCTTCGCCTCGTCAAACTGGAAGCGGTCGATCGCCGAGCCGACCGCCGGCGGAACCACGAGTCCGAGCGCACTGGCGTCGTCTTTGAGGCTGTTTAGCTCCTCCTTCATCTCGAAAAGCAGGTCGATATTTGCCTCGATCGCATCCAGTTCGATCAGCGCCTCGCTGAAGCGCCAGTCAACGATCGCGTCCCACGGAGCGCCCAGCGGCTCGCTCTGGAGACCTCCTGTCGCCAGGCGGTTCGACACCTCGAAGTAGCGGTCTCGCGCCTCGCGCCGTTCCTCGATCAGCGGCCGCGACGACTCCGGGAACACCCAGATCAGAAAGAGCGAATCGGAGTCCCTGCCGCTTACTTCCTCCAGCACGTCCATGTAGCGTCGGCTGTTGGCGGGTTCGCCGCTCTCCCCGAGCGCCCGGTTGACGTCGCGCAGCGTCTCCGTGCCAAACCCGGCCGCGAGCGTCCGCACGAATCGCAGCGAGTAGTCGTACCCCGCCAGCGTCGTCTCGATCAGTTCGTCCGAGGCGCCAGCCAGTCCCGCTGCATCTTCCCACTCGTCCAGCTGCAGCGGGACTTTAGCGGGCGACGTTGGCGTCAGGTCTCCGCTGAGAAGCCCCTCCGCCGCCTGCTCCACCACCTGCGTCGTCACCCAGTCCGCAAACCCTTCGCTGAGCCAGCGCGCTGAGAAGATGTTGGACCACAGATGCGCCAGTTCGTGCACGAGCGTGTAGTCGCGGGTGCCCGGCGAGATCAAGATGTCGCAGCGCTGTTCCCTGCACTCGGTCAGGCCCTCGTATCCGAGCACGGATTGCCGTCCGCTGTGCGTCACGGTGATCGAGGACGCGTTCTGATACGGAAAGCCGTAGGCATCGGCGATCAGGGGCAGCGTCTCCTCGATCACCTCCCTTTGGTGAGCGGCTGTCGCATCCTCGCTCTCGAAATACTCGATGCTCACGGCGACGCTGCCACCGGTTCCGGTTGCGACATCGAAGCTGTCCAGCTTCGTCGCCTCTGGTTGGCTGACCTCCAGCAGTCCGGCGATGTAGACGTTTTCCGATCCGGAGCAGGCCAGGACCCCGGTCAGCAGATCACACGACGCCGCCTCCAGGGTCACATCCCAGGCAGAGGCGACGGGCGTCGTCACGCTAACAGTCGCTTCGTCGCCCATCGCGACGAGCGGCAGGAAGACGTAGAACGGCGTCACGAGGAGTCCGCTCTGCCGAACTTCCGGCAGCACGTACGTGACGCTAAAGTCGTACGTGTTGCCGAAAAGCAGGATCCGGTCGAACGAGACCGCCAGGAACTCCAGCAGCTCGATTCCCGTCGGCTCAATGCTCGTCGAGAGCGGCGCCCCGTCTGCCGATTGAGCGCTCACCTCGCTGGCGCCGGACAGGACAGGTACTCTCAGGGAGGAGACGAAGACGCCAGCGGCGTTGTTCGTGGTTGAGACATCCCACGTCACGAGCACGTTCCCCTCTTCCGTGCGGGCGTTGTATCTGATCTTTGCGGTGATGTGAAGCGGATCGTCCGCGTGGACGCCCTCGTCGCTCCCGAGGATCAGCAGAGCTGCGAGCGCCAGCAGGCAGGCTGACGTGACGCGCATCTCAGGACGGATCGTCCGGCGGCGCCACGCCGAACAGTTCCGCGAGCGAGCTCAGAGCCGCCTCCAGGCCCCGCATCTGATGCCCCGGCCAGATCAGCCTGTGCCACGGCCAGAGCACCAGGCCAACGATTCCCCCGCGCAGGCCGCGCGTCGTCGCCTGGGCGGTCAGCTCCACGCGCGAATTCTCTCCGTCCAGAGGCACGATGCGAAAAGAGTGCCAGTCCAGCGTGATCTGGTATTGCTCCTCTTCCGGGTCGCGGACGGGCGTGAAGACGATGAACTCGGGCGCCACCCACTCCGTAATCTCGAACTCAAACGCCTGGTCCGCGCCGTCAGCATCCTCGACGTGGGCGCGGAACCGCGTGCCGCGTCCCTCGCTCAGCCCCGTCGTCAGCTCGATGTGGCTCCACGCCTTGTTCCAGCGCTGCGCTTCGCTCACATCGGATACCACCGCCCACACCTTCTCCGGCGTTGCGGGGATCGCGATCGAGGCGGTCACCGTTGCCATCGCTTAGCGCCCTTCAAGCCGTACGTACGTCTGCCCAACATAAGGTTTAGTTTAGCCGATGCAGCGTGACCGGTTTCGCGCCGTGAACCCGGTCACTGTCGGCGATTCGGCCCGCGCGTTAGAATCGAGCGTATGAAACAAGGCGCTGCCGGTGTCGACATAATCGAAATCGCTCGTATCGAGGCGTCGCTGGCCAAATTCGGCTACCGCTTCCTCCAGCGTGTCTACACCCCGCTTGAAGTCGCCTTCTGCCGCGGCCGCGCCAGCGAGCTGGCGGCACGCTTCGCCGGCAAGGAGGCCGTGATGAAGGCGCTGGGTACGGGCGCACACGGCGTTGCCTGGCGCGAGATCGAAATCCTTCCCAACCACCGCGGCAAGCCCCTCGTCTACCTGCACGGCAGGGCGCAGGCCAGGGCTGAGCGCATTTCGCTCGAGGGCATCGACATCAGCCTCAGCCACAGCCGCGAGCTCGCCGTCGCCATGGTCGTCGGCGTTTCACGCGACCTCGAACCCGACCGCGATCACTGGCGGGAGCGTTTCGCCGGCATCCTCCGCGAAAG
>Ga0255058_10001171_pt1 | contig 14892 bp, 17 predicted proteins | sample Cases_109_9_MG_FD_188637 | JGI IMG/M metagenome (GOLD analysis project Ga0255058, IMG submission 188637) | Seawater microbial communities from Amundsen Gulf, Northwest Territories, Canada - Cases_109_9 | ecosystem: Environmental > Aquatic > Marine > Gulf | place: Canada: Northwest Territories... | reverse complement strand
CGGTCTCCGGCCATCACAACCCCATCGGACCAGCGCACTGCGAGCACGGTTGTGGCTTCGGGGGCGCCAACGCCTGTTCCCGGCTGGATCGACCACTCGGGGAGCATGTCCCTGCTGTCGAGAAGCGCCGAGAAGCTGGAGTCGGGCACGATATCCCCGCCGGGGCGCATCCCCCAGGACGGCGAATCGCCGATCACTGTCCACCCTTCTGCACGTAGTTCTTTACGAACTCCTCTGCGTTCTCCTCCAGCACCGTGTCGATCTCCTCGAGCAGGTCGTCGATTCGCTCGGTGAGTTCCTCCGCCGACTCGGTGGCTTCTGCCTCGGCATCCTGAGACGCCTGGGACTCATCTGCCCGATCCGACTTCTTCTGCGGTCTTTCTTGTTCAGCCATCATCGCCTCCGAGAGCTCTCAGCAACGCTGCGGCGTCTTCAGAGGAATCGAGCAGATCCCCTACATGATCCTCAGTGCCGCGCAGTGGTTCCATCATAGGAACACGTTTGAGTGTTTCTTCCCCGATGTCGAACACCAGCGAATCCCAGTTGGCTGCGACCACCGACCCGGGGTAACGAGCCATGCACTGGCCGCGAAAATAGGCACGCGTATCGGTGGGAGGATCGACCACGGCACTCTCGATCTCCGCATCGGTGAACAGTCGCTGGACCGCGTCTCTGGCCACCAGGCGACTGTAGAGCCCGCGCCTCGGATCGACATCGTGATATTGCAGGTCGAGCAGCCGCAGCTTCGGGTGGTCCCAGGACAGCTCGTCGCGCTCTCGATACCCGTCGAGTATGCGCTTCTTTGCCGTCCAATCGAGGCGGTCTGCGGTTATTGCCGGATCGGTCTCGAGATCGGTGAGAATTTCCTCCCATCGAATCAAGACGTCCTCGTAGGCCGGCCTCAGATCCAGGGTGCGGGCGTATTTGGTCACCCACTCGAGATATTGCCACTGGATATCAAGAGCGGTCATCGTCTTGCCGTCTGCGGTATCGAAACTGCGCTCCAGGTCGGGATCATGGCTCACGCCCCACACCGCCTCCACCGGATCGGTGATGCCAATCGGCTCCGGGATTGCTCCATCCTCGATGGCGTCGAGGACGAGAGCCGCCGTCCCGAGCTTGAGATACGTCTGCACCTCGTTCATGGTGGCGTCTCCGATGATCACGTGAAGTCTGCGATACATGGCAGGGTCGGCATGCGGTTCATCGCGGGTGTTGATGATCGGGCGCTTCAGCGTGGTTTCCAGGCCCACCTGCTCCTCGAAGAAGTCGGCGCGCTGACTGATCTGGAAACCGGCATCGGGCCGTCCGTTCTCCGTCCCCACCTTTCCCGAGCCGGTGAAGATCTGCCGGCTGACCAGGAATGGCGTGAAGTGGGCGATGACGTCGCCGAATGGGAGCTCTCTTGCGATCAGGTAATTCTCATGGGCTCCATACGAGTTGCCCTTCCCGTCGCTGTTGTTCTTATGTATAACGAGGCGCTCGCCCTCGGCGAAGAGTGCCCCCGCGGCTTCGACGGCCCGGCTCATGACGAGCTCACCGGCCTTGTCGTACAGGGCTGCGGCTCTGGGGTCGGCGCACTCCGGGGTGGAGTACTCCGGGTGGGCGTGGTCGACGTAGAGCCTGGCACCATTGGTGAGCACCGAATTCACCAGGCCGGCTTCCAGGTCGAGGCCGGGACCATCGTCAATCCCAAAACCACGGATGTCGCGGCCCGGAGACTCCTCTTCGAACGACCATTGGATCCGCGCCCCGCGGGTGTAAGCGTTGATCAGCACAGAGGAGGCATGCACCGGGTTGAAGTCCGCTTGGTTGAGAACCGTGATCCCGAATTCGGTCTCGGTCCCGATGACCTTAGGGAGGGCCATGTGGGGTCACAGATACTGTCCTGGCGTGACCGCCTCCACAGCCCGGCCGTCACGGTCTCCGTCGATGAGCGTTCGAACGTACACGATGCGCTCGCCCTTCTTGCCGGAGATCTTCGCCCAGTCGTCCGGATTGGTCGTGTTCGGCAAATCCTCGTGTTCGCGGAACTCCTGAGTGATCGCAGCCAGCACGTCGTTGGTCTTGAGACCTGGAGGACCACCCGCGATCTCGCGTTTGATCGCGTCCTTCTTGGCGCGGCGAACGATGTTCTCGATCATGGCTCCGGAGGCGAAATCCTTGAAGTACAGAACCTCCCGGTCACCGTTGGCGTAGGTGACTTCGAGGAACCGATTCTCCTCACTTTCGCTGTACATCTTTTCGACGACCTGTTCGACGAGGCGCCCGATCATGGCTTTGTGGTCACCGTCGTAGCGCTCCAACTCTTCGCTGTCGTATGGCAGGCTCGGGTCGAGGTAGATCTTGAAGATCTCGCGTGCCGCGTTTTCACCGGGGCGCTGGATCTTGATCTTCACGTCGAGACGGCCCGGTCGCAAAATCGCAGGGTCGATGAGGTCCTCGCGGTTGGAGGCGCCGATCACAATGACGTTCTTCAGCGTCTCGACCCCGTCCAGCTCTGAGAGCAGTTGGGGCACGATCGTAGACTCGACATCTGAGGACACGCCCGTCCCTCTGGTTCTGAAGAGCGAATCCATCTCGTCGAAGAACACGATCACCGGAACGCCTTCGTCGGACTTTTCCTTGGCTCGTTGGAAGATGAGCCGGATCTGGCGCTCGGTCTCCCCAACGTACTTGTTGAGCAGCTCCGGGCCTTTGATGTTCAGGAAGTAGGAGCGGGTGTCGTCGCTTCCTGCCTTGGCGGCGACGGCCTTTGCCAGACTGTTGGCCACCGCCTTCGCGATCAGCGTCTTACCGCAGCCCGGCGGCCCGTACAGCAGCACGCCCTTGGGCGCGGCAAGGTCGTAGGCGGCGAATCGGTCCTTGTGCAGGTATGGCAGCTCGACGGCGTCCTGGATGATCTCGATCTGCTCGACAAGGCCTCCGATGTCGTGGTAGGTGATGTCGGGAACCTCCTCGAGGACGAGTTCCTCGACCTCGGGGCGCACCAGCTTCTCGAAGACGAGGGCCGTGCCCGGGTCCATGCGGAGATGGTCCCCAGCCCGGAGATAGACCCCGTGGAGCGATTCGGCCCTCTCCACCACGCGCTCCTCGTCGGCCCTTCCCAACACGATCAGCCGGTCGTCCTGGAGGGTCTCCTTCACGGTGACGACCTCGCCCCGGCGTTCGTAGGTGCGCACGTCGACAACGTTGAAGGCCTCGTTGAGGATGACCTCCTGGCCGATGCCGAGTTCCTTGATCTCTACCGTCGGCTCGACGTTCACCCGCAGTTTCCTGCCGTTGGCGTTGACGTCGATCGTGCCGTCCTCGTTGACACGAAGCACAGTGCCGAACGGGTTTGGAGGGGCGGTGAGCTTCTCGACTTCTTCTCTGAGGAGTGCCAGCTGCTCGCGGGTCTCCTGGAGGGCCGCGCTCAGCTTCTCGTTCTGGCCTGCGGCCTGTGCGACCTTTCCCCGAGCCTCGAGCACACGTTCTTCCAGCATGCGGACCCGTCGTGGCGCATCGTGGAGGCGGCTCCTGAGAACATCGATCTCGTCCTCGAGCATCCGGATCGTCGCTTCGAGCTGTTCGTTGTTCTGCCTGCCCACGCTGGTGGCTACCTCCTCAGCGGAGCCAGTGGTCCCGCCGCTTCAGATTTCGAGTGTAGGCCATACTTCCATTTCGGCGTACGTACTAGTTCCCCTGAGCGGATTGCATCGCGGTTTCAGCCATGCCTTCCGTTCGATCGGGCGTATTCCGTAGACCGTATCCCGTATTCCGTATACCGTATACCGTATTCCGACGGACGCGGCCGCGGTTCGTTATACATGGTACGTATTGCGGAGTACCGAGTTTCACCGACTACGGTTTCGGTACGAAGATGCTGGGAGGATCGAGCAATGAAGGTGTGGATCGATCAAGACCTGTGCACGGGCGACGGCCTGTGTGAGGAGATCGCCCCGGATGTCTTCGTGCTGCTCGATGACGGCCTCGCCTATGTGCGCGAGGGCGCCACGATCTACGCAGCATCCGAGGGAAACCCGGAGGGCGCCGACGGGCTTGCCGCATTTCCAGACGATCAACTCGACGGCGTTGTCGAAGCGGCCGAAGAGTGCCCGGGCGAGTGCATTTTCATAGAGCCGTAGGCGGTTTCGCCGCCTCCGGCTCTGTATCCCGTATCCCGTATCCCGTATTACGTACCCGCGCCTTCCGTCGGTCTACGGAATACGGTCTACGGAATACGCATTGGGCGCTAGCCCAATGCCGGAATGATCGCGATGGCAAGGGACAGCACCATCGTGAACACGATGATCCAGATGAACACCTTCACCCAGGTGCCTTTGTTGCGTGCCATCAGGTGATCGTCCCCGGCACCACGGTCTCGCTGATAACGTGCCCGTTCTCGACGACCCTGATGGCGATGGCCTCGTCGATACCCAACCCGGCGCGGTAGAGAAGGCGAGGCGGGCGCTGCTTCCGCTGCAATGCGATCCCTGCTATCACCATTGCGATCCCCGCACCAAGCTCAGCGTTGTTGCCTCGCTTGCCGCCATCGACCATCAAGGTGTAGCCGCGTCGTGTGACCGGGTGAAACCTCCGCGCCAACCATCCCGCACCGGGCGACCGGTTCTGGCGGATCATGGGGTGTGATAGACCTCGACGGTGATCGGGCTGCGGCGGCGCGCTCTCCAAATCCCGACGCCGATGACCACCGCCGCACCGACGGCGATCCCCCCGACGATCCACTTCGACCAGTCGCGGGCCGTTCCTTCGACCACGTCCTCTATCTGGCGGAGCTTCTGCTCGAGGTCGTCGCGTGTGACGATGGGAGTATTGGCCGGAGCGATCGTGTCCTGGGTCACTGTGGCTCCTCCTCCTTCGATCTGGGCCCAAGGCTGGCGATCACCGCTCCAATCCCGGCCAGGGCAAGGACCGCCAGCAGATAGCCGAGCGCCTCCCAATACGGGCCGTCTGGCAAAAGATCGATGATGGCTCGCACCGAAGCCACGGCCAGCAGGACAATGGCGATCGACCAGGCGAAGGCGGCGCCGAGCGAGTATCCGGCGAGGTGGCTCAGCTGCTTCGCAGGAACAACGGTCTCCTGGACCAGGTACTCCTTGGCCATGTCGCGGAACTCGACGACGAGTCCCGGAATCTGTTCAAGGCTCATGACTCCTCCGGAGGGCGTGGCGGGGACAGGGTAGCCCAGCTCGGTAAGTCAGACTCTGCCTGCGCTACTTGGCTACTGAGCTACTGACTAAAAGCGGCGCTTGCGGGAAGAGCGCATTCCGCGCCGGCCTCGAGCCAGCCAACCGATGGTGAAGCCGAACACCGTGGCAATCACGATCCAGAGAACGATCTGGGATCCAATGTAAACCATCTACCCCTCCTGAGGGATGAACTCGATTCTGCGGTTTTGCTCCGGTGTAGCGGTCGGGGAAAGGGGTTGAGTGTCGCCATAGCCGACCACGATGAACCGGATCGGATCCTCTCCCTTGACCACGAAATAGTCCAGTACCGCCTGGGCTCGCCACTCCGAAAGCTCGAGGTTGTGCTCGGGCGTCCCGGAGGCGTCGGCATGGCCTGCGATCTCGACCGGTACGGTCGGCAGCTCCTGGAGCGACAGCAGAATCTCGTCGAGCAAGGCGGCACCTTCAGGGGTGAGCTCGGCGCTGTTCAACTCGAACTCGACCACCTTGTCTGCGATGAGCTCGGTCAGGGTCGCCTTGAGCTCCTCGACCTGCTCGGCGGTAGCAGTAAAGGGATCCGGTGGGAGGATGATGCCGGGTGTGACGGCGAATCCGTCCGCCTCGAGGGCGAGTATCGACTCTTCGGCGGCGTCGGTGATATCGCGTTTCTCTTGACGGGTCTCCACCTCACCGGAGGTGATCACGACCTTACCGGATGGATTGACGATCAGTGACCCCTCTTCGAGCCCCGTGGCCAGCGAGCGCAACAGCGCCATGGCACTCCCGATCCAATCGGCTTCCTGGGCGAGGCCTTCGATCGGACTGAGATCCTCGATGATGATCAGGTCGGTGACGTCCACGGATCGGAACAGAGCGACGTTCTCGTCGCTAAAGGTCGCTGGTTCGCTCTCGACGTAGCTGTGGATCCCCTCCGAGGACACATCTCCGGAAATGGTCAGCGCACCGTTGGTCCAGCTGAAGGTCATGGAGCGACCGTCGACGGCCACGGTATCGATCTCGTCGACCTCGATAACAAACAGGGCGGTTGCGTCGATCCGGGTAACGCCGTTCACCGAGGCGACCGCATTCACCGCGTCGGCACCGGTCTGTGATTCGTGGTAGAAGCCCTGGAGGGTGATGGTGAAGCCATCGACCTCGACGGTGATGTCTTGAAACCCGGCGATACGGAGGGCTCGCTCGGATTGCTGCTCCAGGTCGTTTTGGATCCCAACGGTCCCGAACGCCGTTGCGGCGCCGGCGATGATGAGAAAGATCAGAAAAGTCGCAAAGGCGAAGGCGAACCTCGAGACGACCTGATCGTCCTCCCCTGGTTTCTGGAACGTCGGCGGGCCGCTCTCTTGGCCTGATGACCGATCCGTGTTGAGTTGTTGGAGTCGCTTCGTAGCCGACCTCGACATCGAGATATCTCCGAGCGTAATGGTTGCATTTGGTATCGGCCGCCGCGGGGCGGCGGTTAACAAAGCTAGGACGAGCGGGGATGGCGCCCGGGTTCCCGGCTATTCGTCAAATACCCGCCGAATCGCCCGGTGATCGCGCAGTGCGGTGGTCATCATGTCCGCGGTCGATTCCTTGAGATCCCGCAGACGACCGGCCATGAGCTCATACTCATCGCGAACCTCGGCAAGACGCTTCACGGATCGATTGCGCTCCGCCTCGTACACCTCGGCGGCGCTTCGGCGCGCCTCGGCAACGATCTCCTGGGCCTCTTCGTGCGCTGCGGCGACGATCCGTCGCCCTTCGAGAGCGGCATGCTCGAAGTCCACCGATCGGCTCTGCACCGACGACGCCATGTGTCATCCTTCCGTGCATTGCCTTCGTCCCTACCGGCGTCCCAGCACCATTGTATGCTGACTGCTCTGCGCGGTCAATAGCTAGTTAACCACTACTCTCTGCGCGTATTTGAGATAGGTCTACGATATCGCTCGTGGACGTTGCCGCCCTGATCCAATTGAGCGACTGCGAGACCATCGGCGGTGGCTTTCTCAAGCAGCCGGTGAATGCCTGGTCGAGCCTTGCCTTCGCCGGCGTTGGTATCGGAATCGCAGCCACCGCGGGCACCGTCGAGTCCACGGAGCGAGCCAACCGGCTGGTTTTCGGTGTGCTGCTGATCGCCACCGGCATCGGGAGCTTCTTGTTCCACGGACCGCAGCCTTCTGCGGTCCAGTTTCTCCACGACGCGACGTTTTTGGCGGCGCTGTGGTTCCTCATCGTCGCCAATCTCAGCAGCGGTCTCACCGACCGGGCCACCACCGCGGTGACCCTCCTCGGAATAGCGCTCATCGCCGTCGTCCTGGCTGCCGGCGGTCTCACCAACGCCGTCACGGCCGTTCTCGTCGTCGCCCTGGTGGTCTCCGATGCCGTCCTGTGGCGCCGAGCACGACCCGATCCCGTCTGGTACGGGGTGGCGATCGCCGCGTTGCTCGTTGGTCTTGGGCTCTTCGTCACGGGACGGACCGGATCTGCACTGTGTGATCCCGACAGCCTTGTGCAAGGTCACGCCGGGTGGCATGTGCTCGCCGCGGTGTTCCTCGGTGCATACTTCTTCGCCACCTTCCCGGCGCGTGCCAAGGGGGAGTCGCGGTGACCGTTACATTCGCCGACGTAGAAGCGGCCGCAGACCGGATTCGACCTCACATCCATCGCACGCCGGTGCTCCGCTCGGCAACGCTGGATCGGATGCTGGGCGCCACGGTGTATGCCAAAGCGGAGAATCTGCAGCGAATCGGGGCCTTCAAGGCGCGTGGCGCCACCAACGCCGTGCTCCAGCTTCCGGACGACACCACGGGAGTGGTGGCGCACTCCAGCGGAAACCACGGTCAGGCGCTGGCGTACGCCGCCTCGCTCCGAGCACTCCCCGCCTGGGTCGTCATGCCAACCAACGCAAACTCGCTCAAGATCGCTGCGGTGCGCGGCTACGGAGCCGAAGTGGTACTCGCCGAGCACAGCGAGCGTGAGGAGACGGCGACCCGGGTGCAGCGCGAGACCGGCGCGGTGCTGGTTCACCCATTCGACGACCGCAATGTCATTGCCGGTCAGGGAACCGCCGCTCTCGAGTTGCTAGAGGATGTACCCGATCTCGATGTCCTCATCGCTCCCATCGGCGGGGGCGGCCTGCTCTCTGGCACGACCATCGCGGCGGCGGGGGCCCAGAGGGGCGTCACCGTCCTCGGCGCAGAGCCATATGCGGTCGACGACGCCTACCGGTCCTTGGCAACCGGCGTTCTGCAGCCCGGGGTCGAGAACCCGGATACCCTCGCCGACGGGCTGTTGGTCGGCATGGGGACGCTCCCGTTCCAGATTCTCTCAGAGCACGGAGTCGAGATCATCCGTGTCGAGGAGGCGGGCATCGTCGAAGCGGGTTCCTTCTTCCTGGAGCGGATGAAGCTGGTCGTCGAACCGTCCGGTGCCACGGCACTGGCAGCGCTTCTCGGGGATCACGAGCGCTTTGCCGGGCTCCGTATCGGCATGATCGTGAGCGGTGGCAATACCGACCTGTCGTGGTATCGACCGAGCGCCGACGGCTGACAGCCTCCTAGGCGACGGGCTTCAGCTTGGTCAGGGCCGATGCCAGCTGTTGGTGAGCAGCAGTGAGCTTCCCCGAGGCGCGTACCTCCCGATCCCGCGCTGCGGTGAGGCTTTCGCTCGCTTCGTCGCTCACATCGCCAGCCGCCAGATAGCCGGCCCGGGCGTCGGATCGTTCGGTGAGCGCGGCGTAGGTGTCGTCGATCGCCGCGGTCGTCAGCTGCGACGCGGCGAGGGCGGTCGAACCGGGACCGGAGGCGGCCTCGAGCGCATACAGCTCGGATCCGGCTCGCTGCTTGCGTCCGGGAATCTGATCCCAGACCTCGGCGTTCGCCGTGTCCGTGGCGCTCGAGCCGGCCCCGCCCTCGTGCTCCGCATCGCCGTGCCAGATCGCAAGGCTCTCGGTCATGTTGTCCGCGAGCCATCGCGCCTCGGCGTAGCCGGCGCGGGCGTGGGTGCGCCATGCCGGCACCGCGCCTGTGCTCTTTGGCTTCTTCCGCCTCCCGGCGAGAAGCGCCACGATCAGGATGAACAGGCCTCCGAGAACGATGAGCAACACCCACCACGGCGTTTCGTCTGCGCCGGTGTCGGTTGGGGGGACGGTCTCAGCAGGCGGTGACGTCTCGGCGGGTGCTTCCTGGGCGACGACGACCCCATCGGTGGCGGCCAACACCGCAAGCGGTACCGCCATGACGAGAAATACGGCGGCAACCATCGCCATCAATCCGATGCGGGCTGTTGTCTTCATTGCAACTCCATCCTTCCGATTACCAGCTACCCGACAAAACCTAGATGGCGCCCGGCATCCAGTCGCGAAGCTGGAAGGTCTTTCGCGTTGTCACCGCATCCGTCATCAGCTCATCGGGCACATCGGCAACCGAGCGGGCAACCGCGGCCTCTCTGGCACCCGTTGCGACCGGCATGCCGCCGGAGAGGTCGCACACCTCGCGGGCCCTGGCCGAGATCTCTGCGGTGCCGATCGTGCGCGCTCGGGCAATGATTGCCTCCTTCTCCATGCCGAGGAGGGGGCGGAGTATGGGAACGGTGGACTGCTTGGACACGGCAACGAGGTGGGGAAGGGTCTGGCTCGACACCTGGCCGAGGGCATCTCCGGTGACGAGGGCCTGGATGCGCTCTTCGGTCGCGATTTGCGATGCCGCCTGAGCCATGAGGACCTTGAGCGCAACTTGCCGCATCCGCGCCTCGACGTGGGTCTCGAGAGCCTCTTTGACCGGCTCGAACTCGACGAGATGCACGCTCGGATCGGTCCCGTACCCCCAGCGCTCCCACATCAATCGGGCCACTGCCAGGGCATGATCAGACTGAGCACAGTTGAGCGAGAAGTGCACGTAATCGACCGGACAGCCGCGCGACATCAGCATCCAGGCCGCAACGATGGAGTCGTAGCCGCCGGAGATCAGGCTCAGCACCGATTCCTGGCTCCCAATGGGTAGCCCGGCCGGCCCCTTGTGGCGGTCGGAAACGAGGAACGCCCGGTTGTCGAGAACGGTCACATCGACCCACTCGTCCGGGTCGTCGAGGTCGACCACTCCCCCGGCCTCGACGAGCAGGCTCCCGGCCTCCGTGGCCAGGTCGTAGGACCGCCAATCGTGGTTACCCCGCCGCTTGACCCGGATACCGAACGTCCTCCCGGCCACTCGCGCCCTGGAGGCTGCGGCCACGGCCGAGGCCAGCACACCGAGATCGTCTGCGGGCACCTCGTCGACGGTGCTGACCGAGGCGACGCCAAACACTCTGGATGCGACCTCGACAACGGGATCGGCGTCGGGGCCGGGATCGAAGGCGAAGCGGTGGGATCCGAGACGCTCCAAATCGCCGACGTAGCCCGCGCTACTCAGGGCCGCCCTGAGGTTGGCAATGGCGCGCTTGATCATCCGCGGCTGGGTGCGGCGTGACTTGAGAAAGATGTCCCCGGAAAGGGTGACGTGGATCATGGAGTCCAGGGTCCAGAGTCGAGAGCCAAGAGTTCCGTTCTCGTGGCGGTGCAACGCAGCTTACGCCGGCCTCGAGCGTTGTCGGGCTACATCCAGTTGGGCGAGGTCCTCACTTCGACCAGCGACGGGCCGTCGGTCACCGCAAGCGCCTCGCCAAGAACGACGCCGAGGTCGTATGGATCCTCAACGCGGAATCCTCTACCACCGCACATCTCGGCGAAGGCAGCAAAATCGGGGTTGACCAGCCCGGTCTGCCATACGGGGCGCATTGCGGCGAGCTGCTCCCGGCTGATCTTGGCAAGCTCATCGTTGTTGAGCACGATGTGGGTGATCGGCATCGAATACCTGACCGCGGTCGTGAACTCGGCGAGGTATTGACCGAGGCCGCCATCTCCCGAGATCGACACGACTTTGCGACGATCGCCCACTGCTGCCCAGGCCCCGAGGGCGGCGGGAAGCGCAAACCCGATGGAGCCGAGGTAGCCCGACATCAGCACGTCCTGCTGACCTCGTGACTCGAAGTAATGGCCGAATGCATAGGTGTTGTTCCCAACGTCGACCGTGATCACAGCGTCGTCGGGGACGAGCGTGTCGAGAACGCCGAACAGGCGAGCCGGATGCATGCGACCCTGCTCGTCGACGAGACCGGCGCGGCGATCCTTCTCCCGGCGCCATAGCCGCCACCGGCGGGCGATCGCCTCGCGGCGCTCCGGCCGGTCGTCGCCGGGCGCCAGTTCCATGAGCGCAGCGACGGTCTTGTCGATGTCTCCCCAGATGGCAACGTCGACCGGGTGGAACCTCCCGAGGGCGGCGCGGTCGAAATCGACCTGAATGGTCTTTTTCTTCTCCGAGATCCCGGTGTGATGGGAGAACGAGGCGCCGAGCACGAGCAACAGATCGGACCGACCCATCGCGGCGGCCGCCACCCTCGTCCCGGAGCGCCCCAGGGTTCCCGTCGCCAAGGGGTGGTCGTCCGGCACGAGACCCTTCGCCTTGAAGGTGGTGATGAGCGGTGCGTCGAGATGCTCGGCCAGAGCGATGACTGCCTGACGAAACGGCCTGGCGCCATTGCCTGCGATGATCGCCGGACGCTCCGCATTCCGGAGCAACTCCACGGCTCGCTCGACCTGCTCCCGTGGGGGCTCGATGCGTGAGTCGGCTACCCGCCCCGCCTTGGGCCGCGGCGGCGGTTCACTGAGGCCGGGCAGCTCCTGGACCTCATCGGGGAAGATGAGGTGAGCCACCGAGCGATCAACGATGGCGTGTTTGACGGCCAATGCCATCAGCTCAGTGGCGTTGTCGGGCGAGAGGACGGTCTGGCTCCAATCAGCGACCGCAGCGAAGGCCTGAGCGGTGGGGATTTCCTGGAAGGCACCGGGGCCAAGTACCTGGGTGTTGATCTGCCCGGTGAAGGCCAGGGTTGGCGAGCGGTCCACGTTGGCGTCCCACAGTCCGGTGAGCAAGTTCGTCGCCCCGGGACCGGCGATCGAGAAGCATGCGGCAGGACGACCGGTCAGTTTGCCGTAGGCGGAGGCGGCGAACGCCGCAGCCCCCTCATGCCTGATGGCGATGTAGCGGAGACGGCCGCCCGCCTCCGCCTTGCGAAATGCGTCGGCAAGGCCGAGATTCGAGTGTCCCACCATGCCGAACACGGTGTCGACGCCCCAGTCGGTCATCACATCGACCATCTGATCCATGAGGGAAGTCGTTTCGACCCGCTCAGGAAGTTCGACAAACACTCCTTCGGGCCGCTCTTCGACGGCATACGGAGTGGCCGCATCGTCGTAGCCTTCGTCCGGCGGCTCTCCCGTGATCGGGTCGTACTCGTAGCCGTGCCACGGACAGATGAGCCAGCCGTCTTCGATCGTCCCCTCACCCAGCGGGCCACCCTGGTGCGGACATCGGTTGTCGAGGGCGCCGAGCCCCCGCTCGATTCGGGCCAGACACACGGCCCGGCCGGCGACGACCGCAGAGGTGACCTCCCCGACCGCGATCTCCCCGACGGCCACTTCGTGCCAGTCAGACACCGTTGTATTGGTCATCGGTGACCGGGTCGTCGGTCCACGCCGTGGCGTCGACCGTGATCGACAGGTGGTACATCGGCGAGTCCTTTGCCGCTCCGTGCCAGTGCAGCTCGTTGGGAGGAATCTGCACCGAGTCGCCGGGTGTGAGCTCCTCACGATCACCCGCCTCGTTCGCCACCAGGCCATATCCGGACACGCAGTACAGCACCTGTCCGCCGGGATGTGAGTGCCAGTTGGTTCTGGCGCTCGGCTCGAAACCCACGGCGAGGACGACGATTTCGGTTATGTCGTCCGGGTTTCCCGTGGGGCCGAACCATGCCTTGCCGGTGAAGAACTCTTCCGGCGCCGGCCCCCAGTTGATCACGGATGAGGATGTGAATTCCATGGGGTGACGCTAGCGCCCCACAAGGCGCCCGCGCCCGATCGGTTGTCGCCGGGCGGATATACTGCCGCCCGCCCTCGACGAAAGGCCACATGGGACAGCCGATCTCGGTTCAGCGACGGGTTCAGGGAGACATCGCCACCTTCAGCGGCGACCGATCGCTCACCGGCCAGGATGGTGCCGGCTACTTCGCCTCGGACGAGGCTGCGGAGAATGGGAAGCTGTCGGCTTCCATCGCCGAGCTCTTCTTCGCCCTCGACCCCGACATCGATTACGTGTACGTGGCGTTCAATCACGTCATGGCACGCCGGCCCGATGGCTGGGACGAAGACTCCCTCGAAGTCGCCGACCAGGCACTCAAGCGCTTCTTCATCTTCTACGACGGCCAGGTTGACGACCTCGAGACCCCGGTCGGCGGCGTCGGCGCAGATGTCCTCATCGCCGAGCCCGCGGGAATGGCCGCCGGGGTGCCGGAGGACGAAGCCGAGACACTGCGCACCGAGCATTACAACGCGACGATCGCGGATATCGAACCGGTGTACGACTCGCTGTGGATCATGAACGTGCAGCCGGACGATCCCTCCTTCACGTATGCCGCAGGCCAATACACCACACTCGGGCTCGGGTTCTGGGAGCCTCGCATCGACGATCTCACCGAGGACCTGGATGAGGAGCAGTTGCGAAAGCTGGCGCGTCGCTCATATTCGATCAGCAGCTCGATTCTTGACGACGACGGCGAGCTTCTCGGCCCCGACAAGGACGTGCCCCCCGAGTTCTACATCGTGCTCGTCGAGTCCGACTGGCAGGGAACGCCGGCCGTGCTGACGCCCCGGCTGTTCCTCAAAGAGGAGGGTGACCGCGTCTTCATGGGGCGCAAGGCCGCCGGCAGATATCGGCTCGACAAGTTTGACGATCCCACCGCCGACATCGTCCTGCTCTCCACCGGCACCGGCGAGGCACCGAACAACCGGATGACGCTCGACCTGCTCAGGAAGGGACACGAGGGAACGATCGTCGGGGTGTGCACCACCCGGTACAAGAAGGACCTGGCATATCTCGACACCCACCGGGTACTCGCCGAGCGGTACGACAACTACCACTACATCCCGCTCACCACCCGGGAGCCCGAGAACGAGGGGAACAAGGTCTACATCCAGGATCTCGTCGAGTCGGGACAGCTCGAGGAGCGGACCGGGGTCAGGCTCGATCCCGAATCGACCCAGGTGTTCCTGTGCGGCAACCCGCTGATGATCGGTCTCCCGGAGTGGGAGGACGACACGCCGGTGTGGCCGGAGATGCGTGGCGTGTCGGAGATCCTGACCGACAAAGGCTTCACCCTCGACCACGGCCGCACCGTTGGCAGCATCCACTACGAGGAGTACTGGTAGGCCGCAGCGATCAGGGAGCGCAGGCGATGACGAGGTCGGAGATTGCCGCCACCGTGTCTGATGCCGGGATGGCGCGGATGACGGGGATGTCGATGACCGATGCCTCCTCCTCGATGGCCGGGAGCAGCTCGGCGCGTGAGGTTCCGCTCAAGACCGTGTCGGCGGCGGTGACGCCGTTTCTGGCGAACATCTCCCGATAGCGAGGGATCGCGCCATAGACCTCGGCGCGCTCTGAGACGGCTTTGGCAGCCTGCGGGAATAGGGCGCATCGGATGTACGAGATGACGAGCGGTGGGTTCCGATCTGCCGCGGCGGCGCTGCGTTCGAGCACCACTCTCGATCGCTCGATCTCCGGCGTGATCCACCAGGTGAAGATCACCGCATCGGCCACCTCGCCCGCAAGCGTGGTCATCTTTGGGCCGACCGCAC
>Ga0255058_10001170_pt1 | contig 14893 bp, 12 predicted proteins | sample Cases_109_9_MG_FD_188637 | JGI IMG/M metagenome (GOLD analysis project Ga0255058, IMG submission 188637) | Seawater microbial communities from Amundsen Gulf, Northwest Territories, Canada - Cases_109_9 | ecosystem: Environmental > Aquatic > Marine > Gulf | place: Canada: Northwest Territories... | reverse complement strand
GGTATTTGTAAGGAACTTCGGAAAGCTCCAACTGCTCCACTTTCTCCTTTACCTTAATCTCAATTTCCCTCTTGCTCAATTTCGTCGTTCGTTGGAGCGCTACAATCAAGATCGGCCGTTTCTAATAGCTGAACGATTATGATTGAAGTGTGGGAGCTTCGGCCTCCAGGGTCAAAGCCGATAGCCCCTGACATAAATGTACTTTGAGTGATGTTTGATTACTTTTCCTAAACTTCCACTTGAACCATGAAAGACCGATTAAACCAGACTTTAAAAAAAGTTTTGTGGAAAGTTTGAGGACGGCGGTGATAATCACGTCCTAAAACCGCCTCCTATTTCGTCCCCAAATCTGTCCACTTTCCTTTGAAACGCTACAATGGTCTGTTCCAATTCGTTAGTTCGTTCTGCCAGCTCCCATGCCGTTATATTTTGCTTAACTTTTGAATATGCCAATAGCCAAGACCCAATTCCCAGCAGCATTATCATCATTATAGATATATAAATATACTTACTAAGAGATTTATTTGTCCCTCCAATAAGAAAATTTTTAGGTATATATGATACAACCTTCCAGTAATATTCTCTGGTTTCTTTTGTTTTTGCACTGGGCTCGAACGCTTCTCCGGAACCAGCACTGGATTTCCAGCTCTCCAAAAGTGGATATACAGTAGTGAAAGTGAACAATCCTTCTGTATTGTAAAACTGCCCGGATTCAGACGCCGATATTTTTTTCCACGCCGCAGGATAGATATTTCCCATAGTCCGGTTTTTTCTATCTCTGTACATAAATCCCCATTCATCCTCGGTATCTCTACCAATAATCCAATACCCATCAGCATTAAGAAGCATATAGAAACCAGGCGAATCAACAACCATGTCTTTAATATTCCGTATCAGATTCGTGCCCAAATAGTTATAAATAAGAACCCCACGCTTTTGTCCCCGTTTGTCGAAAAGCGGGGTGCCGAAACGAATCATCGGTTTTAGAGGTTTTTCGATCACACCGTGCTCTATGTTCAAATCAAGAGGTGATACAAATACCTCACGCCTATTTAGCTCAAAAGTGTCTTTAAAATAATATCTATTCCCTTTAAATTGAAAGGGATCTTTCGGAACTATGACTGAGGCCCCTTCTTCAAATTCAATTCTTATGATTTCCATTCCTGTTGTATCCAATATTCGAATCTGATCATAAATCTTGCTTCCCCTGTTGAATAGAGCCAAATCATTGATTAGAGGTTCCTTATTGAGTTTAGAATTGTCTAGCATATCTTGTAATTGTTTATAGCCAGCGAAAAACAATAAGTCTGAAACAATAAGCCTAAAATTGCTTCCAATTTTTACTCTCTGCATATTAGTCATATTAACCGCATGCATTTGAAGAGTATCTTTTCTGGTTTTTATTTCTTGATAGTATAATATCCACAGAAAACTATTTATTAGAATAGCCAGTGGAAGAAAAATACTTAAGGCAATTTTTAACTTATATAAAATCGTAAGTTGTGGTCTCATTATTGGAGTGACCTCCATGGGCTAAATCCAAATTTCAAATTTGCTAAATTGGTATCACAAATTTAACAGTGGTTCCTTTACCCAATTCACTTTCAACCTACACCTTGCCGCCATGGGCCTCGACAATATGTTTGACAATTGTCATGCCAAGGCCTGTCCCTTCAATGGCGGTGTCTGATGCATCAACCCGGTAGAGCCAATGGTATCAGAAATGCTGTCGATTTGCATGGTTACTTGATATCCTAATCCTTTTAAATTTTGCTTGGACATTTTTGCTATGACCAGTTCATCATCAACGAATAAAATCCTTTCAGCGCCTGTAGGAAGTTGCTCCTTTCTGAAAGATTCTGTCTCACATAGGTTGAGCAATTACTCTTCAAAGTCATATAAGGAAATCATAAAAGCGATCGTTGAAGTGACATCTTTCCTGGGGATACTCTTTCTCCATGAAGGCATGTTAAAAGGAGCCGGCCCTTCAGGATCTTTTTTAGCGGCAGAATTGCCGTTAAGGATAATATCACGTACGGCAGTAAATTGTGCCAGGACTCTATTGAATCCAGGGATATCCGGTTCGGGATCGGTCAGGTTTAAATCGCCGAATTCATTGATGGCCTCAATTACCGCATCTGCATCTTCCTTTTCATAGAGAAACATCTTCTCGGCTATTAGATTTAGTGTAGGCATGACATCTTTTTGATAGTTTCTGTTTTTTACACCGCCTTTGCCGTTTTCCCCATGACAGGCACTGCAAAAAAGCTGGAAGGTCTTTTTGCCTCTTGCAAGAAGCGTTAATGGTTTTTCAGGCTCCTGGGGTAATTTTTCAATACCGGGCTGCTTGATTGACAGGCTTTTTAGATATACGGTTAGGGCAAGCGCATCATCATGCGAGAATTTAAAGTCAAACATCACTGAATCCTCGGGTTGTGCTTTTGGAAAACGAACAGATTCATAGATATAGGCCAGATTTCGATTATAGTTAAACTTGGGCAACAGCTTGGGATCTAATGAATTGGTTGGATATTTCTGATGGACACTGGCATCACCTAAGCCCCTCAATTCCGCTGCCAGATACCCTCCTCTACCATCCCGCTTATGACAACCCAGGCATCCACTGGTCTCAAACAGGTATTTCCCTCTATTATATGTTGGCGTCTCCGACAAAGGTTTGACATGGCAGCGAAAGCAGTTGGCTTCCAGAAACGGTTTTTTGATGATCGGTTTCTCCCAGAATTTCTCTTTGGAATCGGCTCTCACATCGTCCCAAACAATCGCACGTCCCTGGCCGTCGTGACAAATGGTGCAGCCGAACTTTTCAGGATCATGCTTTTCCAGATAATTGCCGGGGTGAGTTTTTAATGGGTTTTTCTTATCAGCAAATCGCGGGTCCTCAATGGTCACATGGCAAGAGACGCATCGATCGATCCGGTTCATTTCAGGGAGATAAATTTGTTGGAGTTTTATGGAAAGATTTTCTTCTTCCTGATGCTCACTATCTTGATTGATTTGTTTAAGTTGACGAAGATAGGCCAGCTGGTGACCTCGCCATTCAGCGAAAATATTCTCCTGAAAATAAAATAGCCCCGTAAACAGGAAAACAACGATGCTAGAAATGTATAATAGTATTTTCATAAATGTAAAACTTTTAACGCCATTTTTTTACTAAAAAGAGCAATTCTGTGCAAAATGAGAGGTTACTCCTAGTTAATGGGCCACAGGGATGGCCACCAGTAAAATCCCCAATTGGGGCCACGATGAATCGAAGCAAAATAAGTAAGAATAATAAAGGAAACAAAAAAGCAGGTGAACAGCGCAATGGCACCAAACCTTATGGAATCAAATATTTTGATAGTGAATATAGACCAGATTGAAAACAATAACACCAGAATAGTTCCGGGATTGACCACGATAATAACGAGTTGTGGAATCTGTGGGAACCAGTTCCGGAACCAGCCAAAATTAACGGTGATCGTCAGCATCGCAACACAGGAAACCGTGGCAAAAAGTGCCGACCATAATGTCAGCCGCAAACCGGATTTATTTTCAAACCATTTCCCGACACTACCTTCAGTCCTGTCAATGTACGGGATCAATGCGAGTCCTACTATGGCGATAGTAGGGATGCCGATGCCTCCCATGAAGGCCGAATAGCTCACCAGTTCCTGAAGGCCCAGAAAATACCAAGGGGCTTTGGCAGGATTCTCAGGGAGTATCGGATTGGCAGGCTCCTTCAAAGGCGCATCAAAAAAGTAGGAAAGTACTATCGTAATTGCCAAGATGAACATGAAGGCGACAAATTCATAGGTGAGGGCGTGAGGGATGGTATCCACCAGGTTTTCCGGACTGTCGTCGTCGAAGGATATCCGTTTGCCTCTGACCATCGCAACAAGATTGTAGGTTTTTTTCGACTTGGCCGCAAAGGTTTTTTGCGCCATGGTATTCTCAGGTAGTCCTTCCAACAGCCGTGAATCTATTACGTCCGGACGGGACAATCCGCCATCTTTACGGATACGCCACAAATGAACCATGAGAAAGAGTGTCAATAAAAGCGGCAGAAAAACAGAATGCAGGAAATAAAACCGTATAAGTGCATCGTTGCCTATACTATCCGCACCAAGAAGAAGACGTTTCTGCAACGTTCCAATATCGAATATCCAGGTTAGATGAAGAGCATCGGTAAGTTCCCTGGGTGAAGCAGCGATATTGGCGCCAATGGTGGTAGCCCAATAAGCCAGTTGGTCCCATGGAAGCAAATACCCGGTGAAACTCAGAGCCAGAGTGAATATAAAAAGCACAAGGCCGATGACCCAGTTAAACTCTCGGCCTTTTTTATAAGAACTCGTGTAAAAGACTCTGGCCATATGCAGGAACACGGCAATCACCATCAGATGAGCTCCCCAGCGATGCACATTTCGAACAAGACGGCCGGAGGGTACAATGTAGATCAGATCTTTCATGGAATTGTAGGCGTGTTGTGTGTCAGGCCGGTAATATATCATAAGCAGTAATCCTGTAATGATTAGAATTGCAAAGAGACCCACACACATGATCCCGAGGCCGAAAGTGTAATTCCATCGCAAGGAGAATCGATGTACTTTTGCTGAATGAACGTGTAAAAAAACATTGCTGAAGACTGCTTGAGCTCGTGCGCGTCTCGAATCCAGCGCACCATGGCGGGCAACCGACGCTAAAAAATTTTGCGGGAACTGCTTCAGGTTTTGAAAATATTGTGATAGCGCGCTCACTGCGCTATCTATTTTTCGCTCTTCGTTCATTTCTGAAACAACAATCCTTGCATCCTGGTCATCTTTAAGAACTATACTAACAATTTCGTACCGGGCTGCACCACCTTGTTGCGGTCAACAACCAACTTAGCACTCGGCAGCATGGCTACGCTGTACCACGACAGATTCTTAGGCGCCGGACCCTGCATGACCCTACCGGTCAAATCATAGCGCGACCCGTGACACGGACAGACAAATTGCTTTTGTTCCTTGCTGACGATACACCCCAGGTGGGTGCATATGGCGGACATGGCCGATATCCCTTTTTGATCTGCAAAAACGTAGACCTGTTCCATCTCAAAATATTTTGTTGTACCAGGCGGAAAGTCTTCTTTGTTCCCGATTTTAAATCTGGCCGCTTTACCCGGCATTAGTGATGGTATCGGCATTCTAAGCATGGTTAAAAGAGATGCGGCCAGGGAAGCCATCCCGATGATAGTGGCAGATCCCCAGCCCAGAAAAAACCGTCGGGTTATTTCCTCTCTGTTTTCTATGGTTTCTTTCGCATTCACCTTACAACTCCTCCAAACAGTATTGCTCCATCGTGATCGCGCTTGCCGGGCACCTTACTGCACACATTCCGCACCGTATACAGGTGGTGTCGTCCTTTAAAATGACGGATACATCTTCAGTGTCATACAATGTTTTTTTAAGATCGATGATATCCTGATCCCCATCAACCTGCTCAAAATCAACAATCTTGAGACAGGCACAAGGGCAAATTTCCACACATCCGCCACAAAGAATACATTTTTCACTGTCAAAAATGGTATTAATACTGCAGTTAATACAACGGCCCGCTTCAAATAATGCGACATTCTCCTCAAGAGGCAATTCCACCTGTGCGATCATTCTGCCTTTTCTTTTTTCCACCGGAAGGACAGGAAGCTTGATACGTTTCCTGATTTCATACCCAAAAGCCCTCGCAAAATCTTCAAGAAGAACATGCAAATCGGTCAACCGTGGATCGATTTTATTCCCTGTGAAATGACGATAGATGGAGCGGGCTGCGCGTTTACCGGAGGCGACAGCATCAATTAGCAGCTTGGGACCATGTGCCAGATCGCCGGCAACAAAGACGTTAGGTAAACCGGTCTGAAGGGTTTCAGAATCATGGGTAATGATGCCTCTTTTCGAAATTTCAAGACCATCTCGAGCAGGATCAATAAAAGAGAGATCAACCTCCTGACCGATGGTCAAAAGAACCGCATCGCACTCAATAGTTGTTTGTCTTTCTTCATCAAACTTAGGATCGAACCTTCCGTTTTGGTCAAAAACCTGAATGCAGTGGGAAAAAGTAACACCCGTTACCTTCCCATTTTTAACATGAATCTCCTTTGGCCCCATGCCGGTATGAAGGATTATCCCTTCTTCACATCCTTCAATAATTTCCACCTCGTCTGCCGGCATCTCATCTCTGGATTCGAGGCAGCAAAGATTAACATCCACCATATCAGATACAAGGGCCGCAGCGACCGCAACATCCTGACCGGTTTGTCGGACTACAGAGCGTCCGACGTCAAAAGCTACATTACCGCCTCCGATGACCACAATACGGGACCCGATTTCAACAGGGTTTCCAAGGGCGATATCACGAAGAAATTCCACACCGCCTATAACCTGAGGTGCATCAGCACCAGGGATTTTAAGTTTTCGGCTCTTTTTAGCGCCAACTGCTATGATGACGGCATCAAATTCCTCCACCAGCTTGAAAAACGGAATATCCTCTCCCACCGCGGTATTGAGACGAATCTCAACCCCCAGTTTTTCGATCAGCTTAACCTCTGCCAGAATGATGTTTCTGGGCAGACGGTATTCAGGAACACCAAGGTATAACATACCTGCGGGAACAGATTCCCTTTCAAACACCACTGGTGAAAATCCCATCAGGGCAAGATCATGTGCTGCACCAAGCCCTGCCGGACCTGATCCCACAATGGCGATGCGCTGGCCGCCCACTTTGGGATAATTTCTGCGAGTGTTTAGATCAACTATGGATAAATTGGTTTCTTTTTCATCATCAGGTATCGTAACTCTCAGTCGATCCCATAACCATTTGGCAATCTTTTCAATCCTGTCGGGAGAGGACTCTGTTCCCAACTTTCCGGTGACAAACCGTTTAAGGGCCCGTATCTGTAAGGGACTGTCTATATCACCCCGTCGACATGCAGCTTCACATGGCGCTCCGCAAATAGATCCGCAAATGGAAGCCAGAGGATTTGAAATGCGGGCGATAAGATAAGCGGTTTCATAGTCTCTTTGAGCTATGGCTTGAATGTATCCTCTGGCATCGGTGTAAACCGGACATGCAGCCTGGCACTTAATCGTTTCAGCCCAGTGATTTTCAGCCGGGAGTTGCGCCCTATATTTCTTCAACAGCTGTAATCCTTTTCTACAGCATTACCGGTGCAGCTTAATGGTCACTTCAACGTTTTCTCCATCCTTGACATCCACTTCAACATGATCTGCCTTGTAACGTTGATTCCATGTAATCAGTCGATAGTGTCCCGGTGGAACGTCTTTAATAACAAAATTCCCCTTTTTATCGCTCTGTCCATAATAGGGGTTGGGAAGCACGACTACAAAAGCAACCATGGCAGCATGTAGCTTGCAAAGTTGGGTATAACCCCCTACCTTGTTGAAGGTATGGGAGAGCACCTCCCCTTTGATTGCCTTGCCAAGGTTAAAGGTTTCATGGTCAGGGGAATATACATTATGTTCGGTTGGATCGGAATTGAGAAATTTGACCGTGGAACCCACAATTATTGGAAGGTACTTTGGAATAAACGTACTACCCACCTGGTTCATTTCTGTCTCTTGCGGTTCCCATTTGTCCGGTACATTTTCAAGATAAACAAATGTGTCTCTTATCCAGCGTTTCTTTTTATAATCGATTTTTCCTTTAATCATACCGCCGGCAAACGCTGAGGTTGACAGGAAAAAAAAAGAGACGATGATTCCAACTAATCCATGAAGCTTCAACATCTTTTTATAATCCAAAATTGAATTCCTCCAGTTAGTGAACGGCCGCAGGCTGACGCTTGCGGCCGTTCATTTATTTTTTCTTTTTTATATAATCGCCCGTGACTTGAAGGTCATGGTTGAAAAGTCATGTTTATAAGGTGATTCTCCGATCTTTTCAATTTTTCCAACAGCTAATTTATAACGGTAATTGTTTGTCAAAGGGTCGGGAACCCGGGGCACCAGCTTGTTTGCCGGCTGGTAAGGGTTTAGAAAATACATGAAAGACACCCCTTCCTTTGGTACCTCCATAACCATGGCTACCGCCTTGACTTCCGCTGAAATAAACTTGATATGTCCGTTTTTTCGAAGATTGTCAAACAGCAAATCATCAACATCACGACCGTAAAATCCCGATACCTGAACCGGTATACGATCGTTTGCCACTTTCACGTAATCTCCGCTCTCAATGCCAAGTCTTTCTGCATCTACCGGATTGATTTCAATAAAGTTCTCAGGGAAGCGTTGCGTGATGTAGGGCCGGCGCTCAACATCATCAAAAGTAGATTGCCATATCTCATTAATGCGCCCGTTAATTACCCATAGTTCATCACCTTTGGGTTTGATAAAGTTGAAAAAATCTTCAAACAGGTACCAGGGGGATTTGATAAAATTGGCTTTTCCCGATTGACTGATAAAAGAAGTCAGCCATTTCGGCCATACAGTCTCCTTTTCAGGTCCGGTTTCAGGCAGTTTGAGAGTAGAATCATGTATCCTTTTAGTGCCCACGAGTTTGCCTGATTCAAGCCGTATGGGCCCCTGTATACCTGTGGTGCCATAGCTTCTGAGTAGTTCGTGACCCTTCACCCCTTTGCGTTTAGCCATTTTCACAAGTGGTTGATAGTTGAGAACTCCTCCCCTTGTAAACCTGGCGGCTTCTTCAAAGACATCGTTTGAGTCCTTCCAGTCATAACCGCTAAATCCCATGGCCTTTGCCATTTTGGCGGCGATCCACCAATCCGGCTGGGCTTCCCCGGGTGGATCATAAAACTTAGAATACAGACGAATACGCCGTTCACCGTTTGCCCTGGAAAAATCGCACTCCCCCCATGTCGCGGCCGGTAGAACAAGATCGGCAATTTCAGTTCCGATCGGCGTTCTCGGATAAATATCCTGGTGCACTACCACCATTCCGCCGCTGTCTACGCGCTTTCTCAAAACGTCGATAATATGGCCGGTATTCTTTTCATTCGGCTGATGAGGGTTCCTCCGCGTGTGGCCGAGCAGTATATCGGTTAACTCGCCGGAGGCGGCCATAGCGCCGGTCCAGGTGGTCCCGACAACGTACGCAAAGCGGACGTTACCGGCTTGCACCCACCGGTCCAGATCAAGGGGCTTGCGCCGTCGCCCGCCGAACTTTTCAGGGGATTTGCCTATTGGGTACTTGCCCCCTTTCACTCCGCCACGCTGGTGTCCGCCAAAACGTGAGATCATCTGACCGGGTCGGTTGCCTGCTCCGCATAAAAGGCCAAGACTTGCATATGAAGACGTGTTTGTGTAGTTGTTTGACCAGTAAATTCCTTTCTCAAGACCGAAAGAGGTCTTGGGACGACTGCCGTCCTCCCGTGGCTTGGCCATGAGTTCGGCCGCATAGACAATGTCGTCGGCATCAATGCCGCTCAGTTTTGCTGCAAACTCGACTTTAGATTCCTTCTGGCTCAGGATCCAATTTTTGTAATCTTCAAAACCTTTGGTTTGAAGTTCACCCCAGGTGGTTCGCCACTGCCAGTCTGTATTTCTGGTCCCCTGGCCAAAACCGGAATCGGTTTCCCATTTGGTATTGGTATTTTCATTGATCCATTCTCGATCCTCCCAGCCGTTTTCAAGAATCACCCGTGCAATGGCCATAAAAAGGGGGGTAGCAGTACCCGGCGTGAGCTGGAGATGGAGCCCTCCTTTCTCTTCAGCAAAAGCCACACCTGTGGTCTTACGCGGATTGATACAAATCACCTTTTGCTGGTGCTCCACAATGGCCTTCATTATCCATTCGTTCCAAATAATGGTCTTGGTCTCAAAGGGATCTGTGCCGGCAATGACAAGCGTATCGGCCAAATACCAGTCCTCGTAGCAAGCGGAGAACTTTTCAATACCGACATCACGCAGCCCTGGAACCGAAGGTGCCACAGTGGGATTGTCGTGCCAGGCAAAAGCTGGGGTCCCTATATTTCTCAGGGCGAATTTGGTGAGGGCGTATGTGTTTTCAAAATACTGGTAGGAATACATTTTTTGGGCCCAGGCATGGACCCCGTATTTTTTGATGACATACTTTGACACCGCAGCAAAAATTTCTGCCGCATCGTCCCAGGAAATTCTCCGGAGCTGACCATTTATCCGAACCTGAGGATGTTTCAGGCGATCACGAGTCGGCGTACCTGGACTGTAACATTTTTGAGCGATGGCACCACCCCTGATTGAGTGATTACCTCCTTTGTTGACAACCTTGATGTCGGTATCAGGGGCCACTACAACATGGTGCGGTTTTCCTTTATAGTTTACAACATTGTGCATATTGGGAGCCACCCAGCCCCCTTTGTCCAGCTCTATCGGCAGGTCTTTGCCAAACGCATTCCGGTTTGCCTTTATACCGCCCCTTTTACCCAAGGGCCAACGATAGATCTTATATCCACAGCCTACAACGCAGTAATCACAGCAGGTCGTCAGCACATCGGCATCTTTCGGGGGAATCGGTACGGTATCAATTCTATTTATTTTGCTCATGTCTATCTGTTCCTTCCGTTAAGATTCAAGGTTAAAGAATCGGTAATCGACATATTGTACCCCGGCCCTAACGAAACATCATACCCGGATTAGTGGGTCCTCCAAAGATCAGACCCGCAACCGCTGTGGCGTATATACTGTTTCCTTCAACTTCGAGTACAATCTGGGGCAAACTCTCTACGGCATGACCCGCAATAACCATACCGTGCCGTGTTATATCAAAGGTGGTCAGATGACTCGGGCACGGTCCTATTGCCTTGTGCTCAGGTTTATAAACCTTGTTCAGTAATCCTCCCATATGGGTGCAAATACCGCTGAATGCAACGATATTTTGAGCGGGCCCAACACCGCCTCCAGCCCGTTCCCCTATGTTTACGATTAAGCATTTTGAATAAGTGGGATCATCATTGGGGTAGAAAAATTCAATCGGCTGATCCGTCTTTAGCTCAGATAACCCAACGATTCTTTTTCTGGGATATTGTGCAAATTGAGCTTGGCCGGCAAAAGAAGAAGATGATCCGAAGATGGAGCCGAGCGCCAGGGTGGAAACGGCGCCCGCGCCATACAAAAGAAACTGCCGGCGATTGATACAGTTGAACTCGCTTTTTGCATCTTGTTGATCAACATTTTGATCCCGAGTCATTTTTTCACCTCCACTTTGAGGCCATCTCCCCGATCAATACCATAAGGTGGAAGTGCCGGGGCGGCGATAATAATCTCTTCTCCGCTAAGGCTTTCAAGAAAAGCCAGAAGTTGTTCCTTTTCCTCATCGGTCAGATTAAGCGGTTTGAGAAGTTTGGTTTTGGTGGTATGGCCAAATGTTTTCTTAATGACATCTTCCCCTCCACCGTCATTGTAAAAATCGATAATCTCTTCAGGGGTCCAGAAAACCCCATTATGCATATACGGAGAGGTATATTCCAGATACCGCAAGGAGGGTGTGCGAAATTTACCCATATCCTTATGTCTCTTGGAGCGGTAGTAAAGCCCCAGGTCTGATTTAGTCTTGCGATATATTTCTTCAGAAACTCCTTTTGCATACTGCTCAAAACGAAACGTGATCTGCTTTAAGGGTTCTTCGTCAAATATTTCATTTTCAGGCACACCGAGGTTGTAGTATTTCTGATCCGTTAATAGCGGTCCGTTGTGACATTGAATACAGTCGGCCTTACCTTTGAAAAGGGCCATTCCTTTTATGGCATCTTGCGACATGGCTTTCTTATCGCCGTTCATGTATTTGTCAAAAGGAGTATCACGTTGGACTAGGGTCCTTTCAAAGGCTGCAATTGCGCGCCATGCGTCAAAGATTTCCGGCCGCTCCGTGCCGAACACCCCCTTAAACCGCTTGACGTACTCTGGGATCTGTCGCAGGCGCTCCTCCATCAGGTCATCTTCACCGTTTCCGGCTACGGCTCCTCTGGCCGCACCCCTTGCTTGGGACTCAAGACTCCTGGAGGCCCCTGCCCAGAACAGTTTGTCCCAGTAAGCTGCGTTTATGATGGTCTGACAGTTGCGCCAGTGGGAAGTTCCCGGATATCCCCTGCATATGTCCTGTCCGTCTGTCCAACCGATTTCGGGGTTATGGCAGCTGGCGCAGCTTGTGGAAACATCTCCCCCCAGACGCGCATCAAAAAAGAGCAACTTTCCCAGCTCCACCTTTTGCGGTGTTTGCTGATTATCCGCCGGTATAGGCGGACCCGGTAATGCTACCAGATTGGGAAATTGTGATTCACCTGCATTTGATGCTATACCAACCAGCGTAATACTTATGGCAGCCAGGAGGGGTACGAGGCCCTTACCAAAAAATTGAAGTTTACTGCGGTTCCGGCTCATTATCCCAATTACCTCCTATCTTAAAGTTGATGGTTGACTATAAAAAGCTCAAAAAAAGTTTCCCTTTTAATTCGGCATCTTCCTCCAGTTTGCAATCACCTGATATTCAGGAATTTTCGGGGGATCAACTGTGATCTCATCTCCGCTTAAACTATTTAGAAATGCCACCAAGGCCTTTTTCTCATCTGCCGAAAGATTAAGAGGTTTTAACTCAGATCCTTCTCCGCCCCCCCTGTTTTTAAAATCAACCACATCTTCAAGGGTTGCTATGGTGCCGTTATGCATATAGGGCGCGGTTCTGCTCACCTCCCTTAGTGAGGGGGTCAGAAACTTGCCGAAGTCTTTTTTTAGTTTGCTGACGATAAAAAAACCGGGATCTTTTCTTAGGTTTTCAAAATTGGGTACTCCTAAAAACTTCAGCACAGAGCGGAAAGTGGTGGCGCGCTCAGGATCGGTAAACAGCTCGGGATGCTCCGGGACGCCAAGTTTATACGGCTCAAAATCAGAAAACATGGGACCGTTGTGGCATTGAATACAGCCGGCCTTGCCCTTGAAAAGATCGAGACCCTTTTGAGCCTCCTCTGATATCTTTGCGGAATCAAAAGGTACATTTTGCGAGATAAGAGTCTGCTCAAAAGCGGCAATTGCTTTCAATGTTTTTCCGAAGCTCGGTTCTCCCCCGAATGCTTTTTTGAACCTTGCCACATACTCAGGCACCTGCTTGAGGCGTTCCTGCATCAGCCGGCCATCGAGATTCATAAAATGGGTTTCGGTAATTTTGTCCCTGACTTGAGTAGCCCGATCCTTGCCAGTTAAACGCCCATCCCAGTAAAAGTACCTTTTATAGGCCATATTAAGGATCGTCTGGGTATTTCGAAAATATTTTGACCCAGGATAAGCAGCCGACAGCTCATTTCCATCGGTCCAGCCCTTGTCAGGATGATGGCATGAAGCGCAGCTTAAGTTTGCATCACCACTCAGGCGGAGATCAAAGAAAAGGAGTTTCCCAAGTGCTGCCCTTTCAGGACCCGGCGCCTTAATTTTCGGCAATGGTCCGATATCTTGCGACACATCTCCAGAAAGGCCTGTTACCGGAACAATTAAAAACACCAGCAGGATAACTGATCCAATGACCGATTGGATAATGAAAAAGCTTGAAATTTTACGGTTCATTTTGCTTCTCCCGTTATTTTTCGAAGGTGAAATCATTTGTCACTTTCTGACCGGCAACGACGGTAATTTTCGTTTTATTTTTACCGATAACCGGATGCCAAACGGACAATGTATATGTTCCCGGAGGAATATCCGTTATACTAAAAGCCCCATCTTTGCCTGTAACGCTGTAATATGGGTTACTTGCCACAAACAGGTATTCATGCATGAAATCATGTTTATCGCATTCGAGCTTTACGAAGGGCGCTTTTTTGACCTTGAATGCTGTTTTTATGGCGGAATTTGGTATTTGCCCCCTGTTGAACAGGGTTCGGCGTGCCCGGCCGATCAACTCATATGTATGAATGTTGTGCATGATCGGATCCGAGTTTTTGATTTCCACCCGCACACCTTTATGAACGACGCGACTTGTGGGTAGAAAACGTGCCCCTTCCTGGTTTATCATTCCATTTTCCGGCACCAGGGGCCATTCTTTTCCTGCCTTGACTTTTGCAAGGTACACAACCGCCTCGGCCAGGTGCCCGTCATTGACGACAACTACATCCACCTCCCTTGACTCAGCATTGGCCACTTCTTGATCCTTAACAATGGTTAAAATCTTCGGTTTAGGGACTTGTCCTTTAAAGGAAACCGTTCCGGAAATGCTTCCCCCATTTTTAACCGGTTTGACTTTGAACTCGGCTGCTGCCGCTAATAATGGAATAACAATCATAAGGCTGTTTATCATCAACAGAAACAGCAGAAGACGCAACGTGTTTTTCATACCTTTTTTTCTCATAGACCACTCCTTTTTTTTATAATGACTGCCTCATCATTTACCAAAATTATACCATTGCCTCTTCTTCTTTAAGCGAAGTTAATGTTGTGAAATGCAAATTCCAGGCCACTTTATATTATCAGGATAGAATGTGATAAGTACTGAAGAATTAAGGGATTAAGACAAATGATGTAAAAGAAAAGGAGAGGAGCAAATATGAACAGATAGATTAGGTTCCCGAAAACCATCAAGGGTTATCGATTTTCGGAAAGTATGGCAGGGTGAGACCTTATAGTGCTATTTTCCAAAGAAAAATTCCTTTGAGAAGTTATCAAAACAGTTTTACCATATCAATCTCGGCGAAGTGTCAGTTATGTGATTTGAAGGGATTTGAGCAACTATCCGTTTCTCGCGACCTTTAAAAGTCATATTTTTTGCTGAAGTCCCTTGTATCTTTTCAACTTTTCGTCAAAGGTAGAACGGGCAATGCCAAGCCGGCGTACCGCCTCGGACTTATTTCCACCCACTTGATCAAGTACCCTGAGAATGTGTTGCCGCTCCATCTCTGCAATTGTCCAATTCTTTGGGGAGCTGTCAA
>Ga0255058_10001169_pt1 | contig 14894 bp, 15 predicted proteins | sample Cases_109_9_MG_FD_188637 | JGI IMG/M metagenome (GOLD analysis project Ga0255058, IMG submission 188637) | Seawater microbial communities from Amundsen Gulf, Northwest Territories, Canada - Cases_109_9 | ecosystem: Environmental > Aquatic > Marine > Gulf | place: Canada: Northwest Territories... | reverse complement strand
CATCTGCAAAGCGCAAATCTATCGTGCCGTCCGTTCCGGTCAGAGCGGTTGTGACCTTAAAACGGTATCCCAACGGCACAAAATCTCGCGGGATGCTGCCGATCAGTGTCGTGATCGCATCGCCTGTATCGACGCTTACGATGCCACTTTCCAGTATAACAAGCTGACCATCAGCCAGATCGGTGAGATCACTAATGAACTGCCGCCTATCAACATTTCCCTCTTGGCGAAGATTGGAAACGCGAAGCTGGCCAGCGAAGTTAGAGCTAATATGATAGCCCCGCTGTTGGGATGGGATGCCTTCGACATTTATAGTGAGCTTTTCCATCGTGTCGGCAGACAGGGGGGCTGTGAATGCAGCGTTGATTTGAGCGGAAGTCGTGCTGAGTACCTTAACAATCTGACGGAACTCGCCATCGGCCTTTACCCAGGTTCGGCCCAATATTTCAGTCGTAAAAGTGGTGCCCGCTCCAGTCAATATTGCGCCAGCAGATGACACGGTGCCAGTCAGACCCGTGAGGTTGCTAGTCTCCACAAGTGTTGCGCCGCCAGTTATCTCAACGGTTACATCGTCTTTGTCTCTACCGACAACTTTAGCTGTTAGATCAGCCGGACCCGCAGCGGCCCCCTTTAAGGTGATAAACTGGCCAATGAAGATATTGTTCGTATCAATCAGAGAGATCACGATTTGGTTAGCACCGTCAGTTGTACCTGGGTCGAAGCTGGCACCATCGGTGTGGGTCCAAGATTGGTCGTCAGATAGATCGACATCAGCCATGTGAAGACCTGTCGGCGTGTCGGAACCCTCATTTCCTATACCGGAGCGCTGTTGTGTAGTCTTAGTCGTGTCTTGCCCGTTGTTTGCGTACCGGCCACCTATGACGCGAAGATTATCACCGTCAGTCCACCGAACACCGTACTGACCGTTGAATTGAGCGTTGCAATTATCTAAGATTACGTTGTTAGGTCGGGGTTCTGGGTGATTTGTAAAACTATGCGGGTCCGTATCTGGAACAATATTGAACCCGTATTTTGTATGCCCCCAGCTATGAACATTGCTCAGCACGGTCTCTGCCAAGCGCCATTCAAGACCTGTATCGCTCCGAATAACGCTTCCATTCGATAGCCTGGCACGCCCGCCTGTTGCGATACTTTCGGTGTCCGTGGCAGGGTCCGGCGCAAAATTTTCAAAGACCCCGCTTGCTCTAGCAAGAAATCCCGTTCTTTGCGCTGTTGTTGAAACGTATTCGCTATCAATTAAAAAGTCACTGATCTCCCAATCGAAACAGCTACCTATATCAACACCCATTACATAACCACGGATGCTCACTCCGCGAAAGTGAACACCTGTGCAAGATTTAATATTCATACCGACCCAGATGTCGTCTGTTGCAGTCCCGGTATAACCATCTGCAACATAGTTTAAGACGTTCAGATCATGCACATTTTGGCAGACGAGCGCTTGTGGCCGTGGCTCTGGGCCAGTTGTGTCTGCGTTAAAGTTGATGACCTTCAAACCGTCGATTGTCAGATGCTCGCACAAACGAAATTCATTGGCGTGTTGGAAAATGTCATGTCCAGTAAAGCCAATATCAGTTTCCCGTATGTTCCGAAGCGTGCAATTACTCGCCTGCACGACAAACCCCTTGCCACAATCTACAATCTCGAAATTCTCAAAGAGACAGAACTGACCCGAGAGCCAGCTAACACATGGATTTACAAAATTCTGGCATTTTACATCTCGGATGATAATGTAGTCAGCGCCCGACGTATTGGTGAAAGCCGACCACTTCCAACTCCGGTCGGTATGACTTGCGCCTAGTGTGCCTCGGTTGCCGTCGAATGTACCGCCCTCTACTACCGACCTGTCTGAACCTGTACCAAAATCAAAAATGGAGGTAGAGCCAGACACCGCCGATCTCATCTTCAGTATTGCTGTGGGGTGCAACATCCAATGGCAAGCTGTAGTGAGTGTGATCTTGTCTAAAAGATAGGTGCCTGCCGGAACAAGTATCCGCCCCCCACCATTAGCCGCGCTCTGAAAAGCAACAGTATCGTTAGTCGCGCCGTCGCCCTCGGCTCCGTAATCTGCGACATTGACTATATCCGAAAATCTATCAGCCAGTGTCCGCGCTGTCGTGGAGCCTGTGGAGATAATGTTGTCGGTATCAGATAGCTTGGCGAGTAAAATTTCAGTCATTGTGGTGCTGTCTCATAAGCAAGCGCCTCGGTGCCCGTGAAACCCGACGAAGGCAAGATCAACTCGTAATTAATACGGAGTGTAGTCTTATCGTGCGGGCGCACGGGTGCGTACTCAGCTGGGGGGTCGTCACTGACAACCTCGTAACCTAACCGCCCGCTGCGAACGAGCAAACGCACGTTGGACCTTGGGAGTTGTGGCCCCCCAAAGGCGCTGTAGACGTGGGCTATAACCTTGCCTTGCATGTGTTTTTCTGTGTCAAGCATCAAACGCTGGTCTGGTGAGTCTTGGACCTTGAGATAGTATACAGTACCATCCGCGCGATCTGTGAGGCCGAAGGTTGCTTGAAAGCGGACCAGTAGTGGATTTCCAAGGTCTGTGTAACCCCAAGTCATCCGAGATTCACCCAACTTGATCCGTTACTCCCCTGGAATACTGCCCCTGCGCCTCCGTCAGAGACGTAGATAACTGCCCCCTCCCAATCCGCCGCTGTGGGCTTGGTCGCGGTAGTGTACTCCCTGAGTTGGATCGGTCCCGTCATGATCTCTGAGCCGTCTTTGGGGAAAACGAGGTTGAGACGGAAGCCGTATTCTGCGAAGATGCTGAGAAGCTGCTTGAGCAAGGCGTTGGTCCAAACTAGAACCCCTTGGAGAGTAGCTGGGATCGCTTGTGGAACCAGAGGGCGTTCGCTGACGGGTCTAGCCACGATGACATCCTGGGCAGGGCTTTACGAGTTGGGAAATATGGCCGCGCTGTTCCAACCCGCACTTGGGGCATGTGCCGCGCCAGTCATTCCAGCCCTCGGCAGCGGCTTTGATGCGCGCGCAAACCTCGGGAGAGGCCCCTACCCGCCTCCGCATGGCCAACTCTATCGCTCGCTGTCTCATCGTTCTCCCATTATCGCTACATCGGTATCGTACCCCTGGAGCGTCCAAATTTGGTTGGTGCCTGTCGTCGCAAACTCAATCTCGAAGAACCGCCCAGAGACGCGCGGTGTAACAAACCTGTTACCCGTATGCGTGAGATCGTAGGCAAATTGGCCCTTGTTGGTTAGATCGCCCGCAGCTTGGTCTGTGCCCCAAACAATGACAGATAGATTGTAGGACGATGCGCCAGGTAGCCGCTCAGCAAACGGGTAGACACGCTTAACGACACCCTTCCGCCGCTCATCGACAGCCGCGCGCCGCGAGAACCGAGCGAAACTCTCTATGGCAGCCGTGTTGAATGTGTCACCTGTGCCAAGCGTGTAGATAAACCCGTTAGCGTCCCCGAATAGGTTGAACGGAAACGCGGCCTGGAAGAATTGGTCGTTCCAGCGGAAACTCTGTGTCGCCCAGCTCGTTGTGATGTCGTCGAAACGCAAAGTGGATTGGCGCTCGAAGAACCCGGTGGCTGTAGATCGGAAGTTCTGTTTTGTGAAAGGCACAGGGTCGCGCGGGCCAATGTCTTCGACATAGTGCTCCAGCAACGCGCTCTCGGTTTGGAGAGAGTTCGGGTCTGTAGTGAGGGGCAGCGCCCACAACACTAACCCGCGCTCTTCGTCGAAGTGGCTGTGCCCGAGGGGGAGGCGCGAGGGGTCTTGTTGTCGGAGCGTATTTCTCCACACCTGAAAGCCTGTCTCGATCAAACCTACGCCGTCGAACTTGTACCCTGCGTCTGGCCCCACGAACTCGTGGAAGTCGCCGAAGTCCGCAACCAGTCTGCCCGCCAACGGACCAAGGCCGGAGATGGCTGAACGAAAGACAAAAATCAGCGGAGACCCCACGAACTGTGTCAGGGTGATGGTGCGCTGTCCGTAGACAACGAGAATATCGCCCAACAGGTAGAGCCCATTCACGGGGTCGAGCCCGTCGTGCGCTACAAACTCCGCGCCTTCGATGGCGAACGTGGTGGGTGCGCCGATATCGGAGTTTTTGATGCTGAAAGGCCGGGCCTCGCCGCTGTCGAGAACAATGTTCCCGTAAACCATCATGTTCTTAAAGCGCAGTAATTCCTTGCACTTGAACCCAATCGTGTCGAGCAGTGTTACTTGGGTGTCGGCGCTGTCGAATTGCACGATGTCGTCTACACCGTTGGTCGCGTACCACAAGTCTTTGTCTGCGGGCTGGGCTTTCGGAAACGTCTCTGCGCGCCAGTAGTCTAGTTCATCGCCTGTAAACAACTTGCGTCCGGTGTAAGCCTGCGCGCCTCCCGTTCCGGTGTAGTTGGCGGTCAGTGTAACTTGGACAGCGCTGTCAACAGTGGCGATGACGTACCACCCGCCGTTGCCGGTCGCGAGAGGATCGGTTTCGGTAGCAGAGCCGAAGAACATCTCGTCCCCGGCCTTCAGGTTCGTGTCCCAGGCCGTACCGCCGACCACGACCGCAGAAGAGTTAGTGGGGTCAGCGGTGCCTGCCACGTAGATCGGAGAGATGTAGGCTACGGTATCGGTGGTTTCGTCATAGCGGTAGAGGTCTTTGGTCGAGCCGAAGAGCAAAATCTGCGCGCCAGTACGCAGGAAGTAGTTGTCGATCAGCGTGACCGGGCCGTTGAGTTGCGCGACGGTGAACTTGTCCCAGCCGATGCCTTGGTTGGTGATTTCGCCCCCGTTGATGCGGACATTGTTACAGGCCGTGAGCCCGCGCGCGGGTACGTTGAGGGGTGGGCGGTCTAGGTACAGACCAAGGTTAGCCCGAAGGACGGCTGATGATTTGTCTTGGGCCATCTTCTGCCTCGATCCGCGCGCGATCTACGCGCTTGCACAATTCATTGCGGAAGCTCTCTGTAGCCGCCGCGCTCTGCTTTGTCTCCTTTGCGTTTTCGATCAGGAGAATCGGGAGCCAGGAGATAGCGCAGGCCCACTCGTCGATCTCTGTACCAGTCTGGGGGTGTCGCCCTCGGAGTTGGGTCCAGAACGCGCACTTGAACTGGATGCACTCCTTGTCCAACAGCGGACAGTGGGTTCCGGGTTCGATCTGCATTAGTCTTTGGTTGCGCGAATGACGTTGATGTAGTTGAGATCGAGGGAGAGGGTGTGGTTGTGCGAGCCGCCGCCGCCTGTGGAGCTGGTAGTATCTAAACTGTCCAGAACGCCTGCGGATTGTTCGGCCATATTGACAGTGCCGTCCGTAGCATCGGTGTCGATGGTGTGCGTATGTGCAGGCATTTCAGCAATCGTCAATACATGCGAGCCCGCTGTCTTGCCTGATCCAAACACGCTATCAAATGCAGTCGCTCCTTTGGAACCCGCGGACCAGGCAGTAGAACTGACTACGCGCAGCGCGTGGTTGTTGAGAGTCGTGGTGTCTTTGGTCCAGCCTATAGGCGCGGCGCTCTGGTAGAAGAGCATCGAGGTGGTGGGGCTGAAGCCCGCGACTTCGCCGTCCCTCGTCATTTGGACGATGTTCCCGCTGTCGTCGCGGTAGAACAACTCCGTGTCAGCCGTGTCGTCTTTCGTGTAGAGGAAGCCCGTATTGGCGACGGCTGTTGGGTCCGTGGTCTCCGGCAGCGTGACCTTCGAGTGCTTGCCATCCGCCTCGGTGTGGTCCACGTCGAACATACCCTTGATATCCGTACGCGAGGAGCGCTCGTTGGCCGGGAACTGGCTTACAATCGCGTCGTCGGCGGGGTTGGCTTCGTCTACGTCAAAGGGCATTACATCCTCGTTTGGTATTTGGAGGCGTGAACGTCAGAGCGCGGGGTTATCGTGAGCTTGCGGGTCAGGCGGCTGCGCTTGTCGCGTTTCACGGCCTCGCCCTGCTGCTGGGCGGCGCGCAATGCCCATTTATCGGAGCGCTCCTCGTCGAAGTTCAGCGCGTGCGCGCGCGAGACTGCTGAGTACAAAACGTAGAGCGTGGCGTTGTCGGTGAACCAGTTCGAGTCGTTATCGGCTACAAGGTCAGCGAGGTACTTCCAGTAGGGCAGATGCACGCGGTAGTCCCCGTTGGCCCACAAGCTGTTGCCGTCCGGGAACGGGTACACCTCGAAATTACCCGCTGCGTCAGCCTCGAAGATCGTCACTGGTAGACCTTTGTCACTGGCGTCGTTGATCGCGAATGCGCGGATGATCGTGCTCTTGGTTTGCGCCCAATCAATCTCGGAGTTCCCCCCGTTGCCGTGTTGAAGCCAAGGCACGTCCCGCGCTTCCTTCATGTCCGTGATCTGCCCGAGCGTGTGTGAGCCCTCGGTCGTCACGAACTGCGTCTCGGCCTCCATGATGCGGAAGTTGTGGGCCTCTTGGATGTCGCGGATGGCGTCGTTGATAAGCGTCGGCAACTCACTGACCACATCGGTCGGGAGATCGAGGATGTAGACCTTCGCGCGGTCTTGGAGATTTAAAAACGTAACTGCCATTTATCGCGCCATTTATCACGCCAAACTGGCGGGCTAGAAGCGAAAGGGCGACCCGAAAGCCGCCCAATCGGGTTATCGGCCCCCGCGTCCGCCTTTACGTCTGCGTCCCATCTTGGTCCTCCGGTTCGTTGGTTTCAACAGTGGCAAGCTGCTCGGCTAACGCGATGGCGTCGGGCTTGCTTGAGCCTTTATCGCTCATGCGATTGCCATCTGGGTCTTCGATGAAGAACTCGCCCGCCGAGCCATGGACGACGTGATAGCCGGATTTCTCGAAGACAACATCGCCTTCGGGTAGCTTGCCGAACTCTGCGTTGATTTCGGCCATGGCGTTCTTGAGCTTGAGTTGCCGCAGCCGCTCGGTGGCGAACTCCTTGACCGGGAACCCGGCAGCTTTCGCCATCTTCTCGCCTACGTCGCGCCCGTTGATGTCGAGGTAGACACCGGGCGCGTCCTTATACATGCAGATGTAGAACCCTTGTGGGTGCGTCCGCATGGTGACGCCTCGGTTGAGGTCGATCATGCTACCTCCTTACGAAGACGACGTGGGTACGCCCCAAGCCATCCAGGTCACGGTCTCGGTATCAGTGGCGGCTACCAAAGTCGGGTCGGTTCCCGAAATGTTTTTCCAACCGTAGATATCGAGTTGGTTTCCCGTTGCGGTCTCGACGAACCAAGTAACGGCTTGAGTAGCGTCACCCAATGCCACCTTGGTGTTCAGGCAAACCAGCGCGCCTTGGATCATGACGTTTGTGGTGACGGAGGTTGGGTTGGTGCCGTCGAGTGCGACAGAGCCGAAATCGACAGCCCAACCGTTCCTCACTGCCTCGTTTAGAGCGTTGAAAAGCGACATGCTTCGCTCCCTTACGCCGTTTTCTTGAGCATACCCGCGATGCGGTTGCCCTGTGCGGCGGTCTGGTTGCTGTCGCCGACAAACGAACGCTCGTGGTACTCAACCCACATCGTCCCGGTGCCAGTTGCGGCAACAGCGTCAGTGACCTGGAAGATCACACTCTCACCCGCGTCCAGTTTGAACGGGGTCGTAGGTGCGGCTGTTACGCCAGGGCTGACGTTCTCGGTATAGGCCCCCGCGCCAACCGCCGTAGCGACCACTGGTGTGAGCGTGCCCGCATCGCCATCACCACGAGACACGCCAATGAGTTGGCTATCGGCTTTGATGATGAGGGTCGTGTCCCCGAGTACGACGTTGACGGTGTACCCCCATCGGACGATATCGACCGGCTTGCCTGGAGCGAACGTGGCGATGTCACCCGTCGAAGTGAAAACGAGCGAGGGAGATTGGTAAACCCTGTTCGGATAAATGTCCATTTTGCTGCTCCCTTACTGGCTGGTTACGTGAACGACACGAGCCTGCGCCGCCACTTCCCAGGTCAACCCGGCTTCGAGAGTGCCGACCCAACCGATTTGACGGAACCGTCCGAGGTCTTCAGGAATACCAGCGCGAAGCTCTGGCTCTTGGATCACTGCCAGGAACCCGCCGTCGTCACCGAAGAACACCGCTTCGCCGAGCACACCGCCTGAACCGAGCGAGCCGGACAGGGTGTCAGTGTGGTTGGTCTCGAACAACGAGATGCCCTCAATCACGGGCATGGTCTGCGTGTTGGTCCCAAGCTGAGCCGAGCTAGTCGGTGCCAGCCAGTCCTTGAACTCCGGGTCGTTCTTGATCCCGCGCGCGGCTTTCGTAGACAGGATGCCGATGTAGCGCCCACCCCGGAAGGCAGGAGCTTTCAGCGTCTCGCGGAGGTAATCGTAAATCCCCCGAAGGTCCGCGATGGTCAAGTTCTTGTCCGCAGTCGTGGACGCGGTGCCGTCCGTGTCAACTACACCGCCGGTCGTGACCGGAATCCACTTGATAGGAGTGGTTTTCAGTGCGTCAGCCGCCATCACGTCCATCGTCAACGACATCTGGTCGCGCAGGTTGCGCTGGTACTGGTTCGTGATGTCGAAGTAGGTCAGATTACGCTCGAACTGCGTAATTTCCATCTTGAAGCCCCACTCACTGACCGTGAGAGACTTCGTGCTGATCGCGGGAGTGCCGGAAGGCAGACGGTCGGTCTCGCTGACCCTGCCCGCTAACGGGAGCTTCAGGATGCGCGTGATCGTGATAGACTGGCCTTTGCCTTTACCGTAACCCGGTTCGGGCCGTAGCCAGCGCATGAATTGAACGTCTGCAATGGCCTCTCGGCGGATGTTGGAACTCAGCGCGTGGTCCTTGTAGACCCCGCTAGGTGCATCCCATACCCAAGCCATTGAACCTCATTGTTACCTATGAAACCAATTCAACGTGGCTGTTAGCCACTGTCTCAGAGTTTACGGGTTTGACACAGAGCGTGTCAACTTCGTGTAAATCAAAAAAACCCGCTTTCTCGCTGGAGCTTCTTGAGGTCTCCTGTCATGGAACCTAATTTGACGTTACCCTCCTCCTCACCAGAAGAAGTACCGTCAGAGCCCCCGGCCAGCCCTTCGTCGCGGTTGGGCTCCGGCTCTTTCTTATCGCCGAATTTGGCCTCCAACTTCTTCACCTTCGCGCGCGTACTTTCCGCGACACTGCGCTTAAACCCATCGGGGTTCTTGAAGATGAGCTGGTCGGAACCGACACCGCGCGCCTGGGCTTTGTTCACTTCCTCGCGCGCCGCCACCTCAACGTACTCAGAGTAGTCAGCCAGGTCGGGATAGTCGTCCTGGAACTCGCCCCACAGTCTATCGAGTTGCTGCTGTTGGGAGTTCGCGACCCCTGCCTCCTGGGTCTGGTGTGCGACGATGGCTTGGGTCTGCTCCAGTACGCCGCGCGCGAAGCCGTCCTTGTCCTCGACGGGATCGGGGAGTTTGGTGTAGTCGAGCGTCGGGGCGGCGGGGGCTTGAGGCTGTTGCGCGGGCTGCCCGACGAGAAGTTGGTCGATCATGCCTTGCATGGTCTCCTCGTGGGCACGCACGCGCGTAAGCTCCTCGGTGAGCTTGTCTTGAGCCGCTGTCATCTCACCGAAGCCTTGTTCCGCGTCCTCGCGCGTTTTGAAGCCCTTCAGGAACTCAGCGTCGCTCTCCTCGGACTCAGGTTTGGGCTGGTCGGAGCCGAGGTTCGGGAACATATCGGGGGTTTTTTGAGCGTCTTTCTTCGGCATTTGATACCTCTTTCTTGAGCTACCCTATGGGCGACTCGGTTAGTGTCTCAGCCGCGAGCCTGCCAATACGGATAGTTTTCTGAAGCTCTTTGGTGAGACGGTAGTAGGAATACTTCTCAAGCCACGCCTGGAGGGCTTCTTCCGGGGTAACGGCCTCCCCACGCAGGATTTTGGCGAAGATGCGGATGTCTACGGCTTCCCCGAGCTTAGTCAGAGCGGGGCCGAGGTTCGAGAGATCGCCCTCGGCAGATTGGCCGTGCCGGAGAGCCAGCATGTCGGTGTCGCGGCTCATCAGAATCCTTTCCCTCCTCCGCCACCACGCGGTTTGCCTTGGGGTTTCATGCGGCCTTTAAACGTTCTCTTGCGGTCGAACATGCCGTCAAGGATCAGACTGTCGAATGGGTTTCGCTTCAAAAGCTTATTTAATTTACGTAGACTGCCCCGCCGATTGCCCACCAAAGCGTTCATCACTCGTCCGAAACGGTCTCCTTCAACCAAGTCGCGTTTGGTCCTAGAAGTACGAGCCACTAAACCCCTTGCTCCTTGACCTTTGGACGGGGGCGACGGATCACCCGCTTAAAAGGATTGGCGCGCTTTTTCCGCACGGATTTTGTGTGAGAGGGCATTACGCGGCTCCTAGCCCAGCGAGCGGGTCGGCTTTTTGCTGCTCAGCCTGAACCTCGCGCTGTTGTTGGGTGTTCTCCAAAATCCCACTAACCTGCGCCTCGCGAGCGGTGGGCCGGAGCTTGAGCGTGTCGATCCCCAGCAGGCTCAAGACTTCCTCGGCCAGTTTGCGCGGGTCTACCTGCTCGCTGAAGAAGATTTTGGCGAGTATCTCATTCTGGCTGAAGATTTGGATCGCGGACAATAGCGCGCGGAGTTTTTGGGTCCGGTCGATGAGGCTAGAGATACCTGTCGCGCGAAACGTGATCCGGCGACCGACCAACTCGCGGCGTCGGGCCAGGAACATCTGGAACATCTCCGGCCCAAGCGCCGCCTGTAATTCCTCATCGTCCTCGTCCATGTGCTGCATCCCGGTCTTCCACACGAGGTTCAGCATCGGCTCTAGCAACCGCACCTCGACGCTCCGCGCGATGGACCGGAGGAGCGCGCTGCTCGACTGCTCGGAGGCCGAAATTTCGGTGGCGGTGATGTCGCCCTTCGGGGGGATTTGGCCCAGCGCGATCTCGCTGAAAGCGGCCCCTTCGCGGAGTTCTTGCTTGAGCCCCTGCCAGACCGTCACGACGCTAGATGACAGCGAGCCCATGTCCACCGCGTTCATCACGTCTTTGGCGCTGCCGCCGGAGACCTGGAGCGCGAGGTTGGGGTGGATGCCGTCGTCGAGTTGGGTCGGGTCTTCGAGCATGTCGATTGCGATAGTGAAGACCTTCATCGCCTGCGTGAACGTCGCGTCGAGGATGAGGTTTGTCAGTTCGATGAACGTGCGCGCGACGCTCGACCAGCTTTCCATATACGTCCGCCCGTAGACGCTGAGCGGCACGGAGACAGCAGAGGCGTAGAGCAGCCAATCGCGCTTGTGCCAGAGGGGGTTTTTCTCGGGGCCACGAATCAGGAACCGCTCGTTGGCCACGACGCACAGGACGTTGGATTCTACCTTGTTGCCCTGTTTGTCGATTAGCGTGCAGAGGTACTCGTCGATGACGATGGGCTTGCGCGGGGTGCTGATCTCGACGCCGTGCCCGGCCAGGCGCGACTTGGCCACCTCGTCCTCGTCATGGAGCGCGCTTTCCAGGCGCTCGATCTCGGGGATGTTGAAGATGGCTTTCCCGCGCTCGTCCTTCAGTTTCGCCATTTCCTTCAAGCGGAACATATCGACAGTCAACCGGCGGATGCGGTAGAGCCCGCGCCCCGTCGCGTCGAGCAACACCTCGCGTGGGTCTACGACTTCAATCGCGACGTAGCCTCGTCCTTCGTCATCCCGCTTCCACGTCACGGTCGCCGTCGCGGCCATCATGGCTGACAGCTTCATCAGGTTCTCGAACACCGCCCCGAACTCGACCGGCTGGCCATCGACATTGCGCCCACAGCGCGCGAGCCAAACGTCTGTGAATTTCTTGATAGCCTGGGCGATGTCGCCTTCGGAGTCGCCAGGGGCTTGGACCTGATACCAGGCGTCGGTGATGACTAGCGCCTCGCGCATCGAAGACGACCAGCGGTCCACGAACATGGGGGCCTCGGGCATGACTTCGCGCGATTGCCAGGAGGCTTTCTTGCTGAAGTCGAACTGGTTCCAGTAGAGCGCAACATTCGCCTCCCACACATCGTCGCGCCCGTTGGGGCCACTGCGCCGCGCCAGGTCCGCTTCCGTGCGGTAGTTGTTCAGGATGTCAACGATCTCCATCTCGGACAAACTGCCCTTACCGATGGTCTCGGAGGGAGTGGCTTCGGGGAGAGGTTGCTGTTCTACTGCCATGAACGTGATTATACCTTACGTGAGGTTGCCAAGCACATTAACGCCTTCGTCTGCGCCAAGTTGGGATGAGGATTTGCCCGCCCGCTGTCACGAGAACGAACGCGACGGGTTTGCCAGTCAGTGCATAGCTGCCCTGGTCCGCGTTCATCGTTTCGTCCGTGAAAGTAAGAGCAGCCTGCCCAGCGAGTGCGTAGCTGCCTTGCGCGGCGGCGGTCAAGTACCCGACCAACGTGGTGGCAGCTTGCCCTGTGAGCGAGTAGCTTCCCTGCGCGGCTGCGATAAGCGGCCCTTCGAGGAGGTTCGCAGCTTGCCCTGCGAGTGCGTAACTGCCTTGAGCAGCTGGCATCAAGTGCGTGACGAGGGTGACGGCGGATTGTCCTGTCAGCGCGTAGTTGCCTTGCGCTGCCGAGACCAGATGATCCCAGAGAAGATCGGCGACTTGGCCACTCAGCGCGTAGGAGCCTTGCGCGCCCAGGACCGTCACTTGGCGAGAAAGGATCGCAGCCTGACCGCTCAGCGCATAGCTGCCCTGCACCGCATCGACTAGATGGCCCCAAAGTAGCTCAGAGGCTTGGCCGCTTAGTGCGTAGCTTCCCTGGGCTGCTAGGATAGGTACTTGGCGAGAGAGGACAGCCGCCTGCCCGCTTAATGCGTAAGAGCCTTGTGCCGCCGTGATGGGAGTGTCTTTGACTGTGATGATGGCCTGGCCTGTTAGGCTGTAGGAGCCTTGCGCGGCGGGTATTAAGTGCGCCCAGAGCAAATCCGACACCTGGCCCGACAGCGCGTAGGAGCCCTGCGCCCCCGACATCGTGAAGCCTTTGAGCGTGAGAGCATCTTGCCCGCTGAGCGCGTAGCTTCCTTGTGCGCCGATTATTGTTACTTGGCGGGAGAGGATAGAAGCCTGGCCGGATAAAGCGTAACTCCCTTGTACGGCAGTTAGAAGAATGGTCTTAGTAGTGAGGGCGTCTTGACCTGTTAAGGCATAGCTGCCTTGGACTGCCGCGATAAGATGGTTCCACAACAAGTCCGCTATTTGCCCTGACAGAGCGTAGCTGCCCTGTGCGGCCACGATTGGTGTGTCTTTTACGGTGACCGCTGCTTGGCCTGAGAGTGCGTAAGCCCCTTGGTCCGCTGTGATCTTGAACGCTGGGAACGTGATTGCCGCTTGGCCGGACAAAGCGTAACTGCCTTGGACTCCAACGATCAGGTGGTCCCAAAGGAGGTTCGCTGCTTGGCCTGACAGCGAGTAGCTTCCTTGGGCTGCGGTTATTGGAGTGTCTTTGGTGGTGATGGCAGCTTGGCCAGACAAAGAATAACTGCCTTGAGCAGCAGCAACTAAATGGCCTTTCAGTGTATCGGCCGCTTGACCTGTTAAACTATAGCTGCCTTGAGCAGCCACCATAGTGGTGTTCGCGGCGGCTTTCGCAATCCAATGCGTCCACCCAAACCCGAAGGCGTGAAGATGCCCTCGACCCTGAAGGGCGGTAATCATCCCCCTGTGCGGATCGACACAAAGGTATCATCAGCAGTCGCCGAAGAAAACTTGAACGTGACAATCGCTCCATTCATATCCGCTGCGCTGGCGTCGAAATCATATTTGCCACTAGCCGCTTCAGCGACAGTGCCGGTCGTTGCGTCAAACGTAACGCCACCATCAATAGAGCGCGTGGCGGTGACGGTTAGACCTGTTGCGGGCGTGACGTGATCTGAAGAGAGCACCATCAGGAAGGGGATATCGTTCAGACCAATGTTCTTCTTCGGTAGGATCGCGTCCCTGATTTCGTTGACGGCATCGGTTGCGAGCGCTGACGCCGAGACTGCGTTAGTTTGTATAACGCTCACGTCTGCGTCCATGGCACCTCCAACAAGAGCGGCAGGCAATCTAGCCTGGATATCCTGGGTGTCGGCTTCGACAGCAGAGAGTACGGCGTTTAGGTTGTTTTTGACCTTGAGGCCGATGGTCGAGGCCGTGACGATAGCGCTTTCCAACACGTCCCAGATCGAGAGCGCGAGCGAGGTGGAGAACGCCGTTAGCGTGCGCGCTGCCGTGGACCAGACTTTATCGGCTGCGGTCTGCGTAATATCTACGAGGCCCGTGGTTATGACTATCGACAGATCGGCGAAGTTAGTCGGGAACGCTTGTGTTAGGCTGTAGCCGGTTTTGTTGATGTTCCAGTCGCCCTTGCCGTTCAAGGCGGTCGCTTCTATCTGCGCGGCGGCGAGCGTTCCGATAGAGGTGTCAAAATCAATCGGTATTTCTCCCGTGGCAAGAACATCAGTTGATCGTCCGCTGGTAGTTGGAAAGGACAAATCGTCGATCTGCCTGACCGAAGTTGGGATGTCGATAAGGAGATCGGCCCATTCAGCGCCAGCGGCGTCGCTAAAGATGACCGTGATGCGGTCGCCGTTCATCTCTCCTGCGGACAGACTCACTTTCACGCGGTCAGTGAAGTCAGCGTCCACCACGGGCAAAGTAGCCAAGTTTCCCGGAGCTGCATCATCCGTCGCAACTTTGGCGTCACCCGCCGCGAGTGTTGGGTTTGCTTGCAGCAGCTTTGTGTCCGCTTGAGAAACCAGACCGACATAAAAGACGAAAGCTGCGTTTTTCTTCGGGGGCCAAGAAGCCATATCAGCCTCCTCTTATCATTAACATGCCGTCCAAATTGACGAACTTGGTAGACAAGTCTGCTGCGGCGCCGCCTGCCGCCGGGAAGATGCTTATAGTGAGTGCTGCCCAGCCTTCACTCGCACTAATGCCGAAAGGGTCGGGGTTGAAGCTGGACGTGTTTTG
>Ga0255058_10001168_pt1 | contig 14897 bp, 10 predicted proteins | sample Cases_109_9_MG_FD_188637 | JGI IMG/M metagenome (GOLD analysis project Ga0255058, IMG submission 188637) | Seawater microbial communities from Amundsen Gulf, Northwest Territories, Canada - Cases_109_9 | ecosystem: Environmental > Aquatic > Marine > Gulf | place: Canada: Northwest Territories... | reverse complement strand
GTCATTGCCCCAAGGAAACCCAAGCATGCAGTTGTATTCAGAAGCAGATGTCGACACTTCCTGCCTCCAGGACAAACAGATTACAGTTCTTGGCTATGGCAGCCAGGGCCGTGCCCACGCCCTGAACCTCAAGGACAGTGGCTTCGATGTTGTCGTTGGCTTGCGCTCCAGCGGTGCCAGCCGGCCCAGGGCCGAAGCCGATGGTTTGACCGTCAAGGAGCCTGTTGAGGCCGTAAAAGGAGCAACAATCGTTGCGTTTTTGACACCAGACATGGTGCAGAAGAGTCTCTATGCAGCCGTCGAAGCGGAGATCGCGGCAGGAGCAACGCTGCTGTTCGCTCACGGATTTGCGATTCACTACCAACAAATCGAGCCCAGGCCGGACCTGAATGTCGTCCTGATTGCGCCCAAGGGCCCGGGCGGACTGGTTCGCCGGCAATACGAGGAAGGCCATGGTGTGCCCTGCCTCGTTGCCGTTCACAAGGACGCGAGCGGCGATGCCCTGGGGCTGGCTCTTGCCTATGCGGCGGGCATTGGCGGCGCACGCGCCGGGGTCATCGAGACTACATTCGCAGAAGAAACCGAAACCGACCTGTTCGGCGAGCAGGCCGTACTGTGTGGCGGTGCGACCGAACTGATTGTCGCAGGTTTTGAAACGCTCGTTGAAGCCGGTTACCAGCCAGAGGTCGCGTATTATGAGGTCATGCATGAGCTGAAACTGATCGTCGACCTGCTGCACGAAGGCGGCCTGCGCAAGATGCACGAATTCATCAGCGATACGGCCGCCTGGGGCGACATGACCAGCGGACCGCGTGTCGTGGGTGAAGAGTCCCGTGCGGCAATGAAGGCCGTGTTGACTGATATCCAGGACGGTAATTTTGCACGCAACTGGATCGCCGAGAGCGAAGCCGGCATGAGCGAGTTCAAGCGCAGGATGAACGCCGACCTAGAGCACCCGATCGAAAAAGTGGGCGCCGATCTCCGCGGTCGCATGGATTGGCTGGAAAGCTAAGAGGACAGGAAATGTCAGCGAATACCGCAGATAACAAAATACATATTTTCGATACCACTTTGCGCGATGGGGAGCAGGCGCCGGGCTGCAGCATGACTCTTGCCGAAAAGCTGAGAATCGCGAAGGCGCTGTCGGACCTGAACGTCGACATTATAGAGGCAGGTTTTCCGGCCGCGTCGCCGGGTGATTTCGAAGCGGTAAAAGCGATAGCCGATGCGAATTTCGGCCCGACGATATGTGGGCTGGCTCGATGCAATCCGGAGGACATCGAAAAGGTCCATGCAGCGGTCAAAGGCGCTGAAACTCACCGCATTCATGTGTTCGTGGCCACGAGCGCCATTCACCGTGAGCACAAGCTCAGGATGGCCAAGGAAGAGATCATCAAGAGCGCCGTCGGCGCCATTCAATTGGCCCGCGAACTCGTTGACGATGTGGAGTTCTCGCCGGAGGATGCGTCACGAACAGAGTTGTCCTATCTCGCAGAAGTTGTCAGTGCAGCGGTCGAGGCCGGTGCGACGACGGTCAACATCCCCGATACGGTCGGTTACACGGTGCCTGGTGAATTCGACCAGCTGTTCCAGTACCTGAAAGAGCACGTCAGAAATATTGATAGCGTCAGGCTGTCGGTCCACTGCCACGATGACCTCGGCATGGCCGTTGCAAACAGTCTCGCAGCTGTTCGCGCCGGTGCCCGGCAAATCGAGTGCACGATCAACGGCATCGGCGAACGTGCCGGAAACTGCAGCCTCGAGGAAGTGGTCATGGCGCTGAAGACGCGCTCCGAGTTCTTCGGCCTGCATACGGAGATTCAAACAAATCGCCTGTACCCGACGTCGCGCCTTGTCTCCAGCATTACCGGCATGCATACCCCGCGAAACAAGGCCATCGTCGGTGAGAATGCGTTTGCACACGAAGCCGGAATCCATCAACACGGCATGCTGCAGCACGCATCGACCTACGAAATCATGCGCCCCGAAGATGTCGGACTGAGCCGCTCCAACCTGGTACTCGGCAAGCACAGCGGCCGTCATGCATTTCGCAACCGGGTGCAGGAGCTCGGCTTCGAACTCGACGATTTTGAAACGAATCGTGCCTTTCAGGCGTTCAAGAGACTCGCGGACCAGAAAAAGGACGTCTACGACGGCGACATCGAAGCAATCATCATGAACGTTGACAGTGCGTCGGCCGGACCGTGGTTCCTGAAGTCCTTGTCCGTGCAGACACACTCCGGGCAAGCGGCTACTGCGACTGTTGAGCTTGTGGGGGAGGACGGCAAACAAGTCAGCGATTCAGCGAGCGGAGATGGCCCGGTCGCGGCGGCTTTCCTGGCGCTGGAAAATGTGACCGGCATTGTCCTCGCGTTGAAGAATTTCGAGCTCCACAGCGCGTCGACGGGTGAGGATGCCCAAGGTGAGGTTACCGTAACGGTCGAGCACGACGGTTCGAGCTACCGTGGTCACGCCGCAAGCGTCGATATCGTGGAAGCCGGCACTCGCGCCTGCCTCGAGGTTATGAATCGACTGCTGCGCCGAACTCGCCGTGCCGCGGACGATGGCGAGAATACCAGCATTAATCGCGCCAGCATCTAGACGAATCGCAAAAGCAGCAACCGTGACTGACGCATCAACACTGTTCGACAAGCTGTGGGCCGACCATGTGGTTATTCCGGAAACCAACGACACGCCGGCGGTATTGTATGTCGACCTGCATATCATTCATGAGGTAACGACGCCGCAGGCATTTACAATGATGAGGGACAAGGGCCTGTCAGTACGGCGCCCTGACCTGACACTGGCGACAATGGATCACTCGACGCCGACGACGCCCGTTGCGAGTTTCAGGGATCTCGCGATTGTCGGCGAAGGCGCCGCAAATCAAATACGGCAGATGCAGGAAAATTGCAGCGAGTTCGGGCTGGACCTGCTTGGGTTTGGCAGCGAGCATCGCGGCATCGTACATGTCATCGGTCCCGAGCTCGGAGCAACGCAACCGGGTAAGACGATCGTTTGCGGCGATAGTCATACGAGCACGCACGGTGCGTTTGGCGCCCTCGCCTTTGGTATTGGCACAACAGAGGTAGGACACGTGTTGGCTACGCAGTGCTTGTTACAACGCAAGCCAAAAACGCTGGACGTAAATATCGATGGACGCATTCCGGACGGAGTAAGCGCTAAAGACCTGATTCTTGCGATCATAGGCAAGATCGGCGTGGACGGCGGTACCGGCCACGTAATGGAATACCGCGGCGACGCGATCAAGGCGCTCGACATGGAGCAGCGCATGACGATCTGCAATATGTCGATCGAGGGTGGTGCTCGCGCGGGCATGATTGCACCCGACGACACGACATTCGAATATCTGTACGGTCGCCCGCGGGCACCGCAGGGCGCGGATTGGGACAAGGCCTTGCCGCGCTGGCGAGTACTTCGTTCGGACGATGCTGCGTGTTTCGACAAGTCGGTCACGCTGGAAGCTAGTAGCTTGCAGCCGATGGTGACGTTTGGCACACATCCCGGCATGGTCATTGGCGTCAACGAAGCGGTTCCTGATGGTGGCGACGACCCGAGTTTCAGAAAAGCGCTCGACTACATGCAGGTAGCGTCCGGCAAACCGATCTCGGCCAGCTCTGTCGATGTCGTTTTTATTGGCAGCTGCACGAACGGCCGGATAAGTGACCTGGAGCAAGCGGCTGCGATACTCAAGGGTCACAAAGTCGCCGCCGGCGTGCGGCTGATGGTTGTCCCGGGCTCACAGCAGGTCAAGAAGGAGGCCGAGGCACGGGGACTTGATCGAATATTTACAGAAGCAGGCGGCGAATGGCGCGAATCCGGTTGCTCGATGTGCATCGGCATGAACGGCGACGTCGTGAAACCCGGCCAGTTGAGCGTCAGCACCAGCAACCGCAATTTCGAAGGGCGCCAGGGCGTTGGCGCCCGCACCGTGCTGGCAAGTCCTGCGACCGCGGCGGCATCAGCGATTCGTGGTCATGTCACTGACCCGCGCAGCATATGAAACCCGTCAAATACGTCAAGTCCCGGACCGTCGTACTGCCGACCAGGGATATCGATACGGACCAAATTATTCCCGCTCGCTTTCTCACGACGACGAGTCGCGAAGGCCTCGGCGACAGTCTTTTTCATGATCTTCGCTTCAACGAGGATGGCAGCCAAAAGCTGGAATTTCCGTTGAACCAAGCTACTGCTGAGGGCTGCGCAATACTCGTTGCGGGCAAGAATCTCGGCTGCGGTTCATCACGGGAGCACGCACCGTGGGCCCTGCTGGATTACGGTTTTTGCGCGGTCATATCAACGCAAATCGCGGATATTTTTCGTGACAACTCACTCAAGAACGGTCTCGTTACGGTGATCGTCGATGCCGATGTTCATCAGTGGCTGCTCGCGAACCCAGGGGTCGAACTCCTTATCGACGTCGTCGCATCGACGCTGACATTGCCCGATGGCAGGATCGTTGAGTATCCGATCGATGTTTTTGCGCACCACTGCCTTGTTGAGGGCATCGATCAGCTTGGTTACCTGCAGCGACACGAAGATGCGATACGAAGTTTTGAGGAGACACGATCCTGGACGCCCTGATTACGCTCCTGCCCGGCGACGGCATCGGTCCCGAAGTCACGCTCGCGGGCCGCAGGCTGCTCGAGATCATCGCCTCCCGGCACGGCCACACATTCAGTTTCAGCGAACAAAGCATTGGTGGGGCCGCAATTGATGCAACCGGCGAGCCGCTGCCTGCCAGCACGATTTCGAGCTGTAATGAAAGCGATGCGATATTGCTGGGCGCCGTTGGCGGACCGAAATGGTCGAACCCGAATGCGCAGGTAAGACCTGAACAGGGGCTCCTGCAATTGCGTTCGGCGCTTGGTGTTTTCGCCAACCTCCGGCCCGTCAGGTTCATCGAGCAACTGGCACCGGCGTCGCCAATACGGGCCGAAATCCTGCTCGGTACCGACATGATTGTTGTCCGCGAACTAACAGGCGGAATTTATTTTGGGGACAAAACGCGGGACGAAAACTCCGCGAGTGACCTGTGCACTTACCACCGTTATGAAATCGAACGCATCGTGCGAGTTGCTGCCCAGCTTGCCGAAAAACGCCGTGGCAAACTGTGTTCAATTGACAAGGCCAATGTACTTGAGACATCGCGACTCTGGCGAGAGACGACCGACCGCCTCCTGGCCGAGGAATTTCCTGCCATAGAACTTGAGACATTGCTCGTGGACGCCGCGGCGATGCACCTCCTGAGTCGCCCCGCGGATTTTGACGTCATCGTTACCGAGAACATGTTTGGCGACATCCTGACCGACGAGGCGTCCATGCTGGTGGGTTCGCTTGGACTTTTGCCATCAGCATCGCTAGGCGAATCCTCGAAGGGGCTGTACGAGCCAATACATGGCTCCGCACCCGACATCGCAGGCAAAGGCATTGCCAATCCGGTCGGGATGATTGCGAGTGCGGCCTTGTTATTGCGCTACAGCCTGCAACTCGAGGAAGAAGCGCTCGCTCTCGAAAGCGCTATCGCTACGGTCATATCAGCTGGCGGGAGAACCGCCGACACTGCGACCGCAGGGGAAGAAATCCTGTCAACAAACGACTTTACGGATGCCGTAATTCGCGCCATCGCGAAGTGACGCTCGAAATCGGCTAATAAGTTCCCCGAGCGACTCGGATTCGATCAGGAAGCCGTCGTGCCCGTGTACAGAATCCAGGACCGCGCAGCGGGCATTGGGCATTTGCTCCGCAAGAAAAAATTGCTCGGGCGGCGGGTACAACGCGTCGGTGCTGACTGAAACAATCAGCGTCGGCTGCCGGATGTTCGAGAGTACATCGGTATAGTTGCCCCGACCGCGCGCGAGGTCATGCGTGTGCATTGCATGGGTCAACGTTACATATGTGTTTGCGTCGAATCGCGTATTGATCTTGTCACCCTGATGGCGCAGGTAGGATTGCACCTCATAGTCGCCATCCCTGGACACATCGCGCCCGAATCGTTGACCAAAACTCTGCCAGCTTCTATAGGTACATACGGCCATCATACGAGCCGCAGCCAGGCCTTTTTCAGGTGTCGCATCGTCGCTGTAGTAGCCATCGTTCCAGTTCGGATCTGCGGCAATCGCCGCGCGTTGTGCCTCGCTGATACCGATACACCAGGCTGAGTGCCGGCCACCAACTCCTATAGGGACAACGCTGCAGACACGCTCCGGATACATGTGTGCCCACTCAAGTGCCTGCATTCCGCCCAGCGACGGGCCGCAAACAAGCTCAAGCTTTTCGATCCCCAGGTGATCCAGCAGCTCGCAATGAAGATTGACCATGTCCCGAACTGATACACGTGGAAAATCCGCGCGATAGCGTATCCCGAGTCCGGGTTTCAGGCTTACGGGCCCGGTGGTGCCGTAACAGCTGCCGAGAATATTGGCACAAACAATGAAGTCGCACTCCGGATCGAATGCTTTGCCTGCGCCAATAATATTCGGCCACCATGCTTCCACGTCCGCAGAACCGGTCAATGCGTGACAAATGAGTACCGCGTGCTCCGATGCGTTCGCTGTATCGCCCCATGTCCGGTAGGCGATACGCACCTCTTCCAGAAACTCACCCGACTCCAGCGTAAACCGGCCCCTCACCGTGTGGTAACGGGTGTTCTCGGCGATCCGCGCAGCAAGATAATCAGGCAGCGACACGACGACTCCGGGCTCAGGCGACCGCTGCCGGCTTGAGCTGTGAAGCCCGACCAGCGGCATCCAACGCCTGCAGAACATCTGCTACGAGGTCCTCACTGCTCTCGAGACCAACTGACAATCGGATTAATGACTGTCTGATTCCAGCCTCGTCGAGCGCTGCTTTGCTGACGGGCGCATGCGTCATCGTAGCCGGGTGGCAAACGAGGCTTTCCACACCACCGAGCGATTCGGCGAGCGAGAAGTGCTGCAGGTTCTCGACGAATGCCCGGACGGCTGCCTCTCCCCCGTCAATTTCGAAACTAAGCATCCCACCGAAGCCCGATTGCTGACGCGCAGCTACTTCGTGCCCCTCATGAGTATCGAGTCCGGGATAGAAGACACTGCCGACACAGGCGTGCTCGTCGAGCACGTGCGCGAGCAAGTTTGCGCTTGCCTCATGCTGGCGGATTCGAACCTGAAGTGTTCGTAAACCCCGTAAGGTCAGGAAGCTGTCAAATGGCGCACCGGTCGCCCCGATGCAATTCGCCCACCAGCTCAGTTCCTCGTGCAGTTCCCGGGTTGCCGCGATCACTGCGCCGCCGACGACATCGCTATGGCCATTGATATATTTAGTGGTCGAATGAATGACGATATCGGCGCCGAGCGAAATCGGTTGCTGTAACGCGGGCGACAGGAAAGTGTTGTCGACGGCGTATAACGCTCCGCAGTCCTTCGCAAGCCTTGCGATTTGTTCGATATCCACGATGCGCAAGAGGGGGTTCGATGGCGTTTCAGTCAGGATGAGCTTCGGCTTGCGAGCCAGCGCAACATCAAGAGCTGCAGCATCCGTCTGATTGACAAAAAGCACTTCGAAGTGCCCTTTCTTGCCGAGAGTTTCATAAAGACGAAACGTACCGCCATAGCAATCATGCGGTACTACAAGTACGTCGCCAGGCTCAAGCAACTGCACGAGTACATTCAGGGCAGACATTCCGGACGACGTTATGACCGATCCTGCGCCGCCCTCCGCAGATGCCAGGGCGTCACCCAGCGTATCGCGCGTCGGATTCCCGGAGCGCGTGTAGTCGTATTGGCGTTTTTGGCCGAAGCCGGCGAATGCGTAGTTCGATGACAAATGCAACGGCGGCACAACTGCGCCGTGTTGCACATCAGATTCGATTCCTGCGCGTACAACACGCGTGGTCGAGTTGGCTGAGCTAAATTGGGATGGCATGGTCAGTCTCCGCATATCCTGGTTCCAATGTCGTAATTGCTCATCGGAACCCTGCGAAGACCGCAAGGGAGGGGTGCCGTGCCCTTCACCGCAAATTCGCGACTGCTGCACTGACCCTCATCTACCGAAAGTATCGTGTAGATACCATCGCAGGAGTTGGCACCTTTTCAGAGTGGTTAGCTCTGCTGGTTGCCCCGGCGTCACTGGGCCTTTCCCTCAGCCGGTCTCGATGAGTTGCAAGCCAGTCTACGGACCACAATCGGGATCGTCAAGGCAAGAATTAAGAATTCTTTATATTTACGCGTTTGTAGGCATCACGCGCAAGGCAACGTTCTGCGTAGGCCTTGAGTGGCGGCGACTCCGGCATCATGCCGAACATTTGCAGGAATACGGCGCTCGAGCCGAGCATCACGTCCGCAGCCGAAAAATCGTCGCCGAGTATCCATTGATTGCCGCCGAGGCCCTGCTCCCAGGTCTCGATCATCAGGTCGAAATCTCCCCAGCCATTACGTCCCCGATTGCTTTCGACGTCACTGAATTTCTCGGCCATTGAGGGTTCGACCACCGCCGGGGTGTACATGAGCCAATAGAGAAATTTGCCGCGGCCGGGATCATCGATTGCGGGTGCGAGTGTGCCCGCGCAATAGCGGTCGGCCAGGTACAGGCAGATCGCAGCCGACTCCGACATCAGAACCTCGCCATCTGCCAGTGCCGGCACCTTACCCATTGGGCTCGCCGCAAGAAATTCGTCACTGTTCTGCCGATCAACGGCGCGTATGTCGATGAGTTCGCGCTCATAGTCGACGCCGGCTTCTTCGAGCATCCAGAGAACGCGCGCCGAACGTGTTTGTGGTGCCCAGAAGATTTTCATCGTTTTTCCTCGTCTACCGCGTTGGTCAGATCACGATCTCACGTGCTACTTCGCGTCGATTGTAGTTTGAACTCATTACGTAGCCGTAGGCGCCGGCGTTCGCGATCAGGATGACATCGCCTTCGACGGAAGGCGGCAACAGCCGGTCTGTTCCGAGTCTGTCGCCCGTCTCGCAAATCGGTCCCACCACGGTAACGGTCTGGCTCGGCGCTTCTTCCGAACGGGTGAGATTGACTATCTCATGATACGCACCGTACAAAGCCGGGCGAATCAGGGAATTCATACCAGTGCCGACGCCGACGTAGCGCATGCCGCCCTTGCCTTTAACCTGGGTGACACGTGTCAGCAAAACGCCCGAACGCGCAACCAGATAACGTCCCGGCTCGATCCAGAGGGCGTACCTGGGATAGGCGGCCTTGATCTCGGCAAGCGTGTCATCCATTCGGGCAAGATCAAATCGTCTGTCGCCGGGCTTCTCCGGTATTCCCAGGCCCCCGCCAAGATCAATCGTCTCGACTTTTGGAAAGCGCTCGGCCACTTTTATCAATTCCAGCGCAACCGCTCGCCAGGAATCCGGGTCGGAAACCCCGCTTCCACTGTGAGCGTGAATACCGATCACCTCAGCACCAGCCGCATCGATCAGCTTGATCAGCTCGTCAACTTCGAAGCGCGGCACCCCAAACTTCGAATGAACGCCGGCCGTCTTCACGTGTTCGTGGTGGCCACGTCCCTGCCCCGGGTCGATGCGAATAAACAGCTGCTGGTCTTTGAAGATCTCCGGCCATGCCTGCAAGGGATGGAGGTTGTCGAGCGTTACCTGCAAGCCGCGTCCGACAGCCCACTCATACTCCTCTCGTGGAGCAAAGTTTGGCGTGAACAGGATGCGTTTGAGGTTCAGATTCGGCAGGACTTTCTCGAGCCACTCGACTTCGCCTGGCGATACACATTCGAAATCGACCCCCTCCTCGTCAAGTGCCTGCAGCAGCTCGGAATTGAAATTCGCTTTTACTGCGTAGAGGACGCGATCGATGTTTTTGAGGTCGAGCAAGCTGCGCGCAGCGCTGCGAACACTGGCCTTGTCATAGACATATGCGTTGAGTTGTTGCTGCGCCAATTCGAGCAACTCTTCGCGACGCTCCAGCCACCATGCACCTGTTGTATGTGATGTCAGTGCCTCGCCATGGAACAACTGTTCCCAGCTCGCTCCAAACGCCGGACTCCCGCCGGAGCGGCGCACCACGGTGGCATGCATTTTCGATACGAGTTTTGCGCTCTGATCCTCGCCGATCACAAAGCTCAGGTTCAGGTCGTTCGCAGCCTGAGTCATCAGGTGAATCTTTTCCTCCTCGAAGACTTCGAGCGCCGGTGCGAGTCGCGGCAAAATTGTGCGAATTTTGCGCCCGACGAGGCTGACGGCAGCACACTGCGTAATGATCCTCGTGCGGCACAGATTCTGCAGGTCCGACAGCAGCCCTTCCTGTGTGTCTACTGGCAGCGCGCTGTCCGATGTGTCGATGGACACGGTGACGTTTGTCTCCGACGTCGATACGAAGTCCACCGAGACCCCGTGTTCGCTGAAAATCGCGAATACCTTCGCAAGGAAGCCGACTTCGTGCCACATGCCAACACTGTCCATGGAAACCAATGTCACACCGGTTCGGACGCAAACACCCTTTACCTGCGGTTCGATTTCGTCTGTCACCGAAGAGATCACCGTGCCGTGAATTTTCGGTGCCATCGTGCAGCGAATGAACAGCGGGATTCCATGCGGTCGCAGCGGAGAAATGCAGCGTGGGTGCAAGACCGAGCTACCTGCCGAAGCCAGTTCCTGTGCTTCATCGTAGCGCAATGCAACCAGCAATCGCGCCGACGGTACGACACGTGGGTCGGCCGAAAACATGCCGGGGACATCCGTCCAGATTTCGAGCCGCCGGGCTTGTAATCGAGCCGCAAAATACGCAGCCGAGGTGTCGGAGCCCCCGCGACCCAACAGCACCGTTTCACCGGCACGATTTCGGGCGATGAAACCTTGCGTCAGAATGACTTTGCCACTCTTTTTCAGACGTCGCTGCAGCTCCGGGTCGGGCTCGTAGTCACAGGTCGCGGTCAGATAATCGCGAACTCGTGCGGCGCCAGTGCGGCCGATACTGGTCAACAGGTCGCGCGCATCGTGCCATTCGACGGCAACGCCGGCCGACTCGAGAAACGCTGCCCCCAGCCGCGTGGACATCAATTCTCCGAGTGCCATGATACGCACTCGTACGCGCACACTGACCTCGCGAACGAGCCGCACGCCCGCAAACAGCTGCTCGAGTTCCTGCAAGGACTCGTCCAGCAGTCCCGGACCATCCACACCCATTTCGTTTGCCAGCGTAAAATGCTGCTGGCGGATGAGTTCCAGGCCGTCCGTCGGCCCGGTCGTAATGGCAGCGTCGAGGAGCGTTGCCAGGCCGCTGGAGACGCCTTTGAGCGCGGAGTGAATAAGCACGGGCTGTAATCCGGCATCGACACGATGCCTGACGAGGTCAGCAATCGTCTGCCAGCTTTCGGCGGACGAAACACTTGTACCGCCAAATTTCATGACGACCCAGGGTGACGTAGCTATCGAGTCCGGCGCCCCAAGTACATCACTCGCTTCGAATTCCGCTTCAGTTGTCATTGGTCCCGAAAAAAAAACCCGCCAGGATGTCCTTGCGGGTTTGTTAGCAAGGTCCGGGCTTTATGACTAGCCGGTACTCTTGCCATTGGCACCCACGCACCTCTGGCGCGCCATCTGTTTTGAGTGTTCTTTAGCATCCGTCATCGGGATGCCGTGGCACTTTGCATGGGTGTCTGAAAAATTCTATCGCTGAGTAGAGCGAACCTGATCAAAAAGGTCAAGCCCCGGCCTTGTTCTCATCCCAGGCGTCGGGAATGGTAACGGCCCCGTCGGATGCGGACGAAACCTCGGCCCGGTATTTGGCCAGCGCTCCGCGTTTCACTGCAGAAGGCGGACGCCGCCACGCGCCGCGCCGCAGCTGCATGTCTTCGTCACCTACGTCGACGCTGACCTGCCTGGTCGCGGCGTCGACCGTTATCTTGTCACCCTCCTCAATCAACGCGATCGGCCCACCGACCGCTGCTTCCGGTGATATATGCCCGACCACGAAGCCGTGACTTCCGCCCGAAAACCTGCCGTCAGTGATCAGCGCGACGTCCGAGCCAAGCCCCTTGCCGACGATGGCTGCGGTCGGGCTTAGCATTTCCCGCATCCCGGGCGCCCCTTTCGGACCCTCGTAGCGGATCACGATTACATCGCCTGCCGAGATCGTATCGTCGAGAATCGCCTGCAGTGCGAGCTCCTCCGAATGAAAAACGCGCGCTTTGCCCTCGAATCTGAGTCCTTCCTTGCCTGTAATTTTCGCGACGGCACCCTCCGGGGCGACGTTGCCGTACAAAATCGCGAGGTGACTATCGGGTTTGATCGGGTCGTCGAAGCCACGAATGATGTCCTGTCCCGGCGGATAGTCGGCAACCCCCGCAAGATTTTCGGCTAGCGTTTTGCCGGAAACAGTAAGGCAATCACCGTGCAGCATTCCGGCGTCCAACATGCGCTTCATGAGGGGCTGAATTCCGCCGATTTCTATGAGTTCGGACATCAGGTATTTGCCACTTGGTTTGACGTCGGCGAGCACCGGTGTTTTCGCCCCGATGCGCGTGAAATCGTCGAGTGACAGGTCGACATCGGCTTCACGCGCCATCGCGATCAGATGCAGGACCGCGTTCGTCGAACCACCCAGGGCGATGACAACGGCGATCGCGTTTTCGAATGCACTCTTCGTCATGATATCGAGCGGCTTGATATCTTCCCGCAGCAAATTTATGACTGCGTCGCTGGCGCGTCGACAATCTTCCAGCTTGTGCGGGGAAATAGCTTCCTGCGCTGAGCTGTTCGCCAGGCTCAAGCCGAGCGCTTCGATTGCCGAGGCCATGGTATTGGCGGTGTACATTCCGCCGCATGCGCCGGGACCGGGAATCGCAGTTTGCTCGACCTCCAGCAATTCCGCGCTGCTGATTTTTCCACCCGACAGTGCGCCAACGGCTTCGAAGACCGACACGATGTCGCGACGTTTCGCCCCCGGTCTGATCGTACCGCCGTAAACGAAAATCGCCGGTCGATTGAGGCGCGCCATGGCCATGACGCAAGCGGGCATATTCTTGTCGCAGCCGCCGATTGCCACCAGCCCGTCGAATCCTTCCGCGGCGGTCACGGCTTCGATGGAATCGGCAATGATCTCCCGCGACACCAGGGAGTAGCGCATGCCTGCTGTCCCCATGGAAATGCCATCAGAAACGCTGATCGTGTTGAAAATGACGCCTTTGCCGCCAGCTTTGTCCGCCGCCCTGGCCGCTTCAGTCGCGAGATCGCCGATATGCATGTTGCAGGGCGTCACCATGCTCCAGGTTGACGCTATGCCAATTTGGGGGCGCTTGAAATCATCCTCGGTAAAACCGACCGCCCGCAGCATTGCCCGGCTGGGCGCCTGCTCGTCGCCGTCAACAACGACGCGCGAGTACCGTCGTAACTTTTCTCCATCCATCCGGGCGGAGTCTAGCAGTAATTATTGTATGGGAGCGTCGTCGTCGCGGATCATGATGACCAGCCGTTGGAAGACATCGGCAGTAGCATTCGCGCCGCCACCGACGAGTTCTACCGTAAAGGCTTCGTCACCTTCGAGCACCGAATCCTGCACAAGTGGAATGAGCAGTCGTGCTGTGCGTTGACCTGGCTCGAACGAAATCGAGTGGCCGCCGGGTAAAAAATAGTCCTCGCCCTCGACCGCTGTAATGTCTCTTACAACGTAGCCGACGACGATCGTCTGGCTGTCCGGGTTGAAACGCAGGATATCGATCTGTGCTGCAGGGTCGCGCTCGGCGACGGCAACCTGGCTGACGGCGAACGCCACCGTGTTACTCGGCAGTCTGGCTTCGAACGCACGTTGATCATCGTCCTCAAGTACAAGCTCTATCGTCGCGAGTTCGGCGTTGACCGAGTCTGCTTCGCGTATGAGCAATGTTGATTGCTGATCGGCCTCGCGCAATGGATCACTCGCCATCTGCAGTGTTATGCGTGCCCTGGCCTGTCCCGCGGGCAGCGACAGGAGGCCGTCATCGGAAATCTCGAGTTGACCCGATGCCCACGGCGAACGATTGCCGCTGTAGCTGATTTCCTCTATGCGCACGTCGAGCGGAAGTTCGATGTCCACGTCACGAACAAGGTCGATGACCGCCGCAGCAGTATCTTCGCGAAGCGATACGTTCAGCTGAGTGGCCGGCCCACCGAAAGCGGACAATGCGATCTCAAAATCGGCGGGCGGCAGTGTCGAGAAGTCGACGAGGGGCACGATCGACTCCGCATCGAGCACAGGCTCTGGTACGGTCTCCGGTACGGTCTCCGGTACGGTCTCCGGTACGGGTTCGACTGCATCAGCTGTGCTTGTGGTATTCGTCTGTGCCGGTTCGATGATCACTGCGGAATCCTCTACCGGCTCCTCGACAATTTCCGGAATGACAGGAGGGCTTGCTGCGGATCCGGGCAACGCCTGATCCTGATCGAGCCAGTCCTTCGCAATGTCAATAATTCCGAACTGATATCCCGCCGCGCCAAGCAAGCCCAGGATCGCGATCAGGCCAAGTAGCCACATCTTGCTGCCAGCGCTGTCTGGCTCAATGTGCTCGTCCGGATCCAGGCTGATGGTGTCATCGGATCGGTTATCAAGCGCTTCGAGAAATTCGTTCATCGTTTCGAATCGCGTCACGCGTGAAAAAGAGAGCGCTTTCTTCAGCGCGCGCCACTGCGTTTCCGGCAGAGTCTTCAGGGCCTGTGGTTTCATGCCTTCTTCAGCTGCTTCGGCCGCGTTGCGCGGTCCGAACACGCGGTAGCCCGCGATCAATCTGTACATCAGACAGGCCAGGGAGAATACGTCGTCAGGCGGTTCCGGCTCGTCGCCTGTCAGCACCTGCATGCTCGAGTACTCCGGCGTAATTGCATCAAGCACGCCTGGATCAAACTGGCTGATCCTCGCTTGTGCCTGCACCACCCGGGCAATACCGAAGTCGAACA
>Ga0255058_10001167_pt1 | contig 14901 bp, 11 predicted proteins | sample Cases_109_9_MG_FD_188637 | JGI IMG/M metagenome (GOLD analysis project Ga0255058, IMG submission 188637) | Seawater microbial communities from Amundsen Gulf, Northwest Territories, Canada - Cases_109_9 | ecosystem: Environmental > Aquatic > Marine > Gulf | place: Canada: Northwest Territories... | reverse complement strand
AGTCCGCTTCGAACATGTCTTGTACAAGTTCGATAAACTCGGGTTCAGAGACGAAAGCCATGACCTCGAAGTTCAATCGGAAGGATCGGTTATCAAAATTGGTCGTGCCGATACCAGCAGCTAGATCATCGATAAGGAAGGATTTGGCGTGCAGAAAACCGTCCGTATAGCGGTAGAACGTGACACCCGCCGCAGCCAGTTCCTCGAAAAAACTCGCCGCCGCCATGTCTGCCATGGGGTTATCCGATTTGTCCGGGATCAGGATACGCACATCCACGCCGCGCAGGGATGCCAGTTGCAGCGCGTGCACAATGCCTGATTCGGGAACGAAATAGGGGCTGGCGATCCAGAGCCGCTCCTTGGCCGTGTTGATGGCATGAGTGAACATCAGCGCAGCGGTCTCGTACTCGTCGGCAGGCCCCGTGGGGAGGATCAGAACGTTTGCATTGCCTTCCGGCGCCGCGTACATGTTCCAGTCCAGCTCGGGTATCTGGTCCGTGGCCCAGTGCCAGTCTTCGACAAAGGACAATTGCGCAGCCACCGCCGCAGGGCCCTCGATGCGCACATGGGTATCGCGCCAACGCCCGATCTTGGGATCCTTTCCCATGTATTCATCACCCACGTTATGACCACCCACCCAGGCGGTGCGGCCGTCAACGACGACGATCTTGCGGTGATTGCGAAAATTCAGCTGAAAACGGTTACCGGGACCCTTGCGGGTATGAAAATCATGCATCAACGCGCCGGCATCCCGAAGCTCTTTCATATACGTCTCAGGCAGATCATGGCTGCCGATTTCGTCGTAGAGGTAGTAGACACGCACGCCCTGTTTGGCCTTGGCAAGCAGGTGGTCTTTGACTTTGCGACCCAGCTCATCGTCGTGGACGATGTAGAACTGGATCAGGACGTATTCCTTTGCTTCATCGATGCCCGCCAGAATGCTGCCGAAAGTCGCTTCGCCGTCGATGAGCAGCTCCACGCGATTCTTCCCCACCATGGGCATCTTCGCCATTGACTCGGCCGCCCGGCCGGCTTCAGGAATTTGATAGTCGGTAAATCGGTGAGCTTCGAGGCCCTTACGCAATTTCCGCCATCGTTGAGCGAGATCGCTGTCGGTGTCCTGGCGCAGCGTCACGTAGCCGTGAAACTTGCTGCGGCCGAATATCCAATAAGCGGGGACCGCGACAATGGGGATGAAGTTCAGAGACATCGCCCAGGCGATGGCCCCCTGAGCTGTGCGGGTGTTCATTACGGCGTCGATGGAGGAATAGAAACCGACCAGGTGCGCCACGACAAAGAGCGCTATCAACATCTTCCACCTCCGTTTACGTTTCACTTTCTTACTTCGCATTACAAGGCGATCTCATTATTTTCGGTGCCACGGAGGTTACGGGCACGGCGACACTTGAGACAGACGCAGGCCATACAATCGCCGGGGAGGGTCCCCTGAGGTCCAATCTACACGAGACCCTGAGCACCGGCAATCGCGCTTCACTCCGTTGACCTAATTGCTTTCCCGTAGTTGTTTCTCGAGTGTTCTGCGCACATCATCTGCAGCCGATTGCGCCTGCTTGAAGATTTCTTCGGCCTTGCAGAATTCGAGCATCGGAAGTGCGTCACTCACGAACTCGACCTGCTCATCAAGTTGCTGGAAATCTGCGGCGCCAGCCTGCTGATTCTCTGTTTCGTCGTCGCCACCTGGAAATGGGTCCAACGGACGCGCCGAGAGGGGCGCCGCGCCGCCTTGGGTTACTATCGCCAATCGCCCCGTGGACGTAAGTGCATGACTGAGCACAACGGGGCTGGACTGATCCCGGAAAAATCCCGGCAGCGCAGGGAGATCGCGCTATTGTGCGGTGAAATCGGTATAAGACGGGTGTCAGTTCCCCATACGTGACGTGAGCCATCCTGGTCGTGAGCAGAATTACTTCAACTTCTGTCCTTTTTCTCGCTGTTATTCTTGTCAGCGGTTGCCAGACGGCGGCGGTGTCCGATCCAGCTCAGATTGGAACAGTCTCCATTAAGGAGGCCAGGGGCATGTCGATCGGAGAGCGCGTACGCGTTTCTGGTACCGTGACGGTTCAGTCAGGAGCGTTAGCTTCTTCCATTTCATCCGGGTTCGCGCTCCAGGATGATTCTGCAGGTATCTACGTAGTGGATGCGGATCACGCATTTAACCTGGGTGACAGAGTAGAGATCACCGGGAAGCGAGGCGCGGAGTTCGGTCAGTCGAACATAGTCTTGGAATCCGCGGAGAAACTGACAAGTTCCGGAGCGGTTATCCCTGAGTCCGTAAGGACTGGTAATGTGGGAGAGGCCCAGGAGGGCACCCTGATTCGAGTTGAGGGCTACGTAAAACAGACAAGAGGCGACCCACCTTATGGCTACAAGGCGTTCATCGATGATAATTCGGGTGAATGTCAGATTTTCGTAAACGTATCTACTGGATTAGTCGACAACGCGAGAAATTGGAAAGTGGGAGATTTCATCTCTGTGATTGGCGTTGTCGGGCAGTATGAGAATACCTATGAGATCATGCCGAGAATCTCGTCGGATATCACAATACAGGCAACGAAATAAAAAGCAGTGCCCTGGTGAGCGGACGCTACCTGTATGATTGCTCCGGGGAATTACTGGTCGGGTTGAGAGGATTTGAACATCCGACCCCTGCTTCCCAAGGGCAATCGGGCATCTGGTGTGAATGCCAATCATCTATGCCTGAGCGTCGCAGTTCCGGGTCCGCTGTTGAGGTGGCGGATCAGCCGGGAAGGCCAGCTTCAAGACAATCGTCGCATTCCATACACGCTGGACCACTGCACCCGTATCGCCGTAGCCTACCCAGCGAATACTGAACCAGATTGACAATTATCATATATCGATGTCAACTGTTTGTGGCAATTTGCCAAATGTAGGCTGACTCATTATTACTCGAACCCAGCGGACCGAATTCGATGCGGTCCACCTCGATCCTGGGTGCTAACACAGAGGTCTCCCAGCCATGAAACGCAGAGAATTTGTGAAGACAATACCACTGACCGCACTGGTCCCCGCCGGGCTCGCGGCTACGCAGCCCGCAAGTGCCCAGACCGCGACGGTCACCGGGCAGGCATCCTCCGGTGCATCCGGGGCCGGTACCGTTCCGGACTATGCGGGCAAGCTCCAACACTCCGACGGGTCCGTCATCGACGTGGACGGGACCGCGAAACGGGGATTCACCCACACTAGCAGTAAATCCCAGCAGACCGATCCGAAAGCGCCCTACCAAATGCCGCTTACCCAGGAAGAGCAAGACATCCTGGATGGAAAGAAGGGGCCGGAACTCGCCAAGGTCATGAAAATTGTCGTCGCCCATGGCAATGTCTTCGGAGCCGAAAAACTGGTCGATCTCGGCGGCGCGCCGCACTGTTCCCTGTATACCGGAACGGACTACATGAAGCCGATGATCGATCTGTTTCAGGAATGCGCCGATGCCGGGTTGAAGACCTACGCACCCTACACCGTCAATCCGCGTTGCTACGACGTTTACAACGTCAATAACAACGAGACTGACATGCGATTGATCTACGAGGGTTACCGGTACCAGCGGGACCTTGATTGGGTTCATGCCCAACTCGGCGCGCCGGACCTGAACTACCGCAGCTGTGCCTGCTACGTGCCCGAGGTCGGCAATACGCCTCCACTGGGGACCTACGTGGCCTGGGCCGAGTCTTCCGCGATCAACTACGGCAACTCCGCACTCGGACTCCGAACCAACCGCAATGCCGGCGGCATGGAACTGCTCTGTGGCCTTCTCGGCAAGGCGCCGCTTTTCGGACTGATGACGGACGAAGGCCGCATGGCCAATTGGCTCGTGGAAGTGAAGACCTCGAAAGAGCCGGATTTGGGCGTGCTCGGCACGGCCATCGGCCTCAAGGTGATCGACGGCGTCCCCTTTATCACCGGCATGGAGAAATACCTGGGTACCGAAGTCTCCAACGACAACATGCACCTGTTGAAGAAAATGGGCAGTGGCACCGCGGCCAGCGGCGCCGTGGGCCTCTACCACGTGGAAAATCTCACTCCCGACGCCAAGCAGGGGGGTCGCGATCTGTTGATGAAAGGTTACCAGACCTACGTCTACGACGATGCCGAGCAGGCGCGGGTCCTCAGCAACTTCCCGGTTGAATGGGAAGGGCGTCCTAAAGATCCAACGGTCTGTTTGATTGGCTGTCCGCACAACACCTACAAGGAAATCTTCGAGTGGGGAAAGAAGGTGACGGAGGCTGTCGAGAAGAGAGGCCTGGAAACGGCCGCGATCCCGACCAAGCTGTTCTGCTCGAACGTGGTGCGGGACCATCTCGTCAAAGAGGAGCCGCTGCTGGTAGGCAAGATGGTGGAGGCCAATATGAGGTTCACTAACATGTGCACGGTGAGTTACGCGGGCATGAAAGGCTTCTCCGAGAGGACTTTCGGCGTCACGAATTCTCCCAAGACGCGGAACTATTATCCCGACGTGCGCTACCTCACGGACGATGCCCTCCTCGAGGTCATATTAACGGGTAAAATTCCGATGAACGCTTAGGATGCGCCAGCCCTTCTATTTTTCGGATAGAGGGCTTTGCGAGATCTAACCAAACACGAAATCTGGAGAATCTTATGGCTACTAAATCATTCAAAGGACGCCCGCTGCTCCCCGGCAATCTCGAGGGCAAGGCACTCGCTTCAAAACAGCCTCTCAATACGACCGGTTCCTACCTCGAGAACCTGTTTGGCGGCAACACGGACAGTGCTCCCGGCACCGATCCCAACAACAAGGATTTTTACAAAAAAGATTTGAGCGGCGCGCTCATCTGTACTACAACGACGGTGGGCTCCTCTCTGGGCGGGGCCGCCTTGATGGGCGTGGGGAGTCTGGGCCTGGGGCCCAAGGCGATGTTGTTCTCGCAGCATGTCGATTCGGTCTCGATTGCCGGACTGTTAATGGATGACATCTGGAACGGCCGCCGCGTCATCACCATCGACCTGCTCGGCGACGAGTTCCTCGATACGGTCAAATCCGGTGATCCGATCTCCATCAAAGAGGACGGGACCGTCGAGGTCGGCTGAGCAAGCAATCCTTTAGATGTCGAGGTCGAGCCTTCATCCCCTCTATTCGTCGAGGCGAAAACCATCGGACGCTTAATCCTTCCCTTGGCATTGGTCGGTCTGGTGAGCGGTTTGGCGATGGCAATCGCGATCGCCGATGAGCAGGGGGCGGGATCAAGTGGGGTCGGTTCCGGCTCGACATTCGGCAGCAACCCCGAGGATCCGTCGGTTCTCCTGTCCAGGGAAATCCCGCAGCGAAGAGTTGAGCGGAAATCGGTCCTGCCGGTCTCTCCGTTGAAATCGCTCCACGACGCGACGGATCGGGCGAAAAAGGATCTCTACGAAGCGACCTATATCGACCTGGGATTGACCATCAACCATCTTTTCCAGTGGCTCTCCGATGCGCTTCCCGGCAAGGACGATTGGGGTACTACGACGGACGCCGACTTCGTAGGGTCATGGGCGCTGGTCAACAGGGGAGAACCAACCCAGGGCAAGGCGTACTTTCTTGTCCAAGGCCGGTGGGACTACGGCACCACGGGGCCGCAAACCCTCGGTTTCGACAGCCTGGGCAGTGCGGGCGGCACGGCCAACACCTTCTCAGCCTACGTGCCGGCGTTTATTCTGAGAAATCTCTACTGGGAGCAGGGCAGTCCGGAGGCGGGTTGGGCGGTACGCACGGGCAAGTTCTCGACGGATGCCATGGTGGGGACTTCCCGGTGGATCAGTCCCAACGCCACCTTTCTGCCCAACGCTGGCACCGGCTTCTTCTCGAACGGATTGCCGGACTCCGGACTGGGGCTGGCGGGTGCCGTGTTCTTTAATGAACGTTTCAAAGTCACGGGAATCGTATCGGACGCGAATGGCAACCGTTTCGATTGGGGCGACATCACTGCCGGCGACTTCTATACGGCCCTCGAGTTGGCTTACAAGATCGCTCCCAGGACCGAGAAGGCCGGTTTCTCGAAGTTCACAATCTGGCACAACGATGGCACCCAGGACGGGCAGCCCATTAACGCGAGCACCGGCAACGAAGGATGGGGGATGACGCTCAAGCTCGAGCAGGAATTTACTGATGATGGCCGAGCAGAGGGGGTCATTAGATTGGGAAAGAGCTGGAATGACTCGGCGATATTCAAGCAACAAGTCGGATTGCATTTTCTCTACGACAATCCGTCCGGTCCAGCCGGACTCAAGCACGATCTCATCGGTGTCGCCGGAAACTGGGTGGAATCAGTCGTCGCCGGGTCGCGCGATGAATACAATTTGGAAGTCTTTTACCGATTTCCTCTATTTCCCAGCGTGGATATGCGGTTGAGTTACCAGTACGTTTATCACCCTGCGTTGACTCGTGAAATCGACTCTGCATCGGTATTCAGTCTGGGGCTTCGGACAGTCTTTTAACAAGGACGCGCGCCACCCAGTTGGTGGACAATGGTCTCCCGGTAATGGGGACTTCCGGACCAGGGGAGGATCAGTTCATTGGACACGCTAGACAACATACTCAGCTGGCCGATTTTCGAAATCGGAGGTGCGCAGACGACGCTTGGCTCTTTATTGGCGGCGGTAGTGGTCGCGGTCGCGACGATACTCGTCGCGCGCTTCGCCAAGAATCTTCTGCAGGGCTTTGTGCAGAGGCATCACGAATCAGAGGCGGATGCCGGACGCACGTACGGCCTCATACTGCAATTCCTCGTCTGGATCGTTGGCTTCGAAATCGTCCTGCATCTCCTTGGCATACGCCTGACGACCCTATTCGCCGCTACCGGGTTTTTCGCGATCGCTGCCGGCTTCGCGGCAAAGAACATCGTGGAGAACTTCATGTCCGGAGGCGTACTGCGACTCGAACGAATCATCCGGCCTGGCGACCTGATCGTAATAGGGGGGCGGACGTTGATCGCGAAACGGGTAGGGTTGCGCACGTTGGAAGCACGGACCTTCGATGGCGAAGAGATACTCGTGCCGAACTCGATGGTCGCCCAGTCGATGGTTGAGAATAAGACCCGGGATGACCGTTTGAATCGAATTCGGCTTAGAGTAGGCGTTTCCTATGAGTCCGATCTCGATCTGGTGAGAAAGACGCTGGAAAATACCGTAGGCCGACTCGAATGGAGTTCGTCGGTGAAGAAGCCGGCTGTCTATCTACACGAGTTCGGAAACTCGAGTGTTCTCTACGACGTCTACGTCTGGATCGACGACGCGAACGAGGCGTTGAGCAGAAAGTCGGATCTCCATGAGTCCGTCTGGTGGGCGCTGAAGGACGCGGGCATCACCATCGCCTTTCCGCAATTGGACCTTCATCTGAACCAGAGCCTGTCCAACTCTGAATAGCGCGGGCACTCAGACAAGGGCCGCCGGTTCCGGGCGTCTGAAAAGCGGTGGGCGACACTGCCGATCCCAGGCAGTGCTCAAGGACTTGAAGCCTCGCCCAGACTGGCGATCAGGGTAGTGGTTGGACCACTGCCGGGATTGTGCCGGTACCGAATTCGACAACCGATGTAGGACAACAGGCGCTTCCGCGGAAGCGCCTGAAGTTTTCGAACTCTAAGCTGCGGGAAATATTCCGGCAAAGTCCCGGCAAACCCAACCCCGGCGAAAAGCAGTGCTCTAGTGAGCTGACGCTAACTGTATGATTGCTTCAGGGAATTAGTGGTCGGGGTGAGAGGATTTGAACCTCCGACCCCTGCCTCCCGAAGGCAGTTGGGCATTTCTAAGTAGCTGTATTTATTGAGCTATCTGGAGACGCCTGTGGACGTAAGTGCATGACTGAGCACAACGGAGCTGGACTGATTCCGGCAAAATTCCGGCACGGCAGGGGGGACAGCGCCACAACGGCACCTGGAAATGGGTCCAACGGGCGCCCCGAGAGGGGCACCGCGCTGCGTTGGGTTACTATCGCCAATCGCTTGGTCGGTCCCTCCTGATCGGCCTGGAGGTATTGGTCGTGGCCACGATCATCAAACCATTATGGTCAAGCCCTCATTCGAGGGTCTGGGCCCTCTGGCCGGCATGATTGTCATTCGAACCATCCTCGGCTGGACCACCGCGCTCGAAATCAGCAGCCGCTGGACGTGGCAGAGGCGGTGACGCGCTAGCTGCGCGCCCTTGGGCCGGAACATGACCGCACCGTGCAGGGCCTATTGAGCAAGGAGGTGATCTAAATCAGTGATTTGGTAGTATCAAAGTCGTAATGAGTACTTACTTAGAGAGCCGATTGAGTCAAAGGCTCACGATGGGGTGTGCAATCCAAATAACATCCGGCCGTCCGCGCATTAAAGGGAGAAATTAATGATTACAGATCAACCAGTTGAAACTCATGACGATATGCACAAAGTAACCGACAATATTTTGCGCGACGCCGGCATGACCATCGAAGACTGCGGCGGCAAGGTGACCTTCGCAGGCAAGGAGCCGGTGCGGAAAACGGTAATCAAGGCCGGTGCAACAACAGCCTGCGTGCTTGCAGCGAACGCGGTTGCGGACGCCGCGATCTGGAAAGAGCGGACGGGTGAAGGCCAGGATGTTCACGTCGATCTCAGAAAGGCTTGGATCGAGCAGAGCCCCTGGCAGAAGGATGCGTTGCCTTACACCATGATCAACGGCATTTCGAAAGCCTGGAACTCCAACGTCTTCGTCCTGAACCCCGCGCTCGTGCGCGCTCGCGACGGCCGCTGGATGGTGCTGTCGTCGATCTATCCCAGCCAGGAACGCAAAGCGATGAACATGCTGCGTTGCGGTCCGGATATCGAGCAGGTGCGCGCGGCAGTCGCACGGCGGGAATCGGCTGAACTGGAAGAGGCCGCGGAGGCCACCCAGATCCCACTTCAGATCATCCGCACCAAGGAAGAGTGGAGCGCCACGGAACAAGGCCGCATCCATGCCGAAACGCCGCTGATCCACATCGAGAAGATTGCTGACAGCGATCCGATCCCGCTGCCACAGGGCAAGCGCCCGTTGTCGGGACTGAAGGTTCTGTCTTTCGTGCATGCGGTAGCCGGTCCGTGCGTCGGACGCACCCTGGGGATGCAGGGCGCCGAATGCATGAACATCAACATGCCGGACTGGGTGGAGTACGGGAACTTCTTCTTTACCGCCCAGGCTGGCCAGCGGCAGGCTTATCTCGATGCACGTGATCCGGAGCACCGCAAGCAAGTCTACAAGCTGGTGGAGGAGGGCGACGTCTTCGTGGAGAACCTTCGCCCGGGCGTTGCTGACAGCGAAGGATATTCTGCGCAAGCCCTGGCCGAAAGAAACCCGGGCGTTATCTACGTCAGCGTCAAGCTGAACACGCATGAGGGCCCCTGGACCCGCTGGCCTGGCTACGATTTCAGTGCGGGCGGGATTTGCGGCCTTTACACCGCCGAAGGCACCCCGGATCAGCCCCTGCCGCCGCAGCAGGTGAATGTGGTCTGCGACATCATGACCGGATATCTCGGCGCGATCGGCGTCAAGGAGGCCTTGCTGCGCCGCGCGAAAGAGGGCGGCAGCTATTCCGTTCGGGTCACACTGTCACAATGTGTGCAGTACATGATCAGCCTCGGGTTCAACGACAAGCGTCAGATCGAAGTCCTCGAAACGCTCGGCAAAGAACACCAGATCATGAAGCCCAACCTCGCGACTGGCACGACGGTCTTCGGCGAATACACCCGCCCGGCCTCGCAGGTGGACATGACCAAGACACCGCAGTTCTGGGACGAGCCGATGCTGTATATGCAGGGTGCCAGTCAGCCGATCTGGACAACGGACGCCAAGGGTAAGTCGCTTTCATAGGGCTTTTGGCGTGCCGCTTTAAGGCGCGGCACGCACAGAGAAACTGTAATCGGCCCGCTCCCGATGTCGGCGCGCGGCCCGGTCATTCATCCAAAGGAGGGACCTCAAGATGGCTAAGAGAGAGAAACGGGTTGTTATCCTCGCCGATACGCAAACCCACATGATGCCAGAGCTTGCGCTCGAAATGGCGAGACGGGGCCACAACCTCGTGCTGGGCGACGCCCAGGACGGGCTTGCTGACCAGCTGGCCGCTCTCGGTGCAAAGGTCGAGGTCGTGCTGGACACCACCGACCAGACCAAGGACGACACCATTCAGAAGCTGGTGGACCGGGCAAAGGATGCCTTTGGCGGGTTCGACTCGGCTTGTATCAGGACAGGCGTGCATGGAGACGGGACGATCCTCGACTCCACGCCCGAGGATTGCCAGACGCAGTACGAGGGCAATTTTCGGTCCGTTTTCTATGCGCTTCAGGCGGTCCTGCCACCGCTGGTCGACCAGAAATCCGGACAGGTCGTCATCAACACCAGCGCCAGTGGGCTTCGTCCGGCCGCGTTTGCATCGGTATACAGCGCCTTCCGTGCGGGCGCCAACGCGCTCGTGCGCTGCGCCGGTCAGACGGTCGGGCCGTATGGCGTGACCGTGAACGCGACGGGCACCTATGCGATGGATTACCCGAGTTTCCTGCATGACGTCGGCGCGGATAAAGATCCGAAGAAGCGCAAGGAAGTCGAAGATGGCGTGCCGGTGAAGAGGCTCTGCCGTCCAGAGGAAGCGGCCTATTTCACGGCGTCGCTGCTAGATGGGAAAAATACTTTTCAGACATCGCAGTTCTTCGCGATCGACGGCGGATGGTGCTTCATGTGAGCTAACAAAACTGGCGCGGATGTAAGGTTCTGTCTATCCGCGTTGGTGACCGCATCTGATGCTGTGCATGGCTCTTCCACCGGCATTGCGACGTGCCGTATTGCGGTGTTTGAGGAACGGTGAAAGATTGGTCACGCGACGCCCACTGCTCTAATGACGGCATTTGGCCGAAATTGGAGACGCGCAAAAGCATGATTCAGTCACTGCTGACCCCACGGGCAGTGCTCCAGGATTCGGCGTGTCCAAGAGCGAAGCCCGATGTAGGACAAAGTCGACATTTGGCGCTTCCGCGGAAGCGCTGGTTGCTTGATTAGCCAGTTGATGGATTAACTGGTCGGGCTGAGAGGATTTGAACCTCCGACCCCTGTCTCCCGAGGGCAGTTGGGCATTTCTAAGTAGTTGTATTTTAGGAACTATCTGGAGGCGCCTGTGGACGTAAGTGCATGACCGGGCATAACGGGGCTGGACTGATTCCGGCAAAATTCCGGTACGGCAGGGGAGGGAGCGCACAACATCGCAGCTAATTTCAGCGGCATGAGCTATCCAACAAGAAGGCCGGCTTTCGGCCACTAGCGGCCCTTAGGGCCAGCGCGATTAAATGACGACTCCCAGCTGAAAGCGGTCATTGAGGCGATTTATCCATCTGAAGGCCCGCCCGTTCCAGCCATCTAGGCTCGAATAACGCTGATCACCTCACTCCACAGCTTCTTCTTTGTCGGTTCTGCGCCTGATGATCGGGATCAATTCGGCGCGGCCGCGAATGTGGTAAGCAAACCTAAGATACCTTTACAACAGAGGCCGCTTCAATCGCTTAGGAGGGAGCGCCATGAATACCATCAGCACCACGATGGAAAAGCATCACAGGTCAATTATTTTCTCCCTTGTGTTCATAGTGTTCTTCTTTGCGGCATCCTGCACATTTCACGACACAATCCCGATCTGTCACTACGTGTTCGGGTGCGATCACTTACTACACACTACGGGTTAACTTGGACAACTCCGATGAGCTAATGGTCAATTGAGCAGGATCGTGCATGATTCGGCCGAATATTTAGGAGAGAAAAAGTGGATGAACAAATGAAAGAGCTTGTGGCCATGGGGGCCGCAGCAGCGGCGAATTGCCATCCGTGTATGGATTACCATCTCACGAAGTGCGACGAGTTGGGGATCGACCGAGATGAAGTCGCTGCAGCGGTGAAGGTAGGCTTAATGGTGAACCGCGGCGCCGAAAATGGAATCCGCAAAAAGGCACGGGAGCTTCTTGGCGAGACTGCGGTTGAAGCCTGACCTTAGATGAACGTCAATGCGGGTCTCGATACAAACGGAGGAAGCAATGGCAGAGTCAGTTCCAATGCCGATGTGCCCAATGGCAGAAACATGCAAGGGAATGATGGAAAAACCGTTTTCTGGTTTGGCGCTGTTAATTCCTGGAATTGTTCTCATAATTTTGGGTGTATCGGTTCTCATCGAACCACGAATCCTGCTGTGGCTCGTGGCGGTCGCTCTCATTGTGACGGGCATTGCTATGATGATGCTCTCTAGATTTATGCGAAAGATTGGAACGCGTTTTCAGGGCATGCAGGAGTAGGTTTGACAGCAAAAGGAGACGAATCCCACCCGGGATGAATGGCTGCTCCTGGCGCAGAGCGGTCGCTCGATCAAAAGATCGTCAGTGACCGGACTGGGTCTATTCTGTTGAAAAACTCGGGCAGTCGAATCTCAAGCGGTTTTTCCAGTCACCAACAGCGCGGAGAGTGCGTTGCTTCGGACTTTATTCCGCGAACAACAATTTGAGGCGCCTGTCCGCGCCAAACTTTTTGTAATTCGGAAGCATCAACTGGAGGCACCGAGTTTTTCAACAGAATCGGTCGTTTTGAGACGTTGCTGGCCCTGCCGACCCCAGGCAGTGCTCGACTGGCTAGATCACGTCAATTCAGCTGGTTCCAGTACATGACCTATCCAAATGCCGGAATTTTGCCGGGGAAATAATTCGTTGGCGTGGCGGCCAGGACCCGGTTTCGAAATAGCTGTGATTGCCCAATTCGGATGTGACAAGAAGCGGAGCCCCCCAAATCTAGGTTGTGAACCAACCTTTAAGCAACAGTCGAGCAACCCTCAAACAACCTGCACGCAGCCCTTGAGCAACGTTCAAGAGTTCAATTTGCCGGGCATCGATAGTGGCAAAAAGGGACTACCGTCGAGCTAGTGACCATCGAACTTTCTGCTTGCAGGTAGGTTATGGCCAACCTACCAAGCAAGGTTTTTGCAAGGGTCGAGCAAGGAGTTAGCAAGGTCTATGCAAGGTACATGTTCCAATGTCGCCGGCGACATAGATGCGGGTTGTTGACAGGAATTCCTTTGAAAATCACACAAGAGGACTTGAAGATGATCACAAGACCGCAACAACAGATTTCAACAGGATCACAACAGAGTTGAAGACGTTAATAGGCGGGTCCGCCGATTTCCTGTTGCCAATGCATTGGGTATTGACGCCCGTGCGGTCCGGGCTAATACTGGAAATATGGGTCGGAGACGCGCTTGATTGATGTGGGCGCGGCTCGGGCTCGCTGTCCAGCTGTCGGCGCCTGTCGATAGTCGAGCCGTAGTTCATACTGGAGAAAACGAACTCGGCGAGGGCAGCACAACACATATTCGTACTGAACTTTGTACGAATGGGTTGTGCGCTTCTCGCGGGTTTATTTTTCTCTCCCTCCCGAAGCGCACTTGAACAATCGTTCATGGGAGCGACGCAGGTGACGCACAAATTTCAGCATCCGAAATAGCCGACGCTTATTGCGTCAGTTTCTTGCTCGAACTTCGAGCGGGAAATTGGAGTGATTTTCGATGCTGAATTTGTGAGCACAAAAGTTGCGTCTCTTTGGCGTGCTCAAATGTGCAAAACGTTGACACTCAAAGAAGCGGCTCGATTTCTCAAGCTTTCGCCTGAGGCGCTGCGCCGGAAGGCGAAAGCTGGCGAGATCCCCGGAGCAAAAGTCGGGAAAAGCTGGTGCTTCTATGAACCCGATCTTGTCGCCTATCTGCGTTCACGCTACGCTCCCCCACGGCAAGCGTCGCAGAGTGGCGAGGAGGCAGAATCATGTCACTCTATCGACGTAATACCGTCTGGTGGGTCGGTTTCACGACCCCCGGCGGAGAGCGAGTACGCCGCTCTACTGGGACTACCAGCAGGGGAGCCGCCCAGGAATACCACGACCGCCTCAAAGCGGAGATCTGGAAAGTCCAGAAGCTAGGTAGGAAGCCCCGGCGAACGTGGGAGCAGGCGGCGGTACGCTGGCTCAAGGAGAAGGCCCACAAGGCCAGCTTGGATGCGGACAGGATGCACTTGCGGTGGCTGGACGGCCATTTGCGGGGCATGGAGCTGAAGGCGATAACCCGCGAGGTGCTTGATCGTTTGATTGAGACAAGGCTTTCGGAAGGGGTATCGAATGCCACGGTGAATCGCGCCATGGAGGTCGTTCGCTCCATTCTTCGCAAAGCAGCGCGCGAATGGGACTGGATCGACCGTGCGCCAGCCGTACGGATGCTGCCGGAGCCGAAACGGCGAATCCGATGGTTGACGCACGAGGAAGCGGAGAGGCTGATTGAGGAGCTGCCGGAGCACCTGGCCGAGGCGGTCCGATTCAGCCTGGCCACCGGGTTGCGAAAAGCCAATGTCACGGGGCTGGAGTGGTCACAGGTGGATCTCGAGCGACGGATCGCCTGGATACACCCTGACCAGGCCAAGGCGCGGAAAGCCATTGGAGTACCGCTGAACGCCGAGGCAATTCTGGTCCTACGGAGACAGGCGAAGAAGCACCCGCGTTTCGTGTTCACCCATCGAGGGAAGCCCGTGCGGAACGTCAACACAAAGGCCTGGAAGGCAGCGCTCGGGCGAGCAGGGATTGAGGATTTTCGGTGGCATGACTTGCGCCACACGTGGGCGACGTGGCACGTACAAGAGGGCACGCCCACAAATGTTCTGCAGGAGCTAGGGGGATGGGAGTCGGCGGACATGGTGCGGCGTTATGCGCACCTCGCCCCGGATCATCTCGCGGAATTTGCGGAGCGTTTGTCGCGTCCTCGTGCGATCCGTGGCACAAATCTGGCACACGACGAAGGTGGTAAGGAGGTAAGGGAACGCTAAGCCATTGAAACGATGGCGCGCCCGGAGGGACTCGAACCCCCGACCATCTGGTTCGAAG
>Ga0255058_10001166_pt1 | contig 14905 bp, 10 predicted proteins | sample Cases_109_9_MG_FD_188637 | JGI IMG/M metagenome (GOLD analysis project Ga0255058, IMG submission 188637) | Seawater microbial communities from Amundsen Gulf, Northwest Territories, Canada - Cases_109_9 | ecosystem: Environmental > Aquatic > Marine > Gulf | place: Canada: Northwest Territories... | reverse complement strand
TTCCTGGCGCTGTAGTAAAAATCCATCAATTCTGTGGAGAATCCGGGGCAATCGGATGCGCTTTAGAGGCATTGCGAATTACAAGGGCGAATGGAATTACGAAATTCATTGGTTTTAATGACGTTGATGATTTGACTCTTAATGCCATACGGGACGAATCGACGCGCTGTTATTATTGCAAAAACAAATGTCTGCGAACCATTATTGAAACAAAAACAAAGAAGGAAAAGCTTTCAAAGTTTATAATCGCAAATTGCGAAAAAGGATCCGCCACCAATGAAGAAAGTTTAGGAATAATTTGCGCCAAAATAAAGGAGCGTTCTAAGGCTTATCCCAATTTGGTGTCTTATGCGGCAAAACGTGTTTTTGAATCCTTTAATCCCCATCTCGTGGAGGAAAGAGATAAAGAAAATAGTGAAACCAAAAAAAATCCTATCTTGAAATTTTTAGAGAAAAAGGGCAGTTTTAAAAACAAAATCAGAAAATGTGCCGATGTGGCGATTGGGATGCCTCGGGTTCTTGCCATGTATTCCATAGCTCCTTTTTTCACAGCCTACTTTGAATCTCTGGGAGTGAAAAATATTTTATGGTCCGATTACACTTCTCAAAAAATGTATAAAAATGGATCCAAGCGTGGAGCTTGTGATCATTGTTTCCCTTCCAAGCTTGGAATTGTTCATGTCGATAATCTTCTCTCCCGCAAAAATGTAGATATCATCTTTTTTCCAACACTCATAAACTTAAAAAATCCCTTGAAATATACACTGAGTTCTTGGACATGTCCAACTGTTCAAATAACCCCGGGCGTTTGTAAGGCAACTTTTACAAAGGACAGAGATCTTTTCTCAGAAAAAGGAGTAATATTTCTAAATAACCCTCTGCATATGAATGAGCCCAGCCTTTTAGAGAGGCAAATGTATGATGCTTTCCGAAAAATACTGCACTTAAACTCTGATGATAACAAATTTGCTATTCAAGAAGGCTGGGCGGCTTTGGAAAAATACAAAAGGGACATTGTCTCACGGGGAAGGAAAGCCCTTGATAAACTGACCGCCAATAATGATGTTGGAATTGTCCTCTTAGGACGTCCCTATCATAATGATCCTGGGATTAACCATGGAATTACCTATGAACTCCAACAACGCGGATACCCTATATTCTCAATGGAAAGTCTTCCTGATAGCAGAGGAGAACTCTCCGGTCTTTTTGAAAATGACATTTTAAAGGGCCATATTCGTCACCCCAAAGACATTAGCGATGTCTTCGGGAACGCGTACAATGTCAACTCCAGTTATAAAATTTGGACAGCTAAATATGCCGCAAGACATCCAAATTTGGCTGTCATTGATCTAAGTAGCTTTAAGTGCGGGCATGATGCTCCCATTTACCATATAATCGAGGGGATTCTTGAAGCTACCCAAACTCCTTATTTTACATTTCATGATATTGATGAAAACAGGCCGGCCAGCTCTATTAAAATGCGTGTGGAAACAATTGATTATACTCTGAAACAATACGCGATGGAACTTAAGGGAAAATCCCATACTCTTAAAACATCGCTAAATGAAAACAGACTTAAGGTTAGCGTACCTCAACTTTTGCCACAGACGGCTATTTTATAAAATGAGCAAAGTTGATGAACCATAAAGCAGGCATGGAAAACTTTATTGCATTTAAAACTAGTGATAAGGAAACTAATATAAAAAACTTTAATACTTCGCGGTTAAATAACCACCCCCATTTTATTAAACCAAAAGAATTTAACTTCTATGCCAGCCAGAAAGAGAAAAGCTCCATTTTAATTAGCGGCCTTACAGAGGCGCACGAAGAGATGTTATTGGGCCATTTTAGGAGTTTTGGGCATAAGATAGAACGAATGCCAACGCCGGACTTTGATAGTTTCCAGATTGGAAAAGAATATTGTAATCGTGGTCAATGCAACCCTGCTTATTATACAATTGGCAACCTCATCAAATATCTCCAGCAACTCGCCAGGGAAACATCCATTGAAAAAGTAGAAAAAAAATATGTTTTTTTTACTGTTGGCGGCTGTGGCCCTTGTCGGTTTGGTATGTATGAATCTGAATACCGCAAAGCCTTGAAGGACGCCGGTTTTGCAAATTTTAGATTGTTTATTGTTCAACAGTCTGGAGGACTTAAGCAGATTGCTCGGATTAAAGAAGCGGATGATATAAATAATCAAAATTTATCCAGCGATGAATCCCCCGGAATTGTTGTTGACAGAGAATTTATTTTTGGTTTGGTTATAGCGCTTCTAATCGGTGATTGCCTCAATCAGATGGTGGATAAGCTGAAACCCTACGAAGTGGATGAAGGGGCTGCGATGAGAGCTAGAGAGAAAGCTATGACTATTTTGCGGAAAGGAATTGAGGAAAAGAGAAACATGTTTGTGGCTCTTCGCAAAGTAAAAAAGTTATTTGACCAGGTAGAATGTGATTTTATGCGAATAAAACCTTTGGTAAAAATCACAGGCGAATTTTGGGCAAGCTCCACTGAAGGACAAGGAAATTATTTTCTTAAAAACTGGCTTCAGAGAGAAGGAGCTGAAGTAACTCAAGAACCGCTTACCGGCTGGCTGGAGTATCTTCTTTTTATTGATGAATTATCCATTAAGGATCGACGTAATATTGCGCAGACCAAAACAGGCTTAAAAAATAAAGCCAAGCCATACATTAAATTGATGAAAAATTTTGCTCTTCGTCAAATTATAAAAGGTTATTATAACTTGTATCGCGCGGCCCTCGGATTCAAACTTAATAATACCGTAAACAAACCTCTTCTTGCCAGATATGCTCATGAATATTTCAACACTCGCATCCAGGGAGGCGAAGGCTATATGGAAGTGGGAAGCCTGATTCATTGCGCTAAAAAAAACAAGGCGCATATGTTGATTTCTGTTAAGCCATTTGGGTGCATGCCATCAACCGGCAGTGATGGCATCCAATCAAAAGTTCTGCTTGACTACCCCAATATTATTTTCCTTTCTGTCGAAACTTCGGGCGACAGCGAAGTGAATTTCAAATCAAGGGTTCAAATGAAGCTCTTTGAAGCAAAACAAAAGGCAAAAGAAGAATTCGAAACGAATATTAAAAAAAATCACATAGACCTTGATTTAATTAAAGAATTTGTGGCGGGGAACCCGCAATATCGAAGGGGAACTTTCTTCTTTAATATCGTTAAGACTGGAACAGGGATCAGTTATTTAGTTAAGATGAACCGCAGATTAAAATCGCCAATAGGACGAATCTGGCACTTTTTTTCAAAAAGTATTTATAATAGTTTGCGTTTGTCTGAAGTTATAAAGAAAACCTTGATTTCTAAAATAAAAAAATAGCAACCATATTCCCCGATATGTTCCAAAGCAGTTATTGCATTCAAAAATTATTGAAATTCGTAAGAATTGATTAAATTCTTTTTTAAATGAAAAAATAACCAGGTGCCAAACAAGAATAAAAAAATGCAACCGTGCTGGGCGAAGGTGAGTCCCAAATAACGAATATTCGCGCCGGGAATATCACTGGCTCTCAGGAAATCTAACCCAAATCGTGTAAGGGAGTAAAGTAGACAGGTCCATGCCACTAGAGTCCCTGGTTGAGGTTTCCTTTTTTGGAGAATAAAAGAATAGGGCAACAGAATAAATAAGGTAAATAGAAACTCATAAAAGCCAAGATTATGCCGGGGTCCCCCGGGATAATTGAACGCTAAAAAGAAATCCGTTAAAGCGCCTGGATGGTCATGCGCAAAGGCGCAGCCTAGCCTCCCAAATACCCATCCGATAATTAAGGCCTGGAGTATAATATCTGTCATTATCCATGCCTTTGTTTTGAGTCGCTTAAACATTATGGCCATTCCCAAAAAGCCCCCCAGAAATCCTCCCAGGGAACTCATCCCATCCCAAAACTTTAAAAGGACAAGAAGACCTTCGCTATTAATCCGTTCCGGATGATAGAATAAAATACTAACAACATGGGACAATAAAAAACCAAGCCCTAATGTAGCCCAGAGTGATTTTGTTATTTCAAGTTTTTCAATTCCTGCCTTGGCGGATTGTTTATAAACAAAAAGAATGCCTAAAATAATTCCAAGACTAACCAGGAAACCAAATAGGTGGTAAGAAACATCTCCATAAAGATGAAATTTTGGAGCAGGAAAATAAGGAATCATGTTATTGCCAGCTTGAGAGAATGTTATTCAGCATTTGGATACTGGTTAAGGATCGTGCTGTATATATAATACAGAGCTTCTTAAACACAATATGGTTTTTATATAGCCCCCGAGGTGATATTAAATTTAGGGAAAAACAGTTATTGACTGGATTGTAAATTCCGGAGAAGCTCAATGTTTTTCATGTTTCATGTGGTGGTTATCCTCTTCCATCATGTTTTTTTTAACAGTCGCCATGAGCTTCATTTCTCCAGCATGCTGGAATTTTAGAGTTAGGCCAACCTTCTCGCCGGCTTTGGCTGGCTTTTTCAAATTAATAAGCATGATGTGAAATCCTCCGGGAGCTATTTTAACCGAACTATTCGCCGGCAGAGATATGTTTTCTACCTGTTCCATGGATATCAACTCTCCTTCCCGCACCACTGTATGCATTTCGGCTATTTCAGCAATGGAAGTTTTAATTCCGATCAATCGATCTTCCTTGGAACTTTGATTATGCAAAACCATATAGGCCGCTGAGTTTTTGGAGTTTGGAGGAACGGCCCTAATCCAGGCCTTCTCAATTCTTATTCCAGACTTTATTCCAGAACGCTCCTCTTTAATTATTGAATGGACTTTTTCTTTATCGGGTTTTGACGATGAAAACTTTGAGCTAATAAGTCTTTGAACGTCGGTAATTAATTGATCCAATTGGTCGTTTGTTTTATAACTGCCACGTAACCTGCTCTCTTTATCAATTAGAAATACAGAAGAGTTGTGTTTAAATAAATACCCTGCGGCGGATTTCCCTTCTTGGCGAAAGTAGGCGGCTCCATACTTTTTTGCCACTTTGAATATTTCGATATTGGTCCCCGTTAATCCCAGAAAGGTAGGATGAAAGTAAGCTAAATATTCTTTTAGTCGTTTCGTATTATCCCGCTCAGGGTCAATAGAGATGAAAAGAGTTTGCGTCTCTTTAGCATCATCTCCGAGTTTTTTCATAAGGCGCTCCAAATGATTTAAAGTGAGAGGGCAAACATCAGGGCAATGAGTAAATCCAAAAAACATTAAGACAATCTTTCCCTGAAAGTCATGTAAATTTACTCTGGCGTCATGATGGCCCATTAGGGTAAAATCACCTCCCATTTTTTCATAGATTGGAAGTTCTAATTCGTTCGCCTGGGTAGAGTTGCGTAGGTGACTCATTAGAAGCAATCCTCCTGTTAGTAGGGAGACAAACAAAGCCGTAAACAGGATTTTCCAGGAATTTTTCAACCCTTTCATTTTTATACCTCCAAGAAATATAGTTTGAAACAGGAAAGATTATCAGAAAAGAAAATGAAATACTAAAAAAGATTGGAAGCTTTGGATTTGGTCACGTTTGGTGATTTTATCACTATGCCTTCGAATAAAACTTGCCAATGTTTCTTATCAAAATCCTACCATTTTTAACATTATAATATTATACCTTGAATTAACATAGATTAAATATCCCCTCAAAATAGCCGTGGATAATTTATTGGCGCATGGATATTACTCTACCCATGGTTTTAATAGCTCCTCCTTTTGTTTGTGGAATTTCCCCCTTCACCTTAGTATCCAAATCTTTTTCGGATGTTAAGGTTGCTTTCAAGTTTTATAGGGCAGAAATATTTTGGCAACGCTCTTGTAAGGATAAATTCCTGAGTTATGTCCATCGCTCCATTTAATTGCTATCGCGTAATTTCCCAAAGGAATAATTTCACTAGCCTTAATATCCAGAGGGATATCTTGTTTCTTTAGTTTTTGTTTGCCACTGCTTTCATCAATACACACCGCGCATTTGCAACTTAAACGTAAATCAAAATTTCTTATGGCCGAAACATTCCCTTCAGGCCATTTAAAAATTATCTCTTTATCGTTAAAAGTTACCACTGGAGTTGCAACTTTTATGGAACTTTTCCCCAATGCCATCATTACTTTGTCTGTCGCAATTTTTATTAATTTGCTATCTATTGGTTTTATAGTCTTTGCTGCAAAATCCGAATGCAAAGGGAGTTGAACCAGAGTATCCAGTCCAAACCGGTCTATTAGGTTAGAATTTTCGTTTTTTCCAAAAATATAATGGTTCTTGCCGCAGTTATCACAGGAGAAATATGACATATTTTCAATAACTCCAAGCATGGGAACATTGACCTTTTCGAACATCAGAATGCCTTTTACCACGTCAGCAAGAGCCAATGATTGAGGGGTGGTGACAATAACAGCCCCATCCAGTTTAACGGATTGTGTAATGGTTAGTTGGATATCTCCGGTGCCGGGGGGAAGGTCGATGAATAAATAATCCAAATCTCCCCAAGCTACATTATGCAATAGCTGCCGCATATAATTTGACACCATGGGTCCTCTCATCACAGCGGCAGAGTCCCCCAAAAGAAAACCGAAGGACATTAATTTTAAACTGTTTTTTTCAACTGGGAGAAACTTATTATCATTTGATCTGAAAACTTTTGCTTCACGCATATCGAATAATATCGGGACCGATGGGCCGAAAAGGTCAGCGTCGAGCAAACCAACTTTAAAGCCTCTTCCAGCAATTTCTCCAGCAAGGTATCCGGCGATGGTAGATTTGCCTACGCCACCTTTGCAGGAGGATATGGCTATAATAGTTTTTACCTTGTTAAGACCACTATTGATATTCAGATTGGTAATTTGTTTTTTTCTGGAGGTCATATTTACCTCAACATCTTCCACTCCATCCAGAGATATTACAGCGTTTTCAGCCGCTTTTTTAAATTGTGCTTTTATAGGACAAGCCGGTGTCGTAAGTTCGATGTCAAAACTTACTTTATTTTCTTTTATTCGAATATTTTTAACAAAACCAAGGCTTACAATATCCTTTTTAAAATCTGGATCAATTATGCTTTTTAATGCATTATAAATTTCTTTATCAGTAATCATTTTTGCGCCCTTTTCATTAGAATCTTTAATTTTCAGTTAATTTGATATTTCGCCCCTCCAAAAGAGCTGGGAATCCCTTTATCCTACCTTAGTAAAGGGGTTTGGAGAATTTGTAAAGAAGATTTATTTTATCCCTACCTTGCAGTTTTGGAGCAGGGATTTCATAATAAGACTCTTTCAATTTCGTAAACGTTTCTAATTTTACTTGATAGTTTTAATAATAGTTCTAATATAATTAATTTAGAAAATTAATTAAATATACAGACATCCTGATTAATGGTTTAAAGACATACTCTCTAGTTGCAATCCTTTTACTAACCAGGGTAGAAAAAAAGATCTTTAAGGTCGATTTTTCTCCTCTCTTTGTTTAGAAGCTCCTTTACCATCACTTAATAAACAAGAAAGAGAATCGGGCAGGACAAAAGAAAAGGGAATTTAAGAATACAAGGGAAAGAGGTTGGTCGCTGATTTAACTTGGATAAGGAGATATGATCAAAGCTTTTGTATTTTTAATCAACCATAAAAAAACCAGGGATTTATCCCGTTAGAGATTACGGAAACGACAGGTAAAATAATGTACTTACTTTTAAGACTATCTTGGGTCGTTCGCTATGTCTAACGAGGTTTACTTGAGGAGGATAATGGAGGGAGCTATCCTAAAAGTAAGAGGATGTAGGCAAACTCCTTAAAGGTGAATTTTGCTGGAAAACCCTTTAAGTCCTAATCTGGTAAAGTTTTTATCCTTCCTAATCCAACAGACTTGAGCACGATAATGGCGCTGTAAGCTAATTATGTCTGCGCTCAAGATATCGCCTTTTTTACAAGGAATGGTTCCATTAGCCAATATTCCCAACCCCCACTTTGAAGTATCAACCGTCTGAGAATCATTTTTGATGCCTCCATCTGACAAAGTGCATTTTTTCTGAAAAGGCTTTCTAACACGAATCCTTCTATTAGGCATTTTATTTATCATCATAGAATAACATTGGGAAAAGCAATTGCAATTGTTTTCTCCCATCCTTCTCACAAGGTTTCTTTAAAAAGATGTCTAATTAGAGCATACTTTGGAATTAACCGTCAATTCCCCATTTGAATTACTTGTAAAAAAATTCACTTTACATAATTAATAAATTGTAGTAATTTCATAATTTCGCTTGTTAATAGTTTCGTGGGATATCAGCAAGGGTCGCTATGTCAGGAGAGGATGAGGACAGTCTTAACTTTTACTCCATCAACTTTTGTGTAATGTGGATGCGTTGTCTCTTGCTGGGTTCATGAACTAAGCTAACATACTATTACTCTGTGAAGACTTGTTTTTTGAACAAGTTTTTTCTTTTGTTCTCTAGGGCGGAAGCCCTATTTAGTTGCGGCCCCTTGGCCGCTTTATGATTTATGGACCTTATTATACCTGTGCATTTTAAGGACAGCGGGTCTTTTTAGGAAAATTTGGGTCATTACCATGAAAGTAAACAGAGGAAAGTTCTTTTTTCACCTAATTATTGTGTTAATTATAGGGTTATTTTATAGAGGAAATGTTTATGCCGATAAAAATAGTCCTTCTTCACTGCCAGTGGAACAAGTCTACAAAGACGTTGACGGAGAGGAATTTAAATATAAAGGATCATTGCAAAACAATCAGCCTCATGGGCGCGGCATAGGAACTTATAATAATGGCGATCAATATTCGGGTGAGTATAAAGATGGCAAGAAGCATGGGCAGGGAGTTTATACCTGGGCTAATGGCGACAAATATGTTGGAGAATTCAGCGATGGCATGGAGCATGGTGAAGGAACTTATGCCTGGGCTGACGGAAACAAATATGTGGGAAAATTCAAAGAGAATAATGCAACTGGTGGCTGGATTTATTGGCCCGCTGGCGGCAAAGCGTGGTCTTATAAAGACTCAAAGGGGAATTGGATATATAAGTAGTCATAAAAATTAACCTGCTATTGTCATTGAAAGCGCTTACATCTTTTAATCGTATAGGGATTTTATTTTTTTTAATTTTTTTTAGACAGAAGATATGGATGAAAGTCCTTCCTTGTCCTATAGGGCTATGAGCGCATATTATAGTTGTTTTTGATAGTTCATCGTAAGTTAAGTATTGAAACGGAGCAAAATCCCCTCTGGAGAGGGGTGGCTGCGAAGCAGTCGGGGAGTGTTATTTTAATCAACAGGTCTTTACACCTCCCTTTATAGGTGAAACGGTTTTTTTTCATTAACTTATCGTTGTTTAAAGCAAAGCGACCTTTTGCGATGTAGGCAAAAATTAATGTAACATCAAGGTTAATACAATTCCTCAGCGAATCTTATAGGCCTAAACCATTATGTATGATTCATATTGGCGATGTATTTAATTTGGAATAATTTTTCAAAGAGGTTAGTTCCCCCCAAATTCATAAACCTTAAGATCTATAACAATCGGCCATATTTAATCAAAAGCGTTTTTATAAAGGATAACTGAAGGTTCGCCATTGTCTAAAGTAATGGCGACTATATCAAAACGGCAGTCACGGTTTAAAATGCTGTGTTTTCCTATATAGTGCCTGGCGGTTTTTTTGATTTTATTTTGTTTAGGTTTTGTCACGGTAAATTCAGGTGGAATCGTTTTCTTTGAACTTCTAGTTTTAATTTCTATAAAAACCAGCATATCTTCATTCAAAGCGATAACATCTATTTCTCCAAATTTACAATAGTAATTTCTTTCCACTATTTTATACCCATGGGTTTTTAAATATTTGGCCGCCATATTTTCGCCGTATCTTCCTTTGTTACAATTGCCATTTCGGTGAAGTTTGTCCCCTTTTCTTATTGTAAAAATTTTATGAAGGGACTCTAATAGAGTCTTATTTTTGCGCCTGATATTGGAGGTAATAAATTTTATTACCATTGGACAAAAACCTTTTCTCGTATTTTGTGGCAATATGGTTAGGGCCTTTTTGCGCTAGTTTTAATCGGCCTGCCAAATTTTTATATCCAGGTGTGCCTTCGAAGGAATTTAGCATTTCATCAGCATAGGCTCTGGAGTCTGTGGCAAGGTAAATTTTGCCTTTATGTTCCAGTTTTGAATATATTAATTTAGCAAAATCGCAATTGATAAGCCTTCTTTTTTTGTGCCTTCTTTTAGGCCACGGATCGGGGAAATTAACATATAGCTCGGATAAATCATTGTCTTGCACAGATTCAAGAAGAATTTTTTTTGCATCCGCGTAAATAATAATAATATTGTTTATGTTTGATTTTCTGATTTGTTTTGCGAGAGAGCATATTCCTCTATGATACAATTCAATTCCAAGAAAATTTGCATCATGTTCTCTTTGAACTTTTTCAAAAATAAAAGCGCCATTTCCAAAACCAATTTCCAACTTAAGCGGTTTCCTTGGGTTTGGAAACATTGCTTTTATATCAAATTTTCTTCTTGTGCCGTCCAGAACGGGATGTTCGAAAGATATCATAAAGCGGCCAAGGGGCAGCAACCAAATAGGGTTGCCCCCCTGGAAAAAAAATAAAAAAACTTTCTCAAAAAAGAAGGTTTTTCCTGTGTAATGGTATAGAAAAATTAATCTTTTAACATTATAAATCCAAGCATTCGGCCTGTTTTAATTTTATCCGCCCGGTAGGAAAAGAAAAGATCGTTTCTGCAGGAAGTGCAATAATCCATCACAAAAATATTTTTGTATAAAACATTTTTTTCAATTAATTGTCCTAAATTGGCTTCTAATAAATCAATAGTATGTTTTAATTTGTTTTTGGGATTTGGGATAACCACCTGGTTGGAGTGTTTAATTTTTTTTTCAAACTGGTCAGCAATGGTTTTATCCACTTCATAACAGCATTTTTGTATCCCGGGACCAATTCCTACAATTAAATTTTCTGGCATTGTATTAAAATAAATTTTCATGTTCTCAATAGCAGCTTTTACTATGGACATCATTGTTCCCTTTCTTCCAGCATGAATTGCTCCAATTGCTTTTTCTTTTTTGTCAATGAGCAAAATAGGCAGGCAGTCGGCTGTTATAACAGCAATTGTGACATTAGGCTGGTTTGTAATCAAAGCATCTCCTTCTATTTCTCGATATTTGTGTGGATCAGGTTTTAGCGGATCAAATTTGATGATTTTATTGGAATGAACTTGACGGCAAGTAATTATTGAGCTCTTTTTTGCCCCAATGAAATTAATTACTTTTAAGAAATTTTTTTGAGCCTGATTGCGGTTGCGTAAATCAAAATCAAAATTTTGCCCATTTTCCAGCTTTTTTAATGTAAAGCCATGTGCAATGAAAGGAATTTGAGAAAGCTCGGGAATGGCGATAAACATTATTTTGTACAGCTCGTCGAGTTCTCACTTGAAGGTCGAAGCATTTGAAGGGAATGGTTAGTCATTTATTACGCGATTTATTATCCTATCCTCCTTTTGTCTGGTTCCAGGTGAAAGATTATAAGAAAAAAACTTTTTCATTTAAGTTAAAAAAATGAGAGAACTTAAACATCCCCTTAGTTTCCCTTTGTTATAGTGGATTAAAGGGGTGCGTGACTATTTATTTGATTTTTTGGAAGTAATAATGGAAATTCCTATACGCTATATTTATTTATTATTGGTTGCAAACACAATTTTCCACAGATCGAATTTATTAAGCGTATATTTCATGTCTACTTGAAGGTTGCTCTCAATTATCAAACTGTCCAAATCCACGTCAGTTCTCCAGCCTATTTTTCTGCATATTGGGTTAACCATGTCCTCAATTTTAGCCATAATCTTGTTATTGCTTTGAAAATGATTGATTAGTATCAGATTACAGTTGTTTTTGCATACTCTCTTCATTTCCGCTATAACTCTTACTGGATCTGGCACTACACTAATAACAAATGAAGCGATGACCTTATCGAAAGTATTATCCTCAAATTGTAACTCCATTGCGTCCATTTGTTTTAAAGTAATGTTTTTTAGATCATGTTTTTTAACCTTTTTGTGGGCTTTATTGAGCATTTGGGTGGATAGGTCTATTCCTGTGACATGGCAGTATGTTGGATAAAGAGAAAGACTCAATCCAGTGCCCACTCCGACATCAAGAATTTTTTCATCAGGCTTGATGCCCATTTGGTTGATGACATATTCTTGACGGGGGAAAAAAAACCATTTAAATATTAAATCATAGAAATTGGATTGGTTTGAATAGATTCGTTTAATGTCTTCTGTATTCATCACTTGTCCACTTGCCTCCTTCAGTAAACAAATTTAAAGTAAACATCCATTGTAAAAATTGATGTTTACTTTATTATTCGATTTTATATAATTTATAAGGTTGTCGGCTTGTTGGCTGATTTTCTTTTTTAATTGTTTTGGGTCGGAGCAAAAATTTCTTTAGGAGTTTCCAAAATGCCTTTTAATAAACTAATTACTTTTTTCCCTAATGATTTAAGAGGAACGGGTGTAACCTTTGGGGACCCCATTTTTCCTTTAACATTATAATAGGCTATTAATAAACTTTTTTCATTTTTCCCCGTTAATATTTTGCCAGCCAAGGGAATTTTTGACATAGCCTTATTTAAGTTTGACCAGGGAGCAATGCCAACAGCAAGGTCAAGATTTTTATCCCCCAGATCAAACTTCCCTATAACCGACATTTTACGTTTTGAAGTTTCGACGGCATAATTTTCTGTTTCTGCGATTCCCTGATTAATAATAAAGTTTCCCCGAATCAGATCGAATCCGGTGCGTTTATCGGGCAAATTCTCTTCCGTATTTTGTGGTTCATATCCAAGAATCTGTTGAATTCCAGATATTAATTTGTGTTTATTGTAATCTCCTTTTGTTAAAAGTAAAGATAAATTACCTGATAATGATTTAGTAATTTGCTCTAGGTTAAAACCTTTACCTGTCAATTGAACGGTGGTACTGAGTTCTCCGGTTATGCTTTCTTTGAAATATTTCTGGAAAATGCTTTCAAAATCTTCCGCAGGAATGGATTTGCCATTTATGTTTAAGGAAAAGTTAAGTCCATAATCAGAAGCAAAATTCAATAATGCATCTCCAGTTAGGTAATTCTTTTTGAAGAAAACATTAACTTTGTCAAATATAATTGATCCGTTTTTTATTTGGATTTCGCCAACAAAGCGAGGAAATTTTAAAAAACCGAAAGCTCCTTTATCAACATCCAATAAAATTCTACCACGGGATCTATAAAAGAAAGGGCTGTTCTTAAATAATTTATTGGTTTCTTTTATAGAGTTTTTCTTGTTAAAAAATAAAGAGTTTAAATCTAGGTTTTTTGATTTTAACGCTAGAGTGAATATGGGATTGTTCAAGTTTACTATTTCTCCATGAAACTTAGCTTCTGATTTGTCAATAAAAAAAACGCCATTATCTATCTCAACTATTTGATTGGAAAAGTCAATATCAGCATTAATATTTTTAATTTTATTTTGTGAAAAACCAAACTTATAACTGCTCCCCCTGAGATTAGCCATCCCGTCTATTTTAAAAGGTTTTTTCTCGAATAAATATCCTTTTAAATTAAGGGTGGTTGTTAATTTTCCTGTGATTAAATGGTTAGTTAAAAAATTGGTTAACTCACTTGCTTCAGCTATATCAAGGTCAGTTGTTTTAAGCCTTAAATCTAGGTAAGGATTATTGAAATCTACAACGAGGCCATTTCCTAAAATTTTGTTTTTACCAAGAATTAACTCCAAATTTCTTAAATGTAGACTATTTAAATTTTTGAGCTCTCCATCAAGAATAATAATAGCTTTTTTCCCATTTGTTTTCTCAATCCATTCTTTAAAATGATAGGAGGATTCTGTAAGATCCAATTCACTTCTTGCGAACATCTCGTGATAACTGCCATTGATTATTAAATTTAAGTTGGCAACTCCATCAATGTGATAATTTTTGTCTTTCGTCAACGGCAAAATATTTAAAATACTTCCTGCGTTAAATTTGCTATTTAGGATCAAATCTAATTTAGGATTCTTTGACGAATAATCTATTACTTTTCCATATAGGCTAAAAGATGATTTTCCAAATAAACCGGTCAGATCTTCCAATCTTATCTCGTTTTTGGAGAAAAAGAGGGATCCCTTCAGGGATGATGGTATGAGTTTAACTTTTTCATGGGAAACATATACATCCTTGAACTGCATTTGTCCTGATAAATCCCATTCAGCCATTCTGGGAGAATAGCCCTTTATTTTTGCTTTAATTTTGGTTCGCCCGGAAATTATATTAATATTACTCCATTTTTTTAAATTTTTATTTGCATTTAATTTTGAAGCTAATAAAGGGTAAATCTCTTTTAAGTCTATATCAGAATGGATTTTAAGATTAATTACAGGCGTGGTTGGATCAAGAAAAATACCGCCTGATATATTCATAGCTTGAGAGTTTCCGTATTTTCCTGATAATTCTGTTATATATAAATACTCCCCTTTTTTAATTTTTATGCTGGGCAAAGATTTTAAAAACAAGGTCATTTCCTTATCCTTTTTGGGAATCAGGGAAGGTTGACTGTAAAACCGAGTTTGGCCTGTGATATTACGAAAGTCATGCTTAAGACCATCATAAACAAGGGCAAAGTTCATAAATTCTATCTCGCCTGAATAGATCATGTCTGTTGGCTGTTCTGCCCGACCAGATAAATTAATTTTGATTTTAGCTTTTCCTGACATTTCTTTAATCTTTTTGGAGGGAATGACCTTATTAAAAGGAAAGTTTTTTTCTAAAAGTAATGGGTGAATCTGTTTTAATTGGAGTAATGCTTTTGCTTTTAAATTTATTACTGGTTTTTCGAAGGGACTTGATAC
>Ga0255058_10001164_pt1 | contig 14910 bp, 13 predicted proteins | sample Cases_109_9_MG_FD_188637 | JGI IMG/M metagenome (GOLD analysis project Ga0255058, IMG submission 188637) | Seawater microbial communities from Amundsen Gulf, Northwest Territories, Canada - Cases_109_9 | ecosystem: Environmental > Aquatic > Marine > Gulf | place: Canada: Northwest Territories... | reverse complement strand
AGCCACCTTGTCAGCTTTGGTGAGAACCACCAGCGTGGGCACACCACGTCCGGCAAGCCAAGCAATCATCTCGCAATCCAACGGGGTCGGTGGCCGCCGACTGTCGATCAGCGAGACAACGCCCGCTAGGTGGGAGTTGTCGCTCAGATAGCTCTCGATCATTGGGCCCCACTGCTGACGAACCGCGATGGGCACCGCCGCATAGCCGTAACCCGGTAGGTCCACGAAGTAGCAACGATCGACGGCGTAGTAGTTGATCGTCTGTGTCTTGCCAGGCCGCTGGCTCGTGCGGGCCAGGCGGCGCCGCTGGACGAGCGCGTTCAACAGCGATGATTTCCCGACGTTCGATCGACCCACGAATGCGACCTCGGGTCGTGGCTCTGGGGGTCTCGTGTTCGGATCGACGGCCATCAGCGCCAGCCACGCGCCGCGAACGTCGATCAGTTACGCCTCGCGTGCCTGGGAAGCGGAATCAGCGGCACTGGGTTCGGCGGAGTGGCGCTTGAGCACGTAGATCGGTGGCTTCTTGTCGACGATCGTCTCGCGGGTGACGACGACTTCCTCGATGTCCGAGCGGGATGGGATCTCGAACATGATCTCGAGCATTGTTTCTTCGACCACCGCTCGCAAGCCACGAGCACCGGTCTTGCGCTCCACAGACCGTTCGGCGATCGCTTGGATTGCCTCCGGTTGGAAGCTCAGTTCGACCTCCTCCATTTCAAACAGCCGTTGGTACTGCTTCAGCAGAGCATTGCGTGGCTTGAACAGAATCTCCACGAGCGTCTCGACATCCAACGGATCGAGCGTCCCGATGACCGGGAGACGACCGACTAGCTCGGGGATCAAACCGAAGTGGATCAGGTCTTCTGGCTCAACTTGGATCATTATGTCACGCGACTGCTCGAGGCTCGTGCCCTCCTGCCTCGCGCGCGAGAAACCGATCACGGTGGCGTCGGTGCGCCGCTGGATGATCTTGTCCAACCCGTCGAAGGCGCCACCGCACACGAACAGGATGTTCCGGGTGTCGACCTGGATGTACTCCTGTTGTGGGTGTTTGCGTCCGCCCTGTGGTGGCACCGAGGCGACCGTTCCCTCGAGGATCTTCAGCAGCGCCTGTTGCACGCCCTCGCCGGAGACGTCACGAGTGATCGACGGGTTCTCGCTTTTTCGGGCGATCTTGTCGAGCTCGTCGATATAGATAATGCCTCGCTCGGCTTCGGCGACGTTGTAGTTGGCAGCTTGTAACAATCGGACGATGATGTTCTCCACGTCCTCACCGACGTACCCGGCTTCGGTCAGCGTGGTCGCGTCAGCGATCGTGAACGGCACCTGGAGAAAACGGGCCAGCGTTTGGGCGAGCAGCGTCTTGCCCACACCTGTTGGACCGATCAGCAGAATGTTCGATTTTTCGATCTCGACTTCATCGTCGGACCGCGAGTTGATCCGCTTGTAGTGGTTGTATACCGCTACGGCGAGACCTTTCTTGGCCTCCTCCTGGCCGATCACGTACTGATCGAGATAATCCTTGATGCTCTGCGGGGTAGGTAACTCCTCGAGCGGGGCGGCCTGGTCTTGGAGCGCCTCCTCCTGGAGAATTTCATTGCAGAGCTTGATGCACTCATTGCAGATGTAGACGGATGGGCCGGAAATGAACTTCTGCACATGCTCCTTGCTCTTTCCACAAAAAGAGCAACGCAGTTCGTCTCGGTCGCGTCCGCCTCGATCGTCGTAGCCGCTAGACATGCGGTTTTCCGCCTCCTACTCGCCGTCGCCGTTGGAGCCGGAGTCTTTTTTTGACTTGGCTGGTTTTCCGTCCCCGTCACGCTGCTGATCTTGGTTCAACAGTACAGCATCAACCATGCCATAATCTCGGGCTTCTTCGGCACCCATCCAGAAGTTTCGGTCCGTGTCGGCTTGGATCCGCTCCACCTCTTGGCCGGTGTGGACAGCGAGGATCTCGTTCACCTTTTGCTTCAGGTGAAGGATCTCGCGAGCCTGGATCTCGATGTCGGTGGCCTGGCCTTGGGCACCCCCCATGGGTTGATGGATCATGACTCGCGAGTGGGGCAGTGCGAATCGCTTGCCCGGCGCCCCCGCAGCCAGCAACAGAGCTGCTGCCGAAGCTGACATGCCCATGCACATCGTCGACACGTCGTTTTCCAGGTACTGCATCGTGTCGTAGATAGCGAGCGCCGCCGACGCCACCCCGCCTGGACTGTTGATGTACATGTTAATGTCTTTGTCAGGAGCCTCGGCCTGCAAGAACAGCAACTGGGCGATCACCAAATTCGCGATCTCGTCGTCGATCGGCGTACCTAGAAAGATGATGCGGTCCTTGAGCAACCGTGAGTAGATGTCATACGAACGCTCTCCGCGGCCGGTCCGCTCAACGACAATCGGGATTAGTGGCATCGGCGATCTCCTTATCGTGATTCGTGCCGACTATTCAGAAGTCGGCTCGAGTAAATCCGGGGTTATGTCTGAGCGCTCGCGCAACCAAGCGAACACCCGCTCCATAGTTAAATGAAATCGAAGATCATCGAGTTCGCCGGAGCGCTCGAGCCGCCGGCGGGTCTCCGCCACTGAACTATTGGATGGGTCAACTCGGTCAGCGATCGCTCCGTCTACATCGGCATCGGTCGCCCGGAGGCCCTCGCGGTCAGCGATGGAGTTCAAGATATAGTATCGACGAAGCGCGCGCTCGGCCCCTGGCTTAAGTACGTCTCTTACCTCAGCCAATCGCTCAGGCTCGGCGCCGTCCGCCAGCAACTGTCGTTGGTCGCCCAGCATGTTCGCCAGGTACTGATCGACCATGCTCTCGGGCAGGTCGATCGGGTTGGCGTCGATGATCTCGTCGATCAGAGCCTCGTTCACTTCGCGCAGGGACTGCGTTGCCATCTCGGCCTCGAGGTTGGCGCGGATCTTGTCGTTGGCCTCCGCCAGCGAGTCGAACTCGCCCAACGAGCGGGCGAAGTCATCGTCGCGCTCCGGCAGCAGTTGCTCACGAACCTCCTTGACCTGGATCCGGTAAGATCGTTGAGTGCCGCGCACGATTTCGTTGGGATGATCGTCGGGGAACCTGACATCGAGCGTCTCCTCGGTGCCTGGCTCCAATCCCGTCAGACCGGTCTCAAACTCTGGTATGAGCCCGTCGGCACCGAGCTCCGCTATTTGGTCTTCCTGCCGCTCGGTAGCGAGGACGCTGCCGTCGTCGCCAATAGGGGTCGAATCGAACACCACTCGGTCTGCGGCTTTGGCTGGTCGGTCAACGGATCGCCAGTCGGCGCGCTCGTGACGCAATCGCTCGATCACCGCGTCGACATCCGCCTCGCTCACTTCTCGAGTGCTGCGTTCGATGGTAAATCCGGTCGCCCGACCGAGCTCGATCTCGGGACGGATGTCGAACTCGGCGGCGAACCGGAGACCGCCTTCCTCAGTGCGCTCGACACCTTCGAATCGGGGGGCAACGATCGGCTCGAGCCCGGAGCGGGCGATGGCTTGTTCGAACCCTTCCTGAACCAATTGCTTGAGCACCTCTTGATCGATCTCGGGCCCGTACTGACGCTCGATCATCTGCGTGGGCGCCTTGCCCCGTCGAAAACCTTTAAGTCGCGCGCGTTTGGCGAACTCATGCACCGTCTGCTCGTGGACCCGCTTGGCGGCGTGGACCGGCACTTGGATCGCCATCCGGCGCCTCCAGTGGGCGAGTTCTTCGACCTCGTAACGGATCTCGGTTTCGCTCTCTATCAATACGCTCATCGTTTCTCAGATGGTGCGAGAGGAGGGATTCGAACCCCCACGGCCGAAGCCACAAGCTCCTAAGGCTTGCGTGTCTACCAGTTCCACCACTCTCGCGTCACCAACGTCGTTCGCGGCGCCAAGCGAAGAGTCCACCAAGCCAGCGCAGCTACGAGGGGAAAAGTAACGAAATCGAGGGGAGGTAAAGGAGTGGCAGTCCGCCCCGCCCGTTGGGTGGCGATCAGCGAGCGGGGCGTCAGCCTGGTGGCGCTAGCGCGGAATGCGTAGCGCCCGGAACTCCTGGCCCGAACCGCCGGGTCGGAAGATCCTGAAGTAAACCACCGAGCCAGGTTTGAGATCCTCGACCGCCTGCCGGTATTCCTCCACGTTTCGGATCGGATGATCGCCGACCTGTGTGATCACAGAGTTGGTTGGGATACGGGCGTCTGCGGCTGGGCCGGACGGCTCGACCGAACGAACAGCCACTCCTTCGGGAATCTCAGCGGCGCCGATTCGGCCACGCTCGGCCAGATTGCTGCGCACTCCGCTCGAAAGATCCTGGACCTCCATGCCGAGCGCCGACTCAAGCTCGTTCTGATCACCGCTGACGAACTGGGTGACTGAGTCGGGAGGAGCCGGTCGTTCGCCCAGGGCCACGTCGATCTTCCGCTGTTTACCCTTACGCCAGACGACGAGCTCGACCTCATCGCCAGGCTTGTGGAACGCAATCTGCTGCTGCAGCTGACTGGGGGTTAACACCTTGTGACCGTCGACTGCGAGCACGACGTCCTGAGGCTTCACGCCCGCTCTGCGGGCCGGGTTGTTTTCGACCCGCGAGTCGAAGTCCGCGATCAATACACCGTCGGCCGTCGGTAACCCCAACGCCTCTTGGTCAAGCGGGGTTACCGCCTGGATCGAGACACCGAGGATCGCGCGCTCCACGGAGCCAGTTTCTATCAGCTGTTCCGTGACGTTGCGCACGATCGTGATCGGAATCGCGAACCCGTAGCCCATGTAGCGTCCGGTCTGCGACGCGATCGCGGTATTTATGCCGATTACTTGGCCGTCGATGTTGACTAGCGGCCCACCCGAGTTACCCGGGTTGATCGCGGCGTCGGTCTGGATGAAATCCTCGATCGCATAGGGATTCTCGCCACGGTTGATGATGTTCAGATTGGCTCGGCCAATGGCGCTCACGATTCCAGCGGTCATCGTGAACTGGAGCCCAAGCGGGTTGCCAAGAGCGAGTACCCATTCGCCCACCTGGACGTCGCCGTCGGCGGCCAATTGCACGACCGGCAGATCGGCGGCGTCGATCCTGAGAACCGCAACGTCGGTGGATGGATCTCGCCCCACGACCTTGGCGTCGAACGTCCGCTGGTCATTCAGGATGACCTGAAGTCCTTCCATATTCTCGACGACGTGATTGTTGGTGACGATGTACCCATCGGGCCGAACGATGACGCCCGAGCCCCCGCTGGGGCGCCTCTGCGGCGGTTGATCATTCTCCGGATGAGGATTGCGCTCGAAAAAGTCCTCGAATGGACCGAAATCGAACGGCGGATCACCACGCGGGATAAGTCGTTGACCGGTGACGTAGACGACCGCCGGGGTAACCTCGTCAGCGATCTCCGTAAATGAGTTGCTCAACGAGCGGAGCGAGGCGTGACCGGCAGATGATGATTCGGTGGTCTGGGTCGCCTGGGAAGTCGGCGTCCAGTTGAGGGTCGAGGCGAATAGGATGCCGAGCCCCAAGCTGGCCACACCCACCAGCAAGGCGGTCAGCTTGCTCTTGATCGGGTGCATCGGATTTGTACCTCCAAGATCGGGAATCTCACGCCGGCCGCGAGTGAGCAGCCGGTCCTAGCCCCTAATACTGTAACCACCGGCCGGGGTTCCGGCCGGTGGCGAGGAGTTGCGTGCTATCAAGTGGGACGACCGAGGGCCGGGCGCCCGTTCAAACCTGTGTGGCCGAGCCTACTTCTCTTCGTCGACGACTTCGTAGTCGGCCTCTATAACGTCCTCGTCGACAGTCTCGGGCCCCGTCGAATCGCCGGCAGCCGGCCCGCCGGTCGGTTCGCCCTCCGGGCTGGCCGATGCCTGATAGGCCTCTTGGGCCACGGAGTGCCACAACTGCTGCAAGTCATGCGTCGCCGACTTGAGGTCTTCGCTGTCCTCGTGCTTCAGCGCCTCGCGCGTGCGCTCGACGGCCGCGTTTACCCGGGCCCGCTGGTCGGGCGAGACCTTGTCCCCGAGGTCCGCTAGGCTCTTCTCGGTCTGGTAGACCAGCGAATCGGCCTGATTGCGAATCTCGACATTCTCGCGCCGCTCGCGGTCGCCGGCGGCGTGCGATTCGGCGTCCTTGATCATTTGCTCGATCTCGTTTTCCTCCAAACCGCTCGAGGCCTCGATCCGGATCTTCTGTTCCTGGCCGGTCGCCTTGTCCTGCGCCGAAACGTGGAGAATGCCGTTGGCGTCGATGTCAAACGTGACCTCGACTTGCGGGACTCCCCGGGCAGCGGGCGGCATGCCGGTCAGCTGGAAGCGACCGATCGTCTTGTTGTCGCCGGCCATGTCGCGCTCACCCTGCAGAACGTGGATCTCGACCGTAGTCTGGTTGTCCTCGGCGGTCGAGAAGATCTCCGCCTTCTTGGTCGGAATGGTCGTGTTGCGCGAGATCAGCGTGGTCATGACTCCGCCCAACGTTTCGATCCCCAGCGATAGCGGTGTCACGTCAAGCAGCAGCACGTCCTTGACGTCGCCGGCGAGCACTCCCCCTTGAATCGCCGCCCCGACGGCCACCACCTCATCCGGGTTGACGCCCTTGTGGGGCTCCCGGCCGAACAGCTCTTTGACCGTTTCCTGAACCATCGGGATGCGTGTCGAACCGCCCACCAGGATGACTTCGTCGATGTCGCCGGGTTTCATCCCCGCGTCCTCCATGGCTTGTTTGCACGGCCCCACGCTACGCTCGATCAAATCATCGATCAGCTGCTCGAGCTTGGCGCGCGTCAACGTCAGATGCATGTGCTTGGGGCCCGACTGGTCAGCCGTGATGAACGGCAAGTTGATGTCTGTCTGCTGGGTCGAGGACAGCTCGACCTTGGCCTTCTCAGCAGCCTCTTTGATGCGCTGCAGCGCCATCGGGTCCGTCTTGAGGTCCAGCCCCTCCTGCTTTTTGTACTCGTCCGTGATCCAATCGATGATCCGCTGATCGAAGTCGTCTCCACCCAGGTGTGTGTCGCCATTTGTGGCCTTGACCTCGAACACACCGTCGCCGATCTCGAGGATCGAGATATCGAAAGTCCCGCCACCGAGATCGTAAACGGCAATTTGCTGGTCCTCTTTGTTCTCCAACCCGTAGGCCAGCGATGCCGCGGTCGGCTCGTTGATGATTCTCAGCACTTCGAGGCCGGCGATCTTGCCGGCGTCCTTCGTCGCCTGCCGCTGACTGTCGTTGAAATAGGCGGGCACGGTGACGACCGCGCGATCCACTTTCTGACCGAGGTAGTCCTCAGCCGTCTGCCGCATCTTTTGCAACACCATCGCCGAGATCTCGGGTGGGCTGTACGTCTTGTCCAGTACCTTCACTTGGACCTGGCCGTTGTCGCCCCCCACGATTTCGTACGGCATCTGCCTGCGCTCGTCGTCCACTTCGTCGTGGTGGCGACCCATGAACCTCTTGATCGAGAAGATGGTGTTCTGGGGGTTGGTGATCGCCTGGCGCTTGGCAATCTGTCCGACGAGCCGCTCGCCGTCCTTCGTAAAAGCGACCACCGACGGAGTTGTCCGCGAGCCCTCGGCGTTTGGGATGACGACCGGGTCGCCGCCCTCCATCACCGCTACGACGGAGTTGGTCGTGCCCAGGTCGATTCCAATAACCTTGCTCATAGCTTTCCTCTCATTCGATCGAAGATGGCCTGCATAGACTGCGTTTTTGACGGGGAGCCCCGCCGGGCTGCAGATATCCGCTCCCTCTAGTGCAAGCCATGTGCCGCGCGCCAAATGCGTCATTTTGGCAGTTGACGGCGCCCGTTGGTGAGGATACTCTCCGGGCCATGCACTTCGCGCGCGTGATCGGCCGGGTAGTGAGCACCCGCAAGGTCGCACCTCTGGTCGGGTATCGGCTGCTGTGGATCGAGCCCACCGACGCCGAGGGGCAGCCCTCAGCCAAACCACTGGTGGCGGTCGACACCGGCTCCTACGGAGACGATGAGTGGGTCTATTATGTCACCAGCCGCGAAGCCTCGTTGCCGCTGAGGGATCCGTTCTGCGCGGTGGATGCAGCGATCGTGGGCAAGATCGACTCGGTGGACCGGGGATGATTCTGGCGCGGGTGACCGGGACCGTCACGTCGACCCACAAGGACCCTGAATTGGCGGATTACAAGCTGCTGGTGGTTCAACCGTTGGCGATCGATGGCCACGACGAGGGCGAAGAGATGATCGCCGTTGACCGGGTCGACGCCGGCATCGGAGACAAGGTGCTCGTCTCTCGTGAGGGGACCGGTGCACGACAGGTCACGGGTCGCGAACGGGTCCCGCTCCAGAACCTGATCATTGGCGTGGTGGATCGAGTCGACTTTTTGAATCAAACCACGGCGCAAGAGTGACGGTCGGGCCACACATCGATCTGTTGGCTGACCTGATCGCGGCCGAGCTTAGGGGTCAGCTCGCGAGCGGGACTTCCTATGCGCCCGGCGCCTGCGATCGCTGTGACGGTGCGCACTGCGTAGCCCACTGTGCCGACAAGGTGCGCCGGCTGGCGGCGTGCGGTGCGGACCGGTTCACCGCCGGGCCCGGCGTCGATGCGTGTGACAACGTTCTGGCCCGGATGATCGACCACACGCTGCTGTCGCCGGCGGCAAGTCAGCAGGAGATCGAGGCGCTCTGCGACGAGGCGGTGGAGTTCTGTTTCGCTACAGTGTGCATCAACCCGTGGTGGGTGGCGTTGGCCGCTAAAAGGTTGGCGGTCACGCCGGTTCGAGTGTGTACGGTGATCGGCTTTCCGTTGGGCGCCAACCGATCCGAGACCAAGGCGTACGAGGCGATCCGCGCGCTCGAAGACGGCGCCGCCGAGCTCGACATGGTGATCAACGTCGGTGCGCTCCGGTCGGGTGCCTACACCGACGTTGAAAGAGACATCCGTGGCGTGGTCGAGGCGGCCAAGGGGAGAGCCAAGGTCAAGGTGATCATCGAGGCCGCTCATTTGACCGACGAGGAGAAGGTGAAGGCGTGCGTCCTCGCACAGGCCGGTGGAGCCCACTTTGTGAAGACCTCGACCGGCTTCGGCCCCGGTGGCGCGACCGAAGCCGACATCGGGCTTATGCACCGCGTCGTCGGTGCCGAGCTCGGCGTCAAAGCGTCGGGAGGTGTGGGGGACCAGCCGACCGCGCTCAAGATGATCCAGGCCGGCGCGACGAGAATCGGAGCCAGTGCCGGCGTCAGGATCGTCCGCGGAAACGATGCCGGGTCCGAGCGGTCATACGGAACGGAAACGGCGAGGCCCGGAGATTCGGGCAACGGTGACGTCCGAGCGACCGTGATTCCCGCTCCCCGCGCGACGATTCACAAACTGGGGTAGGACCGCAGTTGCGACAGCCGGTCCCGCTTCCGGATCAACCCATTCGTTGAACTCATGCGCTTCGACGAGGAGGGAAGAGACCCGCTCGACTTCGGGCCGGTTCAAGGCGATGTCGAGATCGCCGGGGGCGTGCGAGGCGGGTTCGAGGTGAACCCTCGGTGGTTCATCGAGCCCGAAGTGGTGTTTTCCGACATGGAGCCGGCCGTTGAGGCAACCGATCCTCGGTTGACCGACCAGACAGCGCCGTTTGGCGTAGATCTTTTCGCGGTGTCGGTGAACGTCGCGCATCGGCTGCCGATCGGACATCGTGTGGAGTTGGTGTTTTCGGGTGGTGTGGGGGCACTGCGGCTAGCGTTCGAGAAGCAGAGGTTTCAGGCACCGTGTTTTCAGGAAACGATCTTTAGCTGCGATGTATTCACGGTTTTGGAGGGGTCTGCCACGCGGCTCTAGGTTTCAGGGCTTCCCGACGATACTGTATTGATCGCGAACTCCGCTCCGGAAGCCAGCCCTTTCCCGGTAGCGGGTTTGGCAACACCGACTTAGCGGGGACCTCTCGTTGAAATCCGGCCAAATTCGGCCGGCACGATTCCGTCGCCTCCTCTGAGCCCAACTCGAGGAGTAACCATGTCCGGAGGTCCGATCTCTACTTCGTCTCACGCATGCAATGGTGCGCAGCGGCCCGCCGGGGACGACGCGGCGACGTGCTCGTTGCCACCCAACGACAACGGGGAACACCCACGAGGTGCAACCGCAATCGTCTATTGCGAAGCGAACTTCGGCGCCCTCGACGGCAAGACCGCCAACGGTCTCGTTCGGCACTCGGAGAGATACGAGATCCTCGCGGTCATCGACAGCGAGAAGGCGGGGCTCGATTCCGGCGCGGTGCTTGACGGAGAACCGAACGGCATCCCCATCTGTCGCGACCTCGCCGACGCACTGGCGCACGTCGGAGGTTTGCCCGACTACTTCATCTTCGGGATGGCGCCGTCGAGTGGCTTGTTGTCGACGAACGAGCGCGTCCTCGTGCTCGAGGCCATGGGCCTCGGGATGAACATCGTCAACGGTCTCCACGAGTTCTTGAACGACGACCCGGAGTTCGCAGCAGCGAGCGCAGCGAAGAACGTGAAGATCCTCGACGTCCGAAAGCCCCGCGCGAAGAAAGACCTGCGCATGTTCAGCGGTCGCATCAACGAGGTCACTTGCCCGCGAATCGCCGTGCTCGGCACCGACGGCGCGATCGGGAAGCGGACCACCGCCACCATCCTGACCCGCGCCCTCAACGATCACGGCCTACGAGCGGTGATGGTCGGCACCGGCCAGACCGGCTTGATCCAAGGTGCCCGCTACGGCATCGCGCTCGATGCCATTCCGTCGCAGTTCTGCTCGGGCGAGATGGAAGCTACCGTCGTCGAAGCGTTCGAAGGCGAGGACCCCGACGTGATCATCGTCGAAGGGCAGGGCGCGCTGAGCCACCCCGCCTACCTGACCTCGACCTTCATTCTCCGAGGTGCCCGCCCGGATGGCATCGTGCTGCAGCACGCACCGGGACGGACGCACCTCAGTGACTTCCCACAAGTGGCCATGCCGACACCGGCCGCCGAGATCAACCTCATCCAGACCTTTGCCGACACGAAGGTCATCGGACTCGCGATCAACCACGAGAACATGACCGACACGGAGGTCAGCGCGGCCATCGCAATGTACGAGTGCGAGTTCGGCATCCCCGCCACCGATGCGCTGACCCGGCCCCCCGAGCGGCTGGTCGAGATGGTCCTTGCGGCGTTCCCTGAGCTCGAGGAGATGCGTGGGGGCGGGCCGAGCCGGAGGTCGAATCCTGGACCGAGGTCGCCCGGCAGGGCCTGACCCGGACGGCGGGTCTTCGAGAAGAGTAACGACGTTCTAGGGAGACTCCGCGCGCGGACGCCGCGTCGCGATCAAGAACCCGACGAAGACGAGGATCAACGACGACAGCTCGGCGAGATACAGGTAGCTGAGCATCCCGAAGCGCGCGAAGGCGCTCGCCCCACCGCCCAGGATCGCGCCGGCAGCGATCACGACATTCCCGACCGCGCGATGCGGCATGATCCGCTTGCGCCAGAACACCCACGCTGAGTAGATCGCACCGCCGATCAGAGTGATGATCCCAAACGTGTTAAAGAACGGGGTCAGTGTCCGGACGCCCGGCGTCGTGATGACGTGGCCGCTGAAGACGATCGCCTCTCGGAGCTCGATGCGGCCCACCGGCTGACCATCGATCGTGATGCTCACGCTCAGGTCCCCATCGGGGTCGCGTGTCACCGCGATGTCCCGGTCCGCGTCCAGTTCGGCGGGGATCGATGCGCCGCGCGCGACAGCCGCCGAGCTAAGTGCCCGCGCCAACGGCGTGACCTTGCGGCGGCGGATGCGCCCCTCGTCGTCGGTCGCCTCGGCCATCAAGTGCGTGGCGGCGTACGCGACGACATCGGCTTCCGAGTACGACGGCCCCGGCTCGACGCGCGTCACCTGGCTGGCGATCAGCGTCGGGTCGAGCTCGGCCGAGAACACTTTGTACGTCGCGTACACCGACGCCACGATCAGCAGCGCCGCGGTCACTCTCGCCACTCGTTTCGGCGCCAGCAGATGCATCGTTCCCTGCCCCATCCAGGCGGCGATCAGCACCGCCCCGAACAGATACCAGAACCGGAACACCCACCCGTTCCACCCAAGCAGGCCGTGGAGCGACTCGGTCATGCTGCCGGTCGCGAAAAACGCCAACCCGATCCCCCACACGAAGAGGTGGGTGCCGCCGCGCTGCGCGTACCGGCGGAAGATCGTCGTCACGAACACGATGCCAACGATCGACGAGAGGATCGGCAGGATCCGATTCGGCATGACGACGAGCCGGTGCGCCGGGGACTCGACGCGCGTCGACCACGCTGGCAGGGCGTCGAACATGACGCCCAGCGCGACGACGATCATCGCCACCGTCAGCAGGCTCAGGACGATGAGAAGGGGCGGCATCCACCCCGGGCGTTTCGTTGCGGATGTTGGAGTCGTCAATAGGCTCTACACCACCTGCAACCGCGTCCGGTGCCAGGCGGTGTTCATGTAACCCTTGAAGTTCCAGCTTGTGGCCGGCTGTTCGGGTTGATGCGAGCCGGTCCCCTGCACGCGGACGACGATTTCGTGCTCGCCGGCCGCGAGTTCGACTGTCATTTGCCACAGGTACCACGTGCCCCGCCCGCCGGAAGTCAATTCTGCAGGGCGCCACGTCACGCCGCCGTCGACCGAAACCTCGACCCCGTCGACCGGCGTTCCGCCGGCGCCCATCGCGTACCCAGCCAGACCGACGCTCCCGGCGTTGGCTGGTGTGCCGCCGTCGATCCTGCACAGCACTGCAGTGGGTCCTACTTCGCCGAGCATCATTCCGTGATCCCAGTCCACCGTCTCGGCTGACACATTGGGTGGAAAGAGCTTGTAGCTCTTTCGCTGGTAGTAATTGTCGGATGGAGTCGGTTGGGCGCGGATCTCGGCGACCCACTTGACGCTCCGCGCCCCGATGTAACCGGGAACCACGACCCGCAGCGGGAACCCATGTGTTGGCAGTAACGGCTTGCCGTTCATCTCGTACGCCAGCAGAACGTCAGGGTCGTTCGCTTTGTCGATCGGAATCGAACCCCCAAACGGAAACGTTTGGCTGCCCTTACGCGCGCGATCACGCCCTACGAACGCCGCGTGCTTGGCGTCACCGCTCACGCTGGCGGCAGCCAGTACGTCGCGTAGTGCGACGCCACCCCAACGGGCATTGCCGATCGCCTCCGCGCTCCACGGCACTTCGCCCGGGATCTCGCGCACCGCCATCAATTCGTCGCGCCGGTTGCCAGCGCATTGTAGCGTGGCTTCGACCGCGTGATGCCGGAACTCGCGTTTCAGATCGTCGAGCGACAGCTCGAGCGGCCGCTCGAGCAGGCCACCGACCGACAGTCGAAAGGCGTCAGCATCAATTTCTGGGACGGGGGCGTGGTTGCGAACATAGAACAGTTCTTCCGGCGTGATTGGCGAGTCGATCAGTGCGCCCAACGGCGGCCCGCCGTTGAACGGTGCGGCTTGCCGAACGATAAAGTCGGCATGTTTGGTCGGCCGGACCCGTTCCACCGATCCTCCTCTAACGTCGACTATCGGTCCACGATTACGATCACTCCGAGACGTCGGCCGCCGGCGTCAACAGATCCAAGGGGCCGCGACCGGCGCCCAACCCCGGAGCGTTCCCGATCGCCTGTCGAATCCAGTGCCGCGCCAACCGAACGGCGCTCTCCAGCGATTGACCGAGCGCCAGCCGGGCGGCGATCGATGAGGCCAGTGCGCACCCCGATCCATGCGTGCTGCTGGTCACGATGCGGGGTTCGCGAAACACTTCGCGGTGCCTGCCGTCGCAGTATACATCGACCACGTGATCGCCCTCCAAGTCGCCGCCCTTGACCAGCACCGCTTTGGCGCCGAGCCGATCGATGATCGCATCGGCCGCCATCTCGAGGGCGGTTTCGTCCGCGATCGTCGTCTCCAACAGCACCGCTGCTTCCGGGGCGTTCGGAGTAACGATCGTGGCGCGCGGCAGGAGCTTGTTCCGGAGCACGTCGACCGCATCTTGGTCGATCAACCGGGCACCAGTTGTGGCGACCATTACCGGGTCGACAACGAGGGCGTTCCATCGGTAGAGGTCAGCGGCTTCGACTACGACTTCGACGATCGATCGGTTCGCGAGCATCCCGGTCTTGACCGCATCGGGCGGAATGTCAGAGACCGCAGCGTCGATCTGCGCAGCCACGAAATCAGCCGAAAGCGCTTCCACACCGACCACGCCCCTGGTGTTCTGAGCAGTTACCGCTGTGAGGGCGCTCATCCCGTAGACGGCGTGGGCGTGAAAAGTCTTGAGGTCGGCCTGGATTCCGGCTCCGCCTGACGAATCGCTGCCCGCGATCGTCAGCGCGACCGGCGTGGAGCTAGCGATTGTAGCGCGAGAGCCGGCGCCGGATCGCGTCGAACTCCGCATCTTCCATGATCAGGTTCGGCCGCGGCTCCAGCGTCTCGATGTGAGCGCGAACGTCCCTGATTCGGTCTTCGGTCAGCGGGTGCGAGGCGAAAAACTGATCGACTGAGTTCGGCGCTCTCTGACGCTGACTGATGAGCTCCTGGAACATCGTAACCATGCCGTGCGGATCGTACCCGGCTGTGTACATGTACAGCACCCCAAGGTCATCGGCTTCGCGCTCGGCGTCGCGGCCGAACTTGGCGAACGTACCCGCGCCGACGATCTGGGTAACCAGCTGTTGATAGAGCGGCGGGTTTGAGCCTAAAGCCAGGCTAGCGACGATGTTGAAGCCGTAGGCCTTGGACAGCTGCTCGGTGCCGTGACGAGCAACTCCGTGCGAGATCTCGTGCGCCAGTACACTGGTCAGCTCAGCGACGTTGTCGGCGGATTGGAACAAGCCCGTGTTGACGTACACATGACCCCCCGGAATATTGAACGCGTTGATCCGCGGATCGGCCACGATGTGAAACTCCCACGGTGCCTGGGCAAGCTCGGTCTGGGTCACAAGTCGCATTCCCAGC
>Ga0255058_10001163_pt1 | contig 14924 bp, 15 predicted proteins | sample Cases_109_9_MG_FD_188637 | JGI IMG/M metagenome (GOLD analysis project Ga0255058, IMG submission 188637) | Seawater microbial communities from Amundsen Gulf, Northwest Territories, Canada - Cases_109_9 | ecosystem: Environmental > Aquatic > Marine > Gulf | place: Canada: Northwest Territories... | reverse complement strand
CATCCACTAGTCCACCTTCGGCATGACTTCTTCGGCGAACCAGTCCATCCACTCCAGGTAGCGCTCGATGCTGCGCTTGCGACCGGGTCCGACAAGGACTCCGGTGACGCCGGCCTCTTTCAAGACCCCGACCTGCTCAATGATCCCCTCGGAGGTCTTCGGTCCCTTCGTCTTCCCGAGTTCACGGTGCGAGTAGTCCTCGACGTTCAGAGTGACGAGCGGCGAGACCACTTCGAACGGACTATTGCGCTCTTTGAACGCCGGTTGTTCCCGGATGTACTCGAGGCGTTCCGGGATCTGGTGCGGCTTGATCAACCACGGCATCCAGCCGTCGCCGAGGCTTGCCGCACGGCGCATCGCCGGCTTGGAGTTGCCGCCGATGAGCAGCGGCGGGTGCGGCTTGCTCGCTGGCTTCGGTTCGAACGCAAGGTTGTCGAACTGGAAGTACTTGCCGTCGAAGCTCGGTTCGTCGGCGGTCCACAGCTCCTTCATGATGCGCAGGTACTCGTCGGTCATCGCTCCCCGCTCGCCGAACGGGATCTTCAGGATCTCGAACTCCTTCTCGAGGTGTCCGACGCCGGTCCCAAGCACCATCCGTCCCCCGGACAGAGCGTCGATCGTCGAGATCTGTTTCGCGAGGAAGATCGGGTTCCGGTAGGGGAGGACGAGGATGTACGTCAGGATCTTAATCTGTTTGGTCGCACCCAGGAGAAACGCGGCGGTGCCCATCGCTTCCGGGTAGCGTGCGCCCATCACTTCGGCCATTTCGCCCGGCATGATGATGTGCTCCGGTACCGTGAGCCACTCGAAGCCGAGTTCGTCCGCTTTCTTAGCGACGGCGAGGATGTCAGACGGCTTCGACTCGTACTCCCAATCGCCGGTCACGGGCGGATAGAGGATCAGCCCTGGTACGGCCATTCCGAACTTCATGCGCGGCTCCTTCTCGTTTCGATCGCTACTTACCGGTGAACTTCGGCGGCCGCTTCTCGGCGAACGCTCGCGGCCCTTCCTTCGCGTCCTCGGACGACATCACGCGCTCGCCCAGCGCCTTCTCGAGCACGAATCCCGGCTCCAGCGCCAGCGATCGCACGGCGATCTCCTTCGCGGTCCGCACCGCCAGAGGTCCGTTCTTGCAGATCGTCTCCGCCCACTCGATCGCTCGCGGCATCAGCTGATCGAGAGGGACGACCTCGTTCACGAGGCCGATCTGATACGCTCGCTCGGCGTCGATCGTCTTGCCGGTGAGCAGAAGCTCCATCGCCACCGCCCACGGGATCTGTTGTGGCAGACGGACGTGCGAGCCGCCCGTCGGGATGATGCCCCACGTTACTTCGCCGAACCCGAACGTGGCATGCTCGGCGGCGATGCGGATATCGGTCCCCTGGATGAACTCCAGCCCGCCGGCGATACAGTAGCCGTTGATCGCGGCGATGATCGGCTTGAAAACGTCGGAGAACGGGCGTTTCGTCGGGTCTTCGTAACCCAACTGGTCGCCGGACGTCAGCAGCGGGATCGCCTCTTTCAGGTCCATCCCGGCGGAGAACGCCTTGTCGCCCGTGCCGGTGAGGATCGCGACCCAGAGATCGTCGTCGGCGTCGAAGTCGTCGAACGCAGCGTCCATTCCCGCCAGCATGTCGACCGTCAGCGAGTTCATCGCCTCGGGCCGGTCGAACGTGACGGTCGCGATGTGACCTTTCTTCTCGTACTTGATCCCGTCTGGCATATCCAACATCGTTTCCTCCGTTAGTCTGTCCGCCGGAACTTCGGCAACGTTATCTCATCCGTCACATCGTCGAACGTCACCTCGACGGGCATATCGATCTTCAGGTCAGCCGGCGTCTGGTCAACGACCTCGCTGACGACGCGCACCCCTTCTTCCATCTCGACGACAACCGATGCGTAAGGTACCGCGTCCACGAACCCGGCGTGTAGCGGCCGCTCGGCGACCGTCCAAGTGAACAACGTCCCGCGGCCGCTCGACTGCACCCACTCCCAGTTCCAGGAACCGCATTCGGCGCACATCTCGCGCGGCACGTGCCGCCAGGCGCTGCAATCGCTGCAGCGCTGGAAGCGCAGTTCGTGCTTCTTGCACCAATCGTAGAACTCCAGCGTCAGACCCCGCGGTTCCGGTAGCGGCTTCGAGTACGTCATCGCCCCAGCACCGCGATGCTGCCGTCGCCGAAGTCGCCCCACCCGGTGACGACGCCGATCTTCGCGTCTTTCACCTGTCGCTCGCCCGCGTCGCCGCGCAGCTGCCTCACCGCCTCGACGATGTGGTTCATCCCCAGCACGTGCGCCTCGGAGAGCAGGCCGCCGTGCGTATTCACCGGCAGCTCGCCCCCCAGCTCGATACGGCCGCCCTCGACAAACGCGCCGCCTTCGCCGCGCTTGCAGAATCCCGCTTCCTCCAGCTGTTGCAGCACCTCGAACGTGAAGCAATCGTATATCTGCGCGAAGTCCGCGTCTTTCGGTTCCACCTCCGCCATCGCGAACGCCTGAGGCGCCGCGAACGTCAGTCCGGTGGCGAAGATGTCCTTGCGGTTGGTGATCTCGTCCGCCGGGTAGGGACGCCCCTCGGCCACGCCCAGGACGTTGACCGCAGCGCCCTTCAGGTCGCGCGCCCGCTCCGGTGTCGTCACGACGATCGCCGCCGCTCCGTCTGTCTCGAGGCAGCAGTCGAACAGGTGGTACGGATCGGCGATCACCGGCGACGCTAGATAGTCCTCGATCGTCATCGCCTTGCCGTTCATCACGGCGTTCGGGTTGAGCTGTGCGTGCTTTCGCATCGCCAAGGCGATCGCCCCCAGCTGCTCGCGCGTCGTACCGAATTCGTGCATGTGACGGCGGGCGATTAGCGAGTACCACTGTGCGGGGACGACAAGACCGTGCGGAATGTAATAGTCGCGCGCGATCGCCCCGCCCGGTATCGACGAGACGTCCTGCTGAACCGTCTCGCCCGCGCGGGGGCCTGAGTACCCGTTCCAGCCACCCACAATGAGCACGTAGTTCGCCATCCCGGCGTCCACCGCCAGTCCTGCGTACTGCAGCGATGCGACCGGCGCGGCGCCGCCCATGTGTACCGTCACGGCGTAGCGCAGGTTTTGGATGCCAAGGCTCGCTGCGAACGGCTCGGCGGTACCGAGGTTCGGGAACGGCATCAGTCCGTCGATCTGCTTGTTCGTCAGGCCCGCGTCCTCGATCGCCCGGACGGCCGCCTGCAACTGCAGCGCTTCCTGGCTCATGCCGGAGCCGTCGCCGCGTGTGTACGCCGTTTCGCCGACACCGACTATGCAGGCTCGATTCTTCAACGGGACCGACCTGGTGTCTTCGTTAGTCGGCGCCCGCCGTACCGGCTTTGGCGGCGGCTGAGGGAACGCGCTTCGTCGGCTCGATCTTCGCGAGCTTCGCCAGGTTGAGGCCGAGGATCTTCGCGCGGTCCTCGTCCGTCACCTGCGGGTAGCCGTACTGGTGCTGAAGCTCTTCCGGGATATCGAAGTTCGCCATGTAGTCGACGCACGCCTTCATGTCCACGCCCGGCCAGTCGAGACCGAACACGATCTTGTTCGCGGTCGCCCACTCCAGCGCTTCGCCGATCAGGTGGTAGCCCTTGTAAGGCGCACGCGCGAACCAGCCGACGATCCCCGAGATGCCGATGAACAGGTTCTTGTGTTTGCCCGCCATGCCGAACATCTCTTCGTGGTAGGGCCAGCCCATGTGATAGGCGATCACCTTAAGGTCCGGGAACGCCAACATCACGTCGTCCAGAAGAATCGGCAGCGTGTACTTCGTGGGCTGCGGCACAACGTATGCCGCCCCCATGTGGATCGTCAGCGGGATGTCCAGTTCTGACGCCTTGGCGTAGAACGGCCACATGTCCGGGTGGTTTAGCGGCCCGTCCTCGCAGGCGTAGACCTTGCAGAGCCGCGCGTCGCGTTCCTTGACCAGGTACTCCAGCTCCCAGATCGCGTTATCGACGCCCCGGTGAAGGATGGGCCCGACGTTGGCCTCCAGGAGGATCCTGTCCGGGTACGGTGCGATCTCCTTCATCACCCAGCCGTTCGTGGACATCGGCGCTGAGAAGCCCGTCACGTCCATCATCGACTCACGCAGACCGAAGGCGACGTCGATCCCGCACTCGTCCATCTGCTGGATCAGGTTTTCTGCTCGCGGCGCAGCTGGAGGGTTGGGTGCGCCCCAGACACGCGCTACGCCCTTCATGGCGCTGCGGAACCAGCGGTTGACGTCCGGGAAGTATCCGAACTCCGTGAAGTCCCCCATCAGGTGGCACTCGGAAGCTGCGATGAAGTAGTCGTTATCTGCCACGAGATCTCCTTCCATGCGTCCCGACGCGGGGCGTTACGACCTTAGCGTGGGATACTTCGCGGGTCAAGATTGGCCCTCGGCTGGTACGAACACCGGCAGCGGCTGCTTCGGATGGTCAACCCACTCCACCCGCACTGCCTTCCCGATCTCCGGCGAGGCCGCCCCGTCACCCTGCAGCTCTGCGACCACGCGCGGCCCTTCTTCCATCTCTACGAGCGCCACGGTATAGGGCACCGCGAACGCCGGGTGCGTTTGGTGGTGCACGACGGTGTAGCTGTAGATCGTGCCTTTGCCCGTCGACTCCACCCACTCGAACTCGAGCGAGTGGCACTCGGGGCACATCGGCCCAACGGGGTAGCGAATCTCGGCACACTTTGAGCACTTCTGGAACGACAAGCGGTGCTCGGCCTGCGCCTTCCAGAACGGCGTCGTGTCCCTATCGCCTCGCGGTACGGGACGCGGCAACTCCTGCATCAGTACGCCTCCCGCGAGAGGATGATCCCGCTCGTCGGGACGCCAGTGCCGCTCGTTACGAGGCACGTCTTCACGTTGTTCGCTTGATTCACTGCCGTGCCGCGGATCTGCCTCACGCCTTCAACGATATGCCCGTAGCCGTGCAGGTAGCCTTCGCCGAGGTGCCCGCCGTGCGTGTTCAGCGGCATCGCACCGTCTAGCTCAAGCGCGCCACTGTGGACGAGCTTCGGCGCCTCCCCTGGCTTGGCGAATCCGTACGCCTCCAGCGCCATCAGCACCATCGGCGTGAAGTGGTCGTAGATCTCCGCGACGTCGATGTCGTCCGGCTTGATTTCGGCGACTCGATACAGTTCCTTCCCCGTAGCCTCCGCTTCCTCCAGCCGGGCGATGTTCTTTCGCTGATAGCTGGTCATCATCTCCGCTTGCGTGCCCGTTCCCTGTGCCGCCGCCGCAATGTACGCGGGCGTGCCGGTCAGCGTCTTCGCCTTCTCCGCCGACACGACCACCGTCGCGCAGGCGCCGTCCGTGTCCAGACAGCAGTCGAGCAGCCGCAGCGGTTCCGTGATCCAGCGCGAATTCTGGTGCTCTTCGAGCGTCACCGGCCGTTCGTACATCATGGCGTGCGGGTTCGTGGCGGCGTGCTTTCGTGTCAGCACCGATACGCGTCCGAACTCCTCGGTCGTGTGCCCGTACTCGTGCAGGTAGCGCTGCGCGTACAGCGCGATCCACTGCGCGGGCGTGACGAGTCCGTGCGGCATGTTGTACTGCATCCACCCGCCGACGCCGCCGCCGACTGTCGACACGCCGAACCGCCGCTCCGAGCGCTCGTTCAGCGACCGGAACGTCACGACAACGTCCGCCATCCCCGAGACCACCGCCGCGACCGCAGCGGCAATCGTCCCGCAGGCGGCGCCGCCGCCGTGGGGGATCTCCGCAAAGAAGCGCAGGTTGTCGAGCCCGAGCGAATACAGCAGGTCGATCTCGAAGACGTCGTCGTTGGCGCCCATCTTCACCATGCCGTCGATGTCGGTCGTTTTCAGACCGGCGTCGTCGAGCGCCTCAAGCACCGCCTCCAGCGCCATCTGCCGCGTGCTGCGGCCGGAGTTCTTCGAGAACTCCGTCTGGCCGATCCCGACGATCGCTGCTTTGTTTCGGATAGACATCAGCGCCCGCCGGCAGGTGTTAGCCGCATCGATTCGATCGTGCGGCCCACCATCTCGCTCATCGTGCCGCCGCGGACCGCGAAGGCGGCGATCCCCTGCGTGTACAGGTGTACCGGGTAGTCGATACCGACGCCGACGCCTCCGTGCAGCAAGTGAACGACTTCGTATACCTTCGCGGCGGCCCGTATCGCCCAGTGCTTCGTCTTCCAGATCTCGTCCGTGTCCGTCGGGTCTTCCTGGAAGCGCCAGAGCGCGTGATATGCCGCCTCGCGCGTCGTCTCCGTCTGCATCAGCAGCTCCGCGGCCCGGTGTCGCGCCGCCTGGAACTTCGCGATCGGCACCCCGAACTGCACGCGGTTCGAGATGTACTCGGCGCTCATTTCGGTGATCCGCTTCAACATCCCCGCCAGCTCGATCAGCGCGAACGCCGTCACCAGCGCGTCGGCGCGTTCGTGAAGCGCCTCGGCCTCTTCGCCGCGCGCGAGGGTGACCGCCTTCGCCACACCTGCCGTGTCGAAGTGCACGTCGAAGTAGACCGACCGGTCTATCTCGTGCAGCCGCTCGGTCCGCGCGCCTTCAAGCGGCAGCAGCGCGAACGCCGTGCTGCCCTCAGCGCCGGCCGTTGGTGTCAGTACGTATGCCGCTGACTCCGCGAACGGCACCGCCGCCAGGCTTCCACCGTCTGCGGAGAGTGCCCCGTTTGTCAGTGCCTTGCCTCGGCGGCGGATGGCTTCGTTGATCGTGTAGAGGTGATGGCCCGTCGCGAGTGAGCCGAGGTGCTCCTGCGCGGCGCTCTCATCGACTTGCGAAAGCAGGTAGGCGGCGATGTTTGTTGCCGCTACCGGTGCTGCCGTTGCGGCGTAGCCCAACTCTTCGATTACGACCGCCGCGTCCAGGAGAGAGACGCCTCCGCCACCTAGGGCTTCCGGCGCCAGAAGGCCAAGCCAGCCCAGATCGCCCATGCTTTTGATATCGGACTCGCCCAACGCCTCGTCGCCCCGTTCGATCGCGTACAAGCGCTCCCACGGAAACCTCTCCGCGAGGTACGAACGCGCCGTGTCGCGGATCAGTTTCTGGGCTTCCGAGTCGCCGAACTGCATCGCTACCTCGATAGCCCCAGGCCGTGCGTTGCCATCAGGTCGCGCTGCACGTCGTTGCTCCCGCCCCCGAAGAGCAGGATGACCGACTCGCGTAGCTGTCCCTCCAGCGTTCCCAGCGTGTTATCGAGCGGCGCCCCCGGCGATCCGCGCCGTCTGAGGCCGGATGGGCCGAGCATCTGCATCGCGTCGTTGAGCAGCTTCACTCTCAGCTCGTTCGCCATCACCTTCAGCAGTGAGGCCTCCCACACCGGGACGTCTCCGTTCGAGACCATCCACGCCGTCTTCAGGTCCATCACCTTCAGCACGCTCAGGTCGGCGGCCATCTCCGCAAGCATCACCCCGGTCCAGTCATCGTCTGGGCCGAGACCTTCCTCGCGGAACAAGTCGCACAGCCAGTCGTACACCTGCTCGATGTAGGCGACGGGGCTGATCGCCAGCCGCTCGAAGTCCAACTGCGTCGTCATATAGCGCCAACCGGCGTTCTCTTCGCCCACCAGCGCCGAGACCGGCACCCGTACGTCGTTGTAGAACGTCGTGTTCGTCCTGCCGCCCGACATCGTCGGGAAAGGCACGACCTCGATCCCCTCGGAGTCGAGTGGCACGATCAAGATCGAGATGCCGCGGTGCTTCGGCGCGTCGGGATCTGTGCGGACGGCCAGCCACAGGTAGTCCGCCTGATGCGCGCCGCTTGTGAACGCCTTCTGGCCGTTGATCACGTAATCGTCGCCGTCCCGCACGGCTGACGTCTTCAGCGAAGCCAGGTCTGTACCGGCCTCCGGCTCTGTGTAGCCGATCGAAAACTCGATCTCGGCGCGCAGGATCTTCGGCAGGAACTCCTTCTTCTGTGCCTCGCTCCCGATCCGCATCAGCGTCGGGCCGACTGTATTCAACGTGACGACCGGCATCGGCAGCCGGCGGTAGTTCATCTCGTAGTTGAAGGCGTGCAAGAAGAGCGCCGACTTTCCGCCGCCGCCGTACTCCTTCGGCCAGCCGAGGCCTAGGTAACCCGCCTCGCCCAGCTCCTTCCAGAACTTCTTGATCAGCGGCCCCGCAGTCTCCCGGCCGCCCTTCCGGACCTCCTCGATCATCTCGGGTGTTGTTACCTTGTCCAGGTAGCCTTTGAACTCTTCGCGGAACGCAAGCACGTCTGCCGGGTACGCAAACTCCATCGTCAGATCACCCGGCCAGGCCCAGCGGCTCCGTACCGATCACGCGCGTCTCTTCTAGGCGCTGGATCTCTTCCTCGGTCAGCCCCAGCAGCGTCGTCAGCACCTCGTGATTGTGCTCGCCGAGCAATGCCGGCTGCCGTTTGTGGCTGGAGTCGATCGAACTGAACCGGAACGGCCACGTCTTGAACATGTGCGTCCCGGTGATCTCCCGCTCAATCTCCTGGAAGAAGCCGATGCTGCGTAGCCCTTCGTCCTCCGCCAGCTCGTGCGCCTTGATCACCCGGCACGCCTTCACGCCCGCAGCCTGCAGTTCACGTTCCAGTTCGGCGGCGTCCTTCTCTTTCACAAGGTCCGAGATCGCCGCGTCCAGCGCTGGCTCGTTCTCTTTCCGCGCCTCGACTGTGGCGAAGCGATCGTCTTTCGCGAGCTCCAGGGCGCCTAAGCCGGTAGCAAGTGCGACGAACTCCTCGTCGGAAGAGACGGCGAACGTGATCCATTCGTCCTGGCCGGCGGTTCGGTACGCGTCGTGCGGCGCCATCCACTCATGCTTGTTGCCGCGAAGCGAAGGCACAGGGGCGCCGTGCTGGACGGCGATCTGCTCGGGCGCGAAAAGGCTGTCGAGCGTCTCGCATTGTGTGATCTCGACCTCCGTGCCTTCGCCGGTCTCTTCGCGACGGCGCAGGGCAAGTTCGATCGCCGTTAAGACGTGCATGCCGACCATCGGATCGCAGAAGCCGCCGCAGTAGGATGGCACATCGCCGACGTAGCCCGTCATCTCGCCACACACCAGTTGCTCGAAGGCGACGGCATAGCCGACGTAGCCTTCCCACGGCCCGTCTAAGCCGTATCCCGGCATCGTCACGGCGATCAGCTTAGGGTTGATCGCACGCAGCCGCTCGCTTGTGAGGCCGAGGTTCGGCAGGACGCGGTTCGAGAAGTTGCTGATGACGATATCGGCGTCCTCGATCAGGCTCTCCAGAAGCGATTTCCCCGCGTCCGATGTCAGGTCGAGCGTGATGTCTCGTTTGTTGCAGTTGCTGTCGTTCCATAGCGGCCCCCATTCGTACCACTGGTCTTTTACACCCGGTACGTAGGTGTACCGGTAGGGATCGGGACGCTGGATCGACTCCACCTTGATCACGTCGGCACCGAGCGCGCCGAGCATCATCATCGCGTAGGGGCCCGACCAGAGAAGCGTCAGGTCGAGCACGCGGAGGCCTTCGAACGGCAGCTTCCCGTTACCAGTCGTCGCTGCACCAGCGACCTTCTCGCCGGCGTCGATCGATTCGGCTTCCTTCAGCGGCCCGCGCTCGACCGGTTCCAGTCCGCCGACCGAGTAGGTAGCGCGTGGCGTCTTGACCGTCTTGCCGTCGATCTCACGCGGCGTCCAGAAGTCACGAGCCTCGAGTTGAGGGCAGGCCAGCCGGTCCTGGATCGTCTGCACTGGCGCCGCCGGCAGGCGGAACGCCTGACCTTGCTCGAAGATCTCGCCTCGCGTGTGGCGGTCCAGCCAGGGTTGAGCACGCTCCTCGAGCATCGCTCCGTTTGCCATGCGCCACATAATGTCGCGGCCCGGTTCAATCACGTCGTCCATCTCCATCAGCTGGCAGATGAGTTCCCAGTGGGTCGGGGTGAGTGGCGGGCAACCGACATAGCCGTCCGCGCACTTCATCACGCCCATTGGCCACGTGTTCCCCCGTCGGTGGTGAGGGATCCCCACCATGCTCTTGACGAGCCAGGGAGCGACCGTCATCGAGGCGACGACTGGCTGCATCGCAAGGTCGATGAACTGCGGCTCGCCGCCCTGCCTGATTTGGCGCAGTCCGATCAGCGAGCCGACGAGTGCGTATAAGCCGGTGAGACGCGGGATAAGATCTCCGGCGCCGCCGACGGGACGTAGCGGCTCTCGGCTCGGGTCGCCGAGCAGACTCGACCAGCCGCCCATGGCGTTCAATCCCAGGTCGTTCGCGCGGTAGTCCTTGTACGGGCCTTCGCTACCAAAGGGCGAGATCATCACGCACGTCGTCTTGCCTTCGAACCGGGCACGCACCTCGCCTGGCTTCAGGCCGAGTACGCTATCGGTCATTTCGCTCTCGACGAGCACCACGTCCGCGTTCTCGCATGCTCTGATCGCCTCGTCTGGGCCAACGCGGACGGACGTCTTGCCGCGCGAGAGCCACATCCACGTCGCGCTGTGCCGTTCACCGTCTTTTTCGTAAGTCGGGGGTTCGCAGCGAAGGGGCGTGCCGTCCGCCGGTTCCAGGATCGTCACGCTCGCTCCCCAGTCGGCAAAGTGCTTCGCGGCCATCGCCGCGGCGCCGTTGCCTGAGATCTCGATTACGTTAAGGCCCTTGAGAATGCTCACTACGAAGGCAGCTCCACCGTAATTTTGACGCCCGTCGTCGGCCCGTCCTCGGTGCTCATGGTCGCGTCTGCGTCCACTATGACGTGTCCGCTCGACTCACGAACTGCCTCCACCGTCCCTTCGATCGTCAGCGTCTTGCCGACGTAGTTCGAGCCACGCATCGCGATCTCCAGCCGACGCGCGAAAGCGTCGTTCCCGAACCACTCGCAGACCGCGCGGCCCGCGAACCCCTGCAAGAACATCGTGTTGAAGAAGATGCCGTCCGCTCCGCTATCGCGCGCGAACTTCTCGTCGTGATGTACGGGGTAGTAGTCGCGCGTCCCAGCCACCGCCTGCACGGAGCGTCGGAGCGTAAGTGGCAGGCTGATCGGTGGCAGCGCGTCGCCTTCCTTCCACTCTCGGCTCATGAGCCGCTGTTCCCAGCGGGCCGGTATATGAACAGCGTGAAGCTATGCGTACCGACGATCTCCTCGTCCTGGTTTCGGAAGATATCCTTGGTCGTCACGAAGTGCCCCGTGCCCAGCCGCGTCGTCTTCTCATCGCTCACGTCCGCAATCTGGCTCGAAATCGTCAACGTGTCACCGTAGCGGAGCGGCTTCTCATACTCCTGTACAGCTGTCACCGCGATCGTGTTCGGACAGCCTTGCAGGTTCAGATTCCCGAGCGGACTCACGTAGTTACGCTGCGGCCAGACCGGCGGCATCGCCCACGTGAACAGCATCGTCGGCGGCGCGAACGTGCCGTCGAGCCACGTCGACTTCGCGTACTCGTCGTCGTGATGGATCGGGTTCGCGTCCTCGACCATTTCGCACCAGTGGCTCGCCATCGCCTGGTTGATCGCCTCCGGCGCCGGACGTGGCGTCGATTCGCGCCCGATCAGCGCTCGCTGCTCGTCTGTCAGATCCGGCATCGATTGTCGGTCGGTATTCCTACTGCGCCGTCTCTTCGACGGCGAGCGTCTCGTCAAGAGTGCCCACCGCTGCGATGTATTCGTCCACCATCTGGAAGATCACGTCGCGACACGAACGCACGTTGTTCATGCTGCCGACGATCTGGCCGACGGGGGTGAAGACGAGTTCTTTGGCGCCTGCATCGCCGGCGGCGGCGTACCTGTTCATTCGCGTGAACGCCTCCGCGGTCAGCATGAACTGCAGCGGCATCGGCAGGGCGCCCGGCGACTCCTCGCCCTCCCAGGCGTCCGTCCACGCCGTCTTCAACAATCGCGCGCGTTTCCCGGTCATCGCCTTGCTCCGAACGGTATCGCGGGACGTCGCGTTCAGCAGCTTCTCCTGTACGACCTCATTCGTGTCTGATTCCTTGACCGTGAGCCAGATCGACCCCGTCCACACGCCGTCTGCGCCGAGGGCGAGCGCCGCCGCGGCCTGTCGGCCGCTGCCGATGCCCCCCGCCGCTAGCACCGGCGTCGGGTGCACGGCTGCGACGACCTGCGGGATCAGCACCATCGTGCTGATCTCGCCGGTATGTCCGCCGGCCTCAGTCCCGGACGCGACGACGATGTCCACGCCGGCATCGACTTGGTACTTCGCCTGGTGCGGCGTTCCGACCAGCGCCGCCACGAATACGTCTTGGGCGTGTGCCTTATCGATGATCTCTTTCGGCGGCGCCCCCAGCGCGTTTACGAGCAGCTTGATCGGGTGGGCGAGAGCGACCTCAACTTGCGGCGTCGCCCTCTCTCGCGACCACGCCAGCAGACCCTCCATCTGCTGTTCGCCTTCCGGCAGCTCCGGGATGTTGAACTTCTTCATGATCCCCGCCACGAACTCCTTGTGCGCCTCGGGGATCATGTTTTCCAGCGAACTCAGGTCCGCCCCTTCGTACGAGGCGGGGATGACTACGTCGACGCCGTACGGCTTGCCGTCGACGTGCTCGTCGATCCACTTCAGCTCTATTTCAAGCTGCTCCGGCGGAAATACCAAAGCGCCCAGCACACCCAGCCCGCCGGCGCGGCTCACCGCCGCAACCACGTCGCGGCAGTGGCTGAAGGCGAATATCGGGAACTCAATCCCGAGTTGGTCGCATATTCGAGTCTTCATCTCCGTTCCTTCCTGTTTTCTACTTCGCTTCCACGGCCGCCGCGCTATTTTTCCTCGGGAAAAAAGACGGCTCCTCCGCCTTTTCTTTCACCCAGGCCCGCAGCCGGTCTATCTCCGTCGAGAGCGCCTTCAAGAACTCGTCCGCGCCCACGTCCTCCCAGCGGTCGGACTCCTCCGACAGTTGGAGGCGCAGGTCCTGGTGCGGTTCCCGGCCTTGCATCACGACCCGCAGTCTGACGCTCGATTCCCAGCCGCTCGGGTCCGCTATCTGCAGACTGAACACGGGCGATATCGGCGGTCTGCCGCGGTGCCTGTGTTCTTCACCGTCGACGAGAGCACCAGACTCGGTGGAGGGCCCTTCGTGCCCTTCGTGGAGTAGCTTGTGCGCCCACGAAAGCGAACATCCCAACGTCGTCGCTACCTCGCGGTAAGTCGCCTCGCCCGTCTCGTTGACCAGCAGGGCGGCTACGCGCTGCGCGATCCGCTTCGACTCGCTCCGCTTCATCTGCACGCGGTGATGGTTCAACCGGTACACGAGCGCCGCCGATTCCAGGTCATCTCCCTCCCAGACGATCGCCTTGATCGACTCCTTCTGGAGGTAGATTGCGGCGCTCCAGACCAGCCAGCCGCTTATGAGCTGAAATGGTGGGCCATCAGCGCCCACGTTTCTTCTGACGACTATTGGGTGGAGGAGGCGATCGTTCTCGATATCGGTCAGCAGCCCTTTAATCGCTTCGGCTTGCTGCTCGTAGCGTCCGGAGCCGCTGAGCAAAGTCGCGAAGTCTGCGGAGCCAAGGTCCGTCACCGGCATGTCGCGTCGCAGGTGCGGTCCAGGCAACACGTCTCGCAGAGCGATCGAGATCGTCTCCGGCGGACCATCTTGTGCGCCGTCGGACGGGCGGTTTCGGGGCGTGGATACTGTGCTGCCCATCTACTGTGCCGTCCATCCCGCATCGACCGGCAGGGCTATGCCGGTGATACAACGCGCTTCTTCCGATGCCAGGAAGAGGCAGGCGTTCGCGATATCTTCGGGTTCCGTGATGCGCCGCAGCGGGTGCATCTGGGCCATCGCCCTGATCCCTCGGCTGTTGGCCCCGGCCTTTCGTATCAGCGGCGTATCGGTGCTAGTTGGGCAGACGCAGTTCGCCCGGATGTTGTCTGGGCCGTGAGTCACGGCAACGTCGCGCGTCAGTCCCAGCAGCCCCGCCTTCGATGCGCTGTACGCCGTGTGCATCGGAATCGCTACGAACGAAGAGATCGAGGCGATGTTGACAATCGCTCCGCCGCCTCGTTCCTTCATCTGTGGTATCGCGTGCTTGCAACCGAAAAACGCTCCACGGAGGTTGACGTTGTGAACCCGGTCCCAGTCCTCCACCGTCGTGTCCGAGGGCCCGTGCATCACGACGATGCCGGCGTTGTTGATGAAGATGTCCAGTCCACCGAACGCCTTCACCGTCGCCCCAACCGCCGCTTCCACGCTAGCTTCCTCGGTCACGTCCGTTGGAACCATGATCGCCTTTCCGCCTTCGTCAGTGATCATCTGTGTAGTTTCTTCCGCGCCTTCCCGGTCGCAGTCGAGCACCGCGACCGGCGCGCCTTCGGCTGCGAAGCGCCGCGCGATCGCCCGTCCCATGCCCGAGGCTGCGCCGGTGACCGCGGCGACCTTGCCTTCTATTCTTCCACCCATCATCAGTTCCTCCCCTAATTCCTCTCCGGCGTGTACTTGACCGGCAGGTGCTTAATTCCGGCGATGAAGTTCGATCGCAGGTAGCTCGGCTCTCCGGCCAACTCCATGTCCGGCAGCCGCTTCATCAGCGTCTCGATCATGATCCGGATCTCCAGCCGCGCAAGGTTCGCTCCTAGGCAGAAATGAGGTCCGCCGGGGCCGAAGGCGACGTGCGGGTTCGGGGTCCGGCCGATGTCGAACGTATCCGCGTCCGGGAAGATGTCCTCGTCTCGGTTGGCTGACGGGTAGTAGATCACTACCTTGTCGCCTTCCTTGATCTTCACGCCCCGGATCTCGGTGTCTTCTGTCGCTGTCCGGCGGAACTGCATCACCGGTGAAGCCCAGCGCAGGATCTCGTCCACTGCAGTCATGATCATCGACGGGTCATCGAGGAGCCGCTGCCGCTGTTCCGGATACTCCATCAACGCCTGCATCCCATGCGAGAGCGCATTGCGAGTCGTCTCATTGCCAGCCACCGAAAGTAGCATGAAGAAGGCGTTGAAGTCCGCCGCGGTCAGCGCTTCCCCGTCGAAGTCCGCCTGCAGCAGCG
>Ga0255058_10001162_pt1 | contig 14924 bp, 18 predicted proteins | sample Cases_109_9_MG_FD_188637 | JGI IMG/M metagenome (GOLD analysis project Ga0255058, IMG submission 188637) | Seawater microbial communities from Amundsen Gulf, Northwest Territories, Canada - Cases_109_9 | ecosystem: Environmental > Aquatic > Marine > Gulf | place: Canada: Northwest Territories... | reverse complement strand
TACAATAAAGTCACTGGCAATTGTAATATCTGGCACTAAAGACTTAGCCATCTCAACAAGCTCTCTATAGTGTGCGGATGTATATTGCCGTCTCATTCTTTTCAATATTTCATCTGAACCTGACTGTACCGGCATGTGCAGATATTCACAAACCTTTGGCAATTTTCCAACAGCCTCTATTATCTCTTTAGTCATATCCCTCGGATGAGAGGTAACAAAACGGATTCTTTCTATACCTTCAATTGGATCCAGTTTTCTCAGCAAGGTGGCTAATGTGACATTTCCATTCAAACCCTTTCCGTAAGAGTTTACATTTTGACCCAATAGCGTAACCTCTTTACAACCATCATCCGCAAGGCTCTTAACCTCGGCTATTATGTCGGTAACAGGCCTGCTGAATTCACTGCCCCTGACATACGGCACAATGCAATAAGAACAGTAATTATCACAGCCCCTCATGACAGATACAAAAGCACTATATCGATTTTGCCTCTGCGTAACCAGCCGATCAAAACTTACTTCACCATCCTCATCAATAGCCAGGATGCGTTTATTGGTTCCATTAATTTCTTCGAGCAACTCAGGAAGTTTGGAGAACATCCTCGTACCACAGATAAGGTTGACGTGAGGCATCCGTTTGAATATTCTATCTCCCTCATTTTGCGCCATACAGCCCAGGACGCCAAGAATCAGTTCCGGGTTCTTTTCCTTCTGATCTCTCAAACTGCCGAGTTGAGAATACACCTTGTGTTCAGCCTTGTCGCGCACACTGCAGGTATTCAGAAGGATAACGTCCGCATCTTTTTCATCTTCGGCAAGAGCGTAACCGCTCTTCGCAAGTGAACCTATCGACAACTCTGAATCCAGCTTATTCATCTGACAGCCATAGGTCTTAATAAATACTTTAGGTTGATTTGCATTCATAGAATTTTTCTTTGATATTCTTTTTTTCTCATTTTATCTATACTATATATTATATGGATATTATAATACCTTGAATAGTTAAACTGAAAAGTAAAATATCTTTTCTTCCTTTACCTGGTCTTTTATATTATATTCTTTTCTTTGTTAGAAATGTAGTTATGGCAGACACGGCTGTGTTAATATATGATGATCAATGTAGCTTATGCTGTGGTTGTATGCGATGGCTTAAGTTGCATGCAATTGGGAACGATACTTTCGAATTTATCCCATGCCAGTCTAAGAAACGTGTGAGTCTGTTTCCGGGTTTAAATGAGAAGGCATGTCTGGAGGAATCACACATGGTTCTTCCAGATGGGCAAATCCTTACAGGTGACAAGACACTACCGGAAATCCTTATACGGCTGAGATATTTCAGACGGCTGGCTGTTTTATTTAGAATACCTGTAATCCGCTTGTTTTCGTATGCAGTCTACCGTTTGATAGCTAACAACAGATACGTTATCTCGAAAACAATATTACCTCTGACACAAGAAAAAGTATAAGGTTACACAATATGCTGTTTTCCTGTTACAACAAACATAAAAGTCAAATTATACTCCCATGACGGGAGCTCCTATCTTTAACCGGTATTACTCAGAAATCTTGTCTTCAAGATTGCCCTGACCCATATGGCCGCACGCTTCTTTGATTAATGGGAGAAGAGATTCTATCTCTTCTTTGGTCAATCTTCCCAGCTTGGCAAACCTGTAACCACCCTGACTGTTTTTGTTCTCTCTGGTAAGCTGCAGTTTCTTGGTCCCTTTATTGTAGGAATAAATACTTGCAGTCAATCGTTCAGTATCATTTTCCCATGACTTTGCGAACACACATTCATCCAATTCTTTATCGTACGGCATATTCAACTCCTCCTGCTTTTAAGTTAAAATATTACCTTTAAATGTATTTACGATTAAGTCCTTTTCTTCCTAGTTAAATATAATTCTCTGCTTTAAACAGTTTCTTTCCTCTTTACGATACTCAATACATTTGTTTCAATCACCGGATGTGTGAGATTCGCATGAATATATTAATTACGGCATGTCATAATGTCAATGATTATAATTGCTTATTAATATTTTTTTAGACAGAGACGTTAACCTGCTTTTCATGAGGTATTGTCCTCAATACTGCCTCTTTATATGAAATTGGTTCAAACGGGACATATTTCTTGATGGATTCTTCATGGCAGATAGCCTCATTCTCAAGCCCTTCTACCAAACATCTTGTTATTGAGTTTGGTATCGGCGTAAGTAAACTTGCCAAATATGTATAAAGCCCGATATTAAGAAAAGGAAAAGGAACAAAAATTGTTCTTTTATCAAGGAGGTTGGCAAGTACCTTAAGCATCTCTATATATGTCAAAATATCTTTCCCCCCGATATCAAAATCTTCCCCTGCAGTTTCAGGAACTTCCAGTACGCCGACAAGATATTTGATTACATCACTAATCGCCACAGGTTGGCATTTATTTCTTGTCTGACGGGGAAAGGGAATAACAGGCAGTCTTTTCACAAGATATTGCATAATCTCATAAGAAGCACTCCCTTTACCAACAATAACCGCTGCACGGAGAACAGTTACTGGCGTCTTCCCTTTTTTTAATTCTCTGGCCACTTCAATGCGATTTCCAAGATGAGATGAAAGGGAACTTCTGATATCTTCAAGACCTCCCAGATAAATTAGTCTTTTAACGTGTTTTCCATCTGCAACCTTTCTAAAGTTAGCAGATGCCCTGATATCTGCGGCCTCAAAGCTTTTAGGTCCCAGACGTAAGGAATGAATTAAATAATAGGCGGTATCGATCCCGTCAAGAGCAGTTTTCAGATGTTCTTCATTCAAGGCATCAGCAATAACTATTTCAGCCCCTGTCCATCTACTCTTATATGCAATATTTCTTCCTCTTACCATTACCCTCACCTTATATCCTCTTGCCAATAATTCGGGAACCAATCTACCGCCAACATGTCCTGAAGCGCCAGTAACTAATATTGTACCGACATGAGGAACAGGCTTTGAGGGTAAATCACGGCAAAACAGCCCTTCCTCCTTACACGTATCAGTAACGGAAGAATTATTCATCTTTTCTTGTTATACCAAACCCTTCTTATGGCAAAGGCCGCCATGCTCAATAGATTATGGCAATTCAAACATTGTGTAATTAATGAAGTCAACTTGAAGTGTTATGTGAAATGGAGCAGTAAATATTATTTAAATTAGCAACAAAAACCGTTCGGCTGAGCTCACGCCGATGCCTTTAGATCTCCACCTCCTCGGGTTGACTGGCAATCTCAGATCAGGACCAGGCATATACCAGGTACTGAGTTGCTATTCCCTCTCCTCAATACATTTTCTAATACATTTTGAAAGTTCACTCCTTGCTGCATTATTAACTCCAAGAAACGATATTCCTATATCATATTTGCCGGAACTAAATTTTTCAATACGAACAACATCCCCTGTAACCACTAATGGTTCATCAGCAGTACCTGTTGGTATCCAGAGTTGTACTTTAGTATCTATATAAATCGGATATTTACTTTCGAAAAGAATTCCCCCGGCACTCAAGTCTTTGCTGGTTGTTTCCAAAGTACCTATCTTATTATTGGGATCAACTATCTGAACCTGAATACCAGCAATAAAGTCTACTCGAATGTAACGTCGTTTGTGTTCAGAGAAGATTACAATATTGTTTTTACCTGTTTCTTTGGCTCTATAAACAGCAATATCAGAATTCTTAATTAGATTCTCTGTATCAGTAGCATCTATAGGAAAGGATGCTATTCCTCCACTAATAGTCAAACTGATGTTTTGGTCTTTATAGTCAAATTTTGTATTTTCCACACTCTCACGAATTCTTTCTCCTACCACAAAAGCATCAATTTTTCCTGTTTCCGGCAATACAACCACAATCTCTTCTCCTCCATATCGAACAGCAATATCTATAGTTCTTAATTCACTTATAATTATCCGGGCTACATGCTTCAATGTCTCATCACCAGCCAAATGTCCAAAGGTGTCATTTATCACTTTAAAATCATCAATGTCAAGAAACAAAACAGACAGTTCCAGCCCATAACGAGCAGCACGATCTGTTTCCCGCAAAAACATATCATCAAAAGTACGTCGTGTATAAAGACCTGTAAGACTGTCGTATTTTAAAGAATCGAGTGTTTCCTCAAGTACGCGAATCTCAGTCACCCGTTCTGCGGCACGTTTCTCAAGATCCCTTTTATATATAGACCTTTCAACTATAATATTAATATATTCCAGATCAAGCGGCTTTGCTATGTAATCAATAGCACCAAGTTTCATACATTTTACAGCAGTCTCTACAGATGGATATCCTGTCATAACAACCAGGTCAGTTTCCGGAGAAATTTCTTTTGCCTTTTTAACAAATTCAGTCCCTGAAAGTTTAGGCATCATCAAGTCAGTAATAACTAAGTCATAAGATTCCTTCTTTAGTTCTTCAATCGCACTTTCTGCATCTGAACAAACGGCTACTTTGTGCCCCGTATTCTGTAGTGCAAGTTTCATAAGATTTAGGATATTTTTTTCATCGTCAACAATCATGATTTGAGTCTTGTCAGAATCAATCTTCCCGTTTGTTTGTATTTCATCTTGATTTGCCATTTATTATCCTTTCATTTATGAAGGTGTGGTACAGAAACCCCAGCTTCAGTAAATATTGCCATCTGTGTCAGGACACTTGCACCAGCCTCAATCAAACTCATTGCCAATACAGCACCAGTACCTTCTCCAAGTCTTAAATCAAGATTTAGGATTGCCTTCTTCCCCAATTTCTCCAGTGCGATATTATGACCATTTTCTGTAGATGCATGAGATGATATGAGATAGTTTTTTACCTTGGGTTCTACGGTGCACGCTATTAGTGCAGCGGCGGTTGAGATAAATCCCTCAATCAATACTGGTATCCTATAACTTGATACGCCTCACGGCCCCATTCTTCGACAATGCAGTTAAACTCAGAGATAAGCTTATCATCATCTAAAGAAAATTCATCCAGACATTTCAACACTGACTCTCGCATTAGTTCCACGAATAAACCTCCTGTATGCTATCGTTCGGAAAGTAACCAAATCATCTTTGCATGGATTTGTCGCATAAACATTGATCAAGTCTTATGTAATTCTGTAAATGTTTTCTGCTTGAATAAAAATATAAAGAAAGCCTGTCTTATCATTTAGCAACGAAGTCTATAAATTGTATAACAGGATAATTCAGCAAACTGTAGAAACCTAACAGCTTATAGTAGATATGAAAAAATTAAAATCAAGTGGAAAAATGGTTTATTATTCAAAAGTCTTTGAGCACAGCTTCATTCTATTTTAGTAATCAATCCCAGGTTGGGGTTCAATTTTCTTTCTGTAGGCATGTTTAATTTCATTAATTTCACTCACCGTATCCGCTGATTCAATTATTTCAGGGTGTGCATCACGCCCTGTCAGTACTAGATGCATGAGGGGTGGTTTACGTTGAATGATCTCCAGGACTTGTTCCAAATCTACTAAACGGAGCTTGAGGGCGTTGTTTATCTCATCCAGTATAAGTATGTCAAACTGGCCTGATTCCATCTTCTGGCAGGCAAGTTGAATGGCATCCTGAGCATTTTTTCTGTGCTCTTCATGCGGATAAGGATTCCCATGTATACCACAGAATCCCTTGCCAGTGGAAATTAATTCCACTTTACAATCCATCTTCTTTATACCGTCCCACTCACCGGCATAGAGATCTCCCTTCATAAATTGAATAATAGAAACCCTCATATCGTGGCCGCAAGCTCTGACGGCGATACCGAGAGCAGAGGTAGTTTTCCCCTTACCGTTACCGGTAATGACCACTATAAGGCCCTTTTTTTCTCTGGGAACAAGCCGGGTTATCTCTGACATCTTGGATTTTAATAACAGAATGGAATATTTCAGATTTAGGAATTGTGATTTGTCTTCATCTACCGGCAATTACCAGGCATTTATATCAGCTTAAAGAAGTTTGCACAGAACTGCTTTGCCTGTGCCTTGTAATCCTCAGATTTCGCCTTTGTATCAGAAATAATCTGGTCAGGATCCACTATACCCTTTAAAGAATCTACCTCGTCTCTATAGGCATCTATCCATTGATAAATCATTTCATCAGTTACTTCAACATGAAACTGCAGGCCATAAATATTGTTGCCGATCCTGAACGCTTGATTTGAGCAAAGTTCTGATGATGCAAGTTTAACAGCTTCATTTGGAATATCGAACGTATCACCATGCCACTGAAAAACGTCAATCTCTTCCCAAAAACCCCGAAATAATAGATCGCTAGGGCTATTCGCGCCTAACGTTACCTTAAACCAACCTATCTCTTTTTGAGAAGCCTTCTTTACAATTGCCCCTTTTGCCTTTGCAATTAATTGAGCACCAAGGCAAAAACCTACTGTCGGTACCTCTTCTATTATAACCTTTTTTAGAAATGCATCTTCCTGTTTGAGAAAAGGGTATTTATCCTCTTCATACACATTCATTGGTCCTCCGAGGACAATAACAGCAGAGATGCCAGAAAGGGAAGTTGGTAATGGTTGGCCATCGAAGACGTCAATTATTTGGTAAGGGATGTCGTTAACATCCAGAAAATTACCGATTGTGCCCGGCCCCTCTATGTCAATATGTTTAATTATTATTACTTTCATCTGCTACTTTAAACACACAAAATTCAGCACACATTGAGCATACGTCTACATCCTGAGGTGTACCTTTCTCTCTAATCTTTCTTGCATGCGCCGGATCAATACATGTTGAAAATTGCCCTTCCCAATCGCGCTTTCGCCTGAGCTGAGACATAGTCCTGTCCCAATCCCACGCTGATTTTATACCCTTGGCTATGTCGGCAGCATGTGCCGCGATCCTTGTCGCAATAACACCATCATGTACATCATCAGGTTGTGGCAATCCCAGGTGTTCTGTTGGTGTAACATAACACAGGAAGTCAGCTCCTGCAGATGCTGCTATAGCACCCCCTATTGCAGACGTTATATGATCGTATCCCGGCGCAATATCTGTCACAATTGGTCCAAGAACATAGAAAGGTGCTCCTTTACAAAGTTCTTTTTGCAGCTGGACTTGTGACTGGATCTGATTAAGTGGAACATGCCCGGGACCTTCTACTATTACCTGTACATCCGCATCCCACGCCCTTTGAGTAAGCTCAGCCAATACGTTCAATTCATATACCTGCGCCCTGTCAAACGAATCTGCTAATGCGCCGGGTCTCAACGCATCTCCCAGGCTCAAGATCACATCATACTCATATGCAATTGATAATATCTCATCAAACTGTTCGTAAAGCGGGTTTTCTTTTTTATGGAAAGACATCCAATCTACAAGAAAAGAACCTCCCCTGCTAACAACACCACAGATTCTTTTGTCATCTACCAGATGTTTCAATACTCCCTGCGTCGCACCGCAATGAACCGTAATATAATCGATCCCATCCTCGCAGTGACGCTTTATCGCGTCAATCATACTTGTCGCTGTCATATCTCTGACGGAATGTTTTTGCTTAACGGCATCAACTGCCGCTTCATATATTGGAACACTACCTATGGTAATTGAACAGTTTTCCATTATCTCCAGCCTGATTTCACGAAGATCTCCCCCCGTGCTAAGATCCATCACGGTGTCTGCCTGCGCATCTTCCGCAGCACACAGTTTTTTTAACTCTTCTTCCACACCATGATAGTCAGCTGACGTACCAATGTTTGCATTAACTTTAGTCCTGAGGCCTTTGCCGATACCACAGATTTTCTTTAACGAATGCTTCTTATTATGTGGAATTACAACCTTGCCTTCAGCCATGTTTGACCTTAATGTTTCAACATCGCAGTCTTCAAGCTGTGCAACCTGCTTCATTTCAGGTGTAATCTTGTTTAACCTTGCCTGCTTTAACTGAGTCATTTATACTTTCTCCCTTTTTCTTTTTTTTAATGCATTAACAGGAACAGCCAGTGAGTATAAACTCTCAACCTCTGCCTTATTTAGAGACCTGTATTTTCCAACCTTCATATTGTGACTCATTTTCAGAGGCCCGATTTTAATTCTTCTCAATGAGACTACCGGATGATCTATCTTTGCAAGTATACGTCTGATTTCCCTGTTTTTACCTTCTCTGAGTACTATCTCCAAGACACTGTATTTAAATTTTCTATATACAACCTTAACCCTGGCCGGCAACGCCTTACCCTCAGAAATCCAGATACCCCTTTTAAGAACACGTATTGCCTCATCATTCACTCTTCCTTTAACCTCTACCAGGTATGTTTTCTCTATCCCATACCTTGGATGGGAAAGCAGGTTTGCCAATTCGCCATCGTTAGTTATTATGATAAGACCCTCACTCTCTTTATCCAACCGGCCTACAGTATATATTCTTTGTTCTATATTAATCAATAAATCTATGGCCCTGGGGGCCTTAGATTTTTCAACATTAGTACATACAAAACCTCTGGGTTTATTGAGAAGATAATAAATCTTTTTCTGCCTTTTTATTGGCTCACCATCACAATAAATACTGTCTTTAGTTGGGTCTGCCACCTGGCCCATCTTCGTAATACGCTTACCATTTACTGATACACGTCCGGAGGTTATCAGGCTTTCACATTTACGCCTGGAACCAAGCCCTGCCTGTGCCATAATTTTGTGGAGTCTTTCCATGATTTGTTTTACTGAATAAATAAAGGTGGATTCGCTTCCCGCCTGAGTGAAAAGTCGGGCAGGCGCTTATTCCACCAATAATAGATTAATTCGCTAATGATTTACTGTACCTTGGAGCCGGGCTTTACGTCTTTCTCTGTAGTAAGCAGGACAACTTTATCATCATCCCTTGCAGCAAGGAGCATACCCTGGCTTTCCACACCCCTTAAAACCGCCGGTGCAAGATTGTTAACAACAATGATTTTCCGGCCAATAAGTTCTTCTGCGCTGTAATGATTCTTTATGCCTGCCACCAGTTGTTTCTCACCATCACCGGCATCAATCTTTAATACCAGCAGTTTGTCCGCATCCGGGTGTTCTTCAACCGCCTTTATTTCTGCAACCCTTAAGTCTATTTCAGAAAAGTCTTGAATACTTATCGTCATTATAATCCCTCTGCATCGCCATTAAGATTCCACATTTTTACTGATTTTTAGATTTTAACAAATGTTATTCTTGATTAGCAAGTTAAAACTCTACGTTAATACTTAACCCTTAAAAGGCATAAACCATTTGCTGGAACAGTATTTCCTGCCTTTGACCTGATTCCTGATTTTACAGTTTCCCTGAATTCCTTTATTGTCATCTTCCCCCTACCAACCTCAAGCAAAGTCCCTACTATTGCCCTGACCATCTTATAAAGAAATCCGTCTGCTTCTATGGTTAAGAACAGACATTCTCCCTTCTTTTTGATCTCCAGCTTTTTTATAGTTCTTACACTACTGATAACATCAGATTTTGATTTGAATGTACTGAAGTCGTGTTTACCAATTAAGGCTTTTGACGCCCTCTGCATTTTCTCAATATCTAGATCCGTACTGTAATAATGACAATAATTCCTGCCTATAGCGTTTCTGGTTTTACTGTTAAAAATAGTGTAACGGTAAATCTTAGATTTGGCGCTATATCTGGAATGAAACTTCTCCGGCACTTTTTTCGCAGATTTAACTACGATATCTTTCGGAAGATAATAATTTATTGCCTGTACTAGACTATAGAGAGGGATATTTGATTGCGTTTTAAAATTGGCAACCTGACTAATTGCGTGAGTGCCGGCATCTGTCCTGCCTGCACCATGAAGTGTTATCTCCTCATTAACGACTCTTTCTATCGCCTTATTAAGCGTCTGATGAATTGTTTTACCATTCTTCTGCTGCTGCCAACCGGCATAATTTGTACCATCATACTCTATAACAAGTTTTATATTGTTCACGAGAAATTCCCACAAGTGGTGACAGCACCGCTTATTGCATCAATGCGACATCAAAACAGAACTGTTTAAAGAATGACTAATGAATTGTTTATTTAACGAGGATTAAAAGAGGGGTGTTTGGCGGCGAAGCTACCCAGATAAGCCCAAAACTGAGTAATTTGCAATCAAGGCTTTTCCCCGACACCAACACCCCACTATAATAAGATTGCAACTTCTTTATTCTAAAAAACAGTTAACATATAGTTTGCCAAATAAGTAACCTGACCACCGCAACACACACCTGAGCCAACGTAAACCCTCAGGATAGTTAGTAGTTAGTATTCTATTTACTACCTATTTGTTTGTCAACCATGAAAAAAGCATTAAATGCATAATGCACCTAATCTAATATGAAAAATCCTCGAGAATGACAAGTGCGTAGGTTAATGCAAATGAAGGGAGAGAAAACGGAAGCGGTTGTTTGCAGAACTACATACTTAATTACATAAGTGTTCCTTCTCATACTTATGCAGATAATCCGTATAGTTTGAGAAATAATGATAAGCTTTCTTATTCAGCAAAGAAGACCGGATATTAATCTTACCTTCTTTAGATACATTGTCTGACAGTAACAGCCTAAGTTCATCAAGGTTTGCGTTATCCGGATCGTTATTCTCCAGGTACTCAATACGTTCTATAATAGTATTAATAAGCGCTAAATAAACTTCTTTATCCATGTCAGTATTCGTCCTTTATTATGCGAGTGAACTCTTTTAAAGAAAATAAGTATTTCCGGTACAACCTTAACAGGATTCTCCAGCTTGTTTTTTTACACAACTTCCATAACACTTGATAAACTCGCTCAATGCACTCTCTGCTATGGTACGTACATCTTCAGGTTCTTTGCAAATAGATTGTGCTTCTACTTTGAACATAGACAAAAGTTCCTCTTTTGTATATTTCGCACATTTATTAAAATCAATATCCTGTTTATACATTGTTATATTGCCCAATTTGTAAAAAACCCTTAATAAGCACCTAACATTATTATCGTCACATTCACACAAACCTTAACCTTAAAAAACCCCTAAAATATCGTTTTTATTGATACTCTTTGATTTCTCCTCGTAGTTGCTTCAATCCAAATACATATAAAAGTTTCACATATCAGGCGTAATCAGGTAGTAAATCGTTCGATTAAGCCTGATTTAAAAAATACTTGCCTATTTCCATTGTGAGCTTATAATTGAATTTAATATGAAAAAACACCTAACAACACACATTTTAATCATACTATTTATATTCTTTTCAACTCCGATTATACAAGCAGGAGAAGAACCACGCATAAATCTGCGTCCATATTACAAGGAATTGTCTGTTGCTCAGGTACAGGGAATACCTAACGTCTCAATACGTAAGAAAGAGGTATGGGGATTTCATGGACATAGTACAATTGATAGCGATTTTCATCTGAAAACAATCAGTGATGATAAGGTTGTAGTAGACTCTGCCACAGGCCTGATGTGGCACCAGTCCGGTTCCGATAAATATTTTAGTTGGAAAAGAGCACAGAAGTGGATAGACAAATTTAACAAAGAAGGTTATGCAGGTTTTCAAGACTGGAAATTGCCAACTGTGGAGGAAGCGGCGTCACTATTAGAACCTGAGAAGAAAAATGGTAACCTGCATATAGACCCTGTATTTGATAAAAAACAATGGAGTATCTGGACACGCGACAGTCATATTTCTAAAAAAAGTCTTACTTTGGATGGTGCATGGCGCGTTTCCTTCAGCGATGGCATCGTATCCTGGGGCAGCAACAGCTTAGACTTATTCTATATTCGTCCGGTACGTTTAAGCAAATGATACCCGCCAAACAGACCGGCGGGCAGGCCTTCCAGACAAACAGTCTGTTGGAAAGTTTGATTATCTTCCTTTCTTCGATTTGTTACCCAAATAAATTGATTCATAAAAAAGGGGCAAAGAGTATGTCCCCCTTGATCAAGATAATATTAATGTACATTATATAATTGACATCTTTTAAAAGGTTTGTTAACCTGCAAGCCCTTCTAAACTAAACTACGGTAAAACAATAGAAATGATTACACTTTTTTTTTCTACTATATAAATTTTACCCAAGAAATACAGGGAGTCCTGAAACGGTATACTTGGCTTTCGCTTTCGGTTTTATTGTGCTTGTTTTCACAAGCTTCGGCATTGAAAAGCTATGGTCGAAGTATATAAGCATAAAGGCCGTCAGATTCTTTCTTTTCCCCGGCGCTATAATACACGAACTCAGCCATGCCTTTATATGCCTGATTACCGGTACTACCATAAAAGAACTGAATATATTTAAACTTGAGAACGGTAGTATACAATACGACAGACCGAAAATCCCATTCCTCTTTGATTTTTTTATAGCAACATCTCCTATCTTCGGCTGCGCTTTCATCCTGATACTAATCTCCATAATCCTGGGGAATCCCATTCGCGTAGATGAAACCTTACCTAATGAAATGACATTTTCCATCAAGATAGTATTTGATTATGCAAAAAACTTTCTGGATATGATATGGCTAACGCTCAATGCATTCTGGAAAAGCGGTTTCCGTAGTACAAGTTCTGTATTATTCATAATAGCATCAATCATTTTCACTGTATCCATGGCTCCACACAAAAGCGATATAAAGTATATAGTGTTGGGCTTTATTATCCTGGGATCAGCTTTATTTGCCCTTGAGTTGTTCGGCGTATCTCTGCTGGGTTATAAATGGTGGGATGAAGCGTTAGATGACTCGTGGAGAATACTCACATACGTCATTTCAATATTGATGACCATCCTCTTTATAACTTCAATAATAATTGGCATGATAAAGGTAGTAAAGTTAACTTTTGGTCATAAAGGTGAATGAAAACATTATCAGTTACTCCTGCGTTGACTCCCCATTCGGCCCTGTCTTTATCGCAGAAACTTTCAGGGGCGTATGCCTTGTCAGTCTTTCAAAGATTTCCGAGGCCAAATTTCAATCACTTCTAAGAAAAAGGTCTCAAAAAAAGGTAATCCGAGACGACAGAAAACTAAAGAATGTAATTCATGAACTATCCAGTTACTTTAATGGACATCGGGTAAATTTCAAATCTATATTGGATTTAAGTATTGGAACAGAATTCCAACGAAAGGTTTGGGAGAAAGTCAGTGAAATACCCTATGGAGAACAAAGGGCATATAAATGGATTGCCAATGAAATTGGCAACCTGCACGCCGTCAGGGCCGTTGGAAATGCGGTCGGGAAAAACCCCGTACCTCCGATAATACCCTGCCACCGTGTAATACGTTCTGATGGAAAGCTTGGAGGATTTTCTTCCGGAATTGCACTAAAGAAATGGCTCTTAAAATTAGAGAAGTAATACCTGCCCACATATAGCAAGCAAACGGGAAAATAAACTCCGAACTGGGTAAGGGCTTGTTAACTGGCGGAGAGGCCGGGATTCGAACCCGGGGTCCCACTATCAGCAGGACAATGGGTTAGCAACCCACCGCTTTAAGCCGCTCAGCCACCTCTCCAATGATGGTTTAAAACGCATTCTCTCTTATTTGATTTGGCGGAGGGAGTAGGATTCGAACCCACGGTCCCGATTCCTCAGGACTGCAGTTTTCAAGACTGCCGCCTTCGTCCACTCGGCCATCCCTCCTGTAATATCTGCTTTTTCGCTATCCGAGCCACTCAAATCGAGAAAGATCAGACAAGGATGTGCCTTAATAATTGTACTCTATGCTATTAAATGTTTTCCCACTTACAGACTTCTTCCAGAACCGTCTTAGCCACATATATTGGTGTGTTGCCCTGCATGGCCAAAGCGATAGCATCACTTGGCCTTGAATCTATCTCTAACGCATTGCCATTCTGACTTATGATTATTTTGGCATAGAAAGTATTATTTTTCAGATCACTTATTTCAACTCTCTCTATGCCTCCACTTAACTGTATTATCACATCTGAGAGCAAATCATGTGTAAGCGGCCTTGGTGTTGGAATCTCCTTAACCGCTCTATCAATCGCCCATGCTTCATGCAAGCCTATAACAATAGGAAAACTCCTTTGGCCGTCTTTTTCTTTAAGAACAATTATCTGATGGTCGCTCGTTTCAGATATCATTATTCTTGATAATTCCATGTGAACCATCACAGTATTTCCCTCGTAATTTATCCAAATACTACAAAAATTCTAACATACAAGGTATCATTGTCAACATTATTTTGAAATACGCAAAATCAGACCACGCTAAAACTTGGGAATGTATTATACCTCTATTCGCCGTGTATTCTTTACCTCACACATAGGGTAGTTCTTCTTTCTGTCAGGGCAAATATTATTGACACTAAATATAGCGATTGATATACTTGGCATCCTTTCACCTGCCACAATTGGCCAATATTTAGATAGTATCATAAAGAAATGTTAATAAAATCAATAATACTGGGCGCAATTCAGGGCCTAACAGAATTTCTACCAATCAGCAGTTCCGGTCATCTTGTAATCTTCAAAAGTTTTTTAGACATAGAAACCCAGGGTGTTATTTGGGAAATATCATTACACTTCAGTACGCTTCTGGCTATCTTTGGAGTCTTCTACAAAGATATATTCATAATTTTAAAAAGTGCCTGTCTCTCCTGTAAAAAGTTAGTCTCTGGTGAAAGTATTATTAACATCTTTAGAAACGACATTCATACCCGTACCTTTCTTCTTATAATAATAGGTACAATACCTACAGTAATAATAGCATTTTCCTTTAGAAGCTCATTTGAGAGTCTTTTCAATAAACCGGTAATAACAGGATATATGCTGCTCGTAACCGGTACCGTACTCTGGTTTACCAAATATAGCTTAAGGTCCAATAGCATTAAAAAGAATTTAGGTATTATTGATGCCTTGATAGTCGGCACCGTACAGGGACTTGCAATTACCCCTGGTATATCACGTTCAGGTACAACAATCGCTGCCGCCATCTTCAGGGGA
>Ga0255058_10001161_pt1 | contig 14940 bp, 12 predicted proteins | sample Cases_109_9_MG_FD_188637 | JGI IMG/M metagenome (GOLD analysis project Ga0255058, IMG submission 188637) | Seawater microbial communities from Amundsen Gulf, Northwest Territories, Canada - Cases_109_9 | ecosystem: Environmental > Aquatic > Marine > Gulf | place: Canada: Northwest Territories... | reverse complement strand
ATGATCAGGAGTTTCTTCGGGTTTTGCACCTTCGTGTACACCGAGTACGGCGTACCGGCGATGCATATTGGGCCTTGGTCGGCCCCGGGATCGAAGATGTGCTGGAACCACCCCTGGCCGACCGGAGCAGACGCGGCCGGCGAAAACTGACCCAGGTATTTGTCGAGTCCGACGTCACGCAGTTCCTGCAGCGCCTGCGCGTTCAGGCCCGGGGGACCGCTACCAGGGCCGGCGAGGCCAGTCGTGGACAGGGCCAAAAGGAGCAGGCCAGAAACAAGGCTGATTATTGTTTTCATCTCTTTCCCCCGCGGATTTATTGTTAAATCGTATTATTGCGAGACAGTGTTGCTCTCTTCAGTATAGGCAATCCCGGGTCGATATTCACTGCGACTGACGGCCCGGCGCGAGGGAGAGAGATTTTGGAAAGAGCTTCCTTGCTCAAAAATACCAACGGGCTCCGATCGTGAATGCATCGGTGTCACCTGCGAACTCCAGGGTCGCACCTGCGGAAAACCGTTCGCTGAAATAGTAGTCGCCCGCAAGCTCCAGGTAGGTGTCGCTGTTGTCGAGATTGACGTGATTTACCGTTCCACGTATCTCGAATTCAGGTGACAGCAGGCCACGGATGCCAGCCGACAGGGCGAAGCCGTTATCGTCCGTACTGACCCCCGCGTCGTCGACATCGGTCCGAACGATGCGCAATGTGCTCGTCAGGTCGAAATCGTCCGAGTACTTCCAGATGTAGCCGGCGCCGAGTTCCAGGACCGTTAGATCAACATTGTTGTTGAAATCCAGCGTCGTGATACCGCCGACGATGAGCCAGTTGTTGTCCAAATCATACGAACCATTCAATCGAAGCCCATCGCCGCCGCTGAAATCGACGTCAACGAAACGCAGCTCCGCATAGGAATAGCTGAGATCGCTCTGTTTTTTCTCAGCCGTTTGTGCAATGGCAATACCCTGTACGAGCAGGCCTGCCAAAAGAAATAGCATCTTCATCGAACTCTCCTGAGTTTCGTCCGAACACCAGCTGGCGAATAGGACTTCGCCAACGAACGGCGCGGATGGTAACCGTCAGATTCCCGGCGTGTCTAGTGATTTGCGGGAAACCATCGCGACCTTACATAACAAGACTCAAGAGGTTGATTTTTATACGATTTATGATGCCGATGAAGTGTCGCTGTTTGGCGTCAGTCGCTCAAAGCGACCCAGAATTGCGCATCAATTTTGGCGGGGTGCAGCGGGTACTCAGCTATCTGTCAATGATAATGCGGGGGTCCAAAACACCGCCGCCAACGATGCCAATGTCATACTTGTACGAGTCGCCCGGTTTGGCCGGCCCACCGACGACTATGGTGATCTTGCCATTGTTATTCGAGTTCGTCTTGCCGGCGCCATCGAACGGTACACCCGCCACAAAGTTGACATAGAACTGTTTCGCGGCGCCCACCAATTGCCATTCAATTTCGTCGCCAATGCAGACGTGCAGGTTGTTGGCGTTTAACCCACTATTCATGACCTCGACGGGATGGTTGCTCACAACTCGTACAATAAGTTTGAATGACTGACGCTCGCCTTCGCAGGAGCTCTGAGCGTGCGCATTCTGGGTTATGGCAGTTGCGGCAATCGCGGCCACGATGGACAGTGCTGTGGCAACTACTAAGCCTTTCGTTCTCATGTTCTTTTCCTCGTTATTATTGTCAATTGTATCGGAATTGTTATTTGTCTGCTGACACCAGATTCCTGAATCCTTCCTCTGCCACCAATCCGCTGAATCCGGGGTCGATCAGGAGCAGTTCCTTCTGATAGCCGAGGGCAACTGCGCGTTCGAGCGCGGCCAGTGCCTCCGCGGTTTCGCCAAAGTGAGTGTGTATCAACGCGCCGTTATATTGAACGTACATATTGTCCGGTGCGGCGGACCGGGCGCTTGCATTCATGTCTCTCGATTTTTGTTTCTGGCCGACGCGCGAATAGTAATACGCGACGTCGGATATCGTGTCCATATCGGACGCATTGACGTCGAGGCGTTTCTCACCGAACTCAATAGCGCGTTTGTACGCGACATCGGCGACCTGTTTCAGGTTGTCCGTATAATAATAAGCATCGGCGAGATTTCCCCAGAGCCGATAGTCCAACGGCGCAAGGTTTACGGCTCTTGCATAACGATCCGCCGCCTTTTGGAACTCACCAAGATAGAAATACATTGTGCCCGTATTGGAGTAGGCGCTTCTTGTCGGTTTTATCGCCAGTGACTCGTCCCAGGCCCTGGCGGCGCTCGAGAAGTCACCAGCCAGGTAGTAGGCGCCACCGAGATTGTTCATTGCCTGCGCATCGTCGTCCGCACGGCTCACGAACATCTGGAAGAATTCGGCAGCTTCGAGGTATCGGCCATTGTCGAACAGGAAGGCGCCCATGGCATTGAAGCTTGCCCAGTAGCTGACGTCGATCTCAATCGCACGTCGCAGGCTGGTTTCCGCATCTTTGCTTCGATCCAGCGCGATATATGTTTCGGCTAGCCCGATGTACGCATCCGCCGAGTTGCCGTTGTCCTCAATGGCCTGTTCGTACTCGTGAAGGGCGTTTTCATATTTTCCCGATTCCTTGTACAGGCCGCCAAGAGCGATGTGCACGTCACTCGATCTGTCGTCAAATTCAAGTGCGGCGCGGCACGCTTGTTCCGCCTCGCCGAATTGACCGGCGTCGCGAGAAAACGTGTAACGCGACAGGTGTACTTCGCAAATGGCCGCATGTGCGTTGGCAAATTCCGGATCGAGCGCAATGGACTGCCGCAGAAATCCCTGGGCCTGCGCCAGCGTTACCTGGTCGGCCGGTTTGCGCAAATAGTCGAGTCCGCGCAGGTACAAATCGTAGGCTTCAACGTTCTTCGTGCCGAGATTTTCGAGCCTGCGCTCCGCGACGACAGGTAATACAACATGCAGCGCACGCGCAACTTGTCGAGCAATGTCGTTTTGAATCGTAACGAGGTCCGACAGTTCTCGATCGTAATTTTCTGACCACAGTTCGTTACCGTCGCCGCCGTCGAACAGTCTTGCCGTTACGCTGACCTGGCTGCCGTAGCGTCTTACGCTTCCCTGCAATACAACTTCAGCGCCGAGGCGATCGGCAATCGAAACGACATCGAGAACTGTATCCCGCAGGCCGTAGCTCGAGCTCAGTGCAACGACACGGAATTCGTTGAGGCGAACGATCAGGCTCCGAATTTCCTCAGTGAGCCCGTCACTGAAGTATTCGGTATCCGCCTCGTTACTGTGGTTAGTGAACGGAAGTACTGCAACCGACCGCCGTGACGGCTCCCAGTAATCCTGCGACCAATAGTAGAGGAGGGCGCTGCCAGCCAATGCGAACACGACGAGCACCAGGGTGAAGGGCAAAAACGCGAGTCTTGGCGCAGCACCTTTGGTTTTGTCGTGGCGAACCACGCCATCCAGCGTGATTTCATAGGCCCAGGCGAGAACAAGGGTTACAGGGAAGCCGACGATTGCGATAACGATGAGCACCGTCATAGAATTGGCAGGAATTGGCAGCCGGTCGAAAGTAACGTCGGCAATCTGCAGCAGTATCCACGCGGCAACCGAATAGGCGGCCATTGCGCGAAATACGCTGCGGTTACGCAGTTCGTGAATCAGGTCTTTCAGATGGCTTCGCATCCGTAGCAGGCACCCCCGGCCGCTGCGATATCACTTTCTTATTGCTTGTTTTCGTTGATAAAAGTGAGGCAAATCAAGCGCTTCAAACTGAAACCGCATAATGCACTAAATTTGCTGATTTTTCAGCAATTCCTGACCGAACAGAGCAGACCTGCGATTAGCACAGCAAGGGAAATGCCCCGCAGTACTCACTGCGTCAATCAAATGCGCTGGCTGGCTTGATGTCCTTTTCCTTGGTCAGGTACTCCCTGATGAAGTGATTGGCATGATAAATCGTGATCAGTTTTTCGATGACAAGGAGTACGCCGATACCTATGGCGCCGGCGTAATCGGGTTCGGGATACTCCAGTGTCGGAATCAAGGCAAAAACGATCATCAAGATAAGAAGCGCTTCAAGCAGTGCGTCACTAATGCCGAGAATCGGATGGCCGGTGTAAAAATATCCGCCGCCGGGAAGCCACATGGAACGTTTTAGCGCAGTTGAACGGTTCTTGAACTCCAGCTTGCAGTTGGAGCAAACGTACACATCGAATTCCAGTTCGGATGTGCACCGTGGACACAGGTGAACTCTTTTTCCTGCGTTGCTTTCAGGGCCTTGCATTGAAACGTGTGGCAAGAGTGCGCGAATCTTTTTGCGTTCGGATCGTCTGACGTACAGAAACAAGTCCTTTTGATTCGACTTGTACTTAATTTTCAGTCTGGAGCCCTTCTGCTGGATCGTCTCGATGTCGGCGTAACGAATCTGCGCGATCGAGCGCCGATACTTGTAACCCGCCGTCGTGGGTATGTGAAAAATTCTCCTGTTCGTTACAACAAGCAGGCATCTCTTGATGTAAACGAAGATGAACCCCGTCGTCCATTGCTCTAAAAACGATGTTGGCGATACTGCGGTCGTGATAGCGAGCAGCGTTTCGCCATCTTCCAGAAATTCCTTGAGGAATCCGACTTTCTTCAGAAGTGCGCGTTGTTTTTTCTCGATCCGAGGCTTATGCGTGCCTTTGTGATCCGAAAACATCTTGTCGGCATCGATTGCCAGCCCATCCATGTCTTCGGACGTGGTGGCTGCGGTCATGGGTGAGAGTGAATCGGCCATCGTCAATACTCTTTGTTGTTTCGAATCATTGCCCATTATAGTGAAACCCAGTCACTCATGTCGTCGCTGTATACGTTATGGCCGGGGGACGGGCAGGACAAAGAAAAGCCCCGCTGCGTTTCGGCAGCGGGGCAGAGCCAGGTGAGCAGGGCCAGCGGGGGCTGTATCTGTCTTACTCTTGAATTAAGGCTCCAGGAGGTAGACGCCAATCTTGTAGGCGGTAAAGACGTTTGTCCCGGCATCGTACTTACCGCGGGCGAACATCGAGCGCGCGGTTGTCGCGCCATTCAGACTCATTCCCAGGTCGGCAATGAAGTCAGCGAAGTCCGAGTATTCACGCAGGCTGTCCGCCGAAGCGATCCAGAACAATTTGCGATCCGTCTGGCGCGGAGCAATCAACGTGCTCGAGTCGAGCATCGTCAGGTCGATCAACACCGTGCCCTGTTTGATGTGATGACGCTGATCGATATCCTCGTTCTGGTTGTTGAGGAGCAATCCTTCGTCACCCATGCTCAGGAAAGGCGCGACCGTGCCGCCGGCCCCCCAGCCAACGCCCAGGGCGCTGCGGACATCCGAGAAATCGATGACCGTCCGGCCTGTGAAATCCGGCGGAGCCGTGCCGAAAGCGGTCGGGAAGCCGTAGACGACGATAGGTTGGCCCGTGCCGAGATCGGATAACAGGAGCGTGCCCGTAACGACCTCGTAGTTGTCAGGGTTGGCATCGAGATCTGCGGACTGGCCTGTGCCCGAGAAGTCGAAGATACCGGCCCGGCGACGGTCGATCGCGTGCAGCGTGATATCGGTCTGACCAGGCATGATGCTGTTAACGACGCCTGACAGGTGCGTGACGCTGAGTCGAGCAGCACCTTGGGTGGCATCCAGGTACGGGCTCTCGGGGTCCGCTTCGGTCAGAACACCGCGAACCGACACGCGTTGGCCAATTGATATCGCGCCGATGCCCAGATCGCCGCCGCGATGCCAATCCCGGAATACCTTGGTATCCGGACCAATCTCGACGATTACGTCGTCGTGAAAGTGTGCGCGCCCATCCGACGGTACGATTGTGGCGCCGCGCACGGTCAACAAGTTGTTGTTGCGCGCGATTACGTTACCGATGACTCCATCGAATTCAATACCCGGTACGCTGGATCCTGCGAGAACGATATTTGCCGTGAAGCGGCGGTCGGATACGTTGAGTATGCCCTGCGCGACGGTCGGAGTTCGCAAGCCGGCGGCATTCAATGCGCGTAATCCGTCACCGCCGATAAAGACTTCACCGTTGACCTCGAATTCTGTATTGCTGGTCGTGTTGACCGTTACCTCACCAAAGTCTCCGTCGCGGTCATGAAATGGGCGAACGGCCACGACGTAGCTGCTGTTTGCTTCGTTCACTTCGACCAGCGGGCCACGAACGCGAACGTTCTTCTCGTCAATCGGCTGAACCTCGGCGACGATGATCTGCTGCGATGCTGCTGTAGCCGGCGTAGCTTCGATGTTGACCTCGTGCGAAGCATCGAGATCAAAGTCGAGTTGCAGAAGCGCTGTGCGCCCGGCCATGACCGATAACTGGTCGCGGTTGGACAACACAATCTTGAGCGTTGTCTGCGTCAGTGGGATGCCATCCAGGTCGGTGACGACGGCGGTCTTCGATGCACCGGCCGCTTCGACAATGATCTCGGCGTCGCCATAATCGAGGCTTATCGTTCCGGCGACATAAGTGCCCGGCGGAACAAAAGCAGCCGCTACGAGTTCTGTCAGATCGACATAATCCGTAAAATTGATCCGCGTGTGGCGGGGCAGCGTCTCGACCACACGCCCGTCGGCAGCTTCGAGCTGCAATGACAGAACATCGACCGTGTAAGTGAGAAAATCACCGTCCGCATCTGTAATTGCGACCATCACGGTGCCGCACTGATCGAAGGTGCCCGGATTGTTCAGGTCACAGCTTACCGTGGGGTCTGTGTTAGTTGACGAACCGGAGCCACCGCCGCAAGCGGCGAGAGTAAGTGCTGCGAAAATGACGGCTGCCCGGCCGGCTGCGTTCCATGCGCCTGTGATTCCAGGCAGGTGCTTAAGTGCGAAGCTCATTGCAAATCTCCTTATGCGCGTACAGTTCTACATAGGATGATTAACGACACACAAAGGGAAACGTTGACGCGCCCAGTCGGACATTCCGATTTGGGCTTGCGACGCGGCAAGTATGGAGCTAGAGAACGCTAAAAAAACAGTGACTTATCTTGTATTCCTGCGGTAACCTGTCAGAATTCACGGCGGTCGGAAACGGGCGGATGGCAGTGCGCGTTTTGTCAAATTGCGATACAGCCCGGTCAGACGACATACAATGGATGTATGGATAAGAAGCAGATGGCCGGTTAATGGTGAAAGCGTCTGACAGCAGCATCCGTACCCGAATTCGGCAGCGGCCAGCACGCGCCGGAGAGCGCACCCGCGGCGCCGTTGATGCGTTACAGACAAAGATCGCCGTCAATCTTCAAAACCTCGATCCCGAAAGCTGCGACAAGCAGCTCAAGTCCAATATCGCCGAATTGCCCGATGCCGCCGGTTGTGATGCAGCGTTTCTGGCATTGATCGATGAGGACGGTACTAATATCGGTAGCGTCTATACCGGACGTACCAGCTTTACCCAGTGCAGTCCCGAGGTTCTCGCAACCGAACGGCTCGAAGATTGGCCGTGGCTCATGAAGCGACTGGGGCACCTCCGCGTCGTTGAAATTGTCGACACGAGTGCCGGGCCGAAAACCGCAAGGGCGGAGCTTGAGCGATTTGCGGAATTGCACATCGGCTCAGCGCTGATCATCGGCTTTTCAGTAAACGACGAGATCGCCGGCTTTCTTGCACTGACCAATGAACGGGCGGTCGAGAGCTGGGACGCAAACCTGCATCTGCTGATCAAACTGGTTGGCGCATCATTGGCTTCCGGGCTCGGTCATCTGCGCGACAAACAAATACTGGCTGAGCTTCGCGAGCGCAAGGACCTGGTCGCGATGACAGCGAACGACGGTATCTGGGACTTCGACGGACAGACTAAACACGTTGAGCTGTCATCCCGGTGGAAGACAACGCTCGGTTATGGAGCCGACGACGAAGATGTACTCCTCGACTGGTATCACCTTGTGCATCCGGACGACATGGCCAGAGTGCAGTCACGCATGCACGAGCATCTCGAGGGCAAGACGGAATTCTTCGAATCCGTGCACCGCATGAAACACCAGAGCGGTGACTGGCGCTGGATGAGCAGCCGCGCCAAGGCCGTGCTCGACGAGAATGGCCGGCTGTTGCGACTCCTCGGCGCCGAAGTCGATGTCACTGAGCGCAAGCTTTACGAGGAGGCGCTATTTCGTGAGAAAGAGAGCGCGCAGATAACGCTGCAATCGATCGGCGATGGAGTCATCACGACAGATGCGGAGGGCAACGTCGAGTATGTCAATCCTGTTGCCGAAGAGCTGACGGGTTGGAAAGTCGATGATGCGAGCGGACGGCCGATCGATGAAATATTTCGCGGCTTTCATGAGGAAACGTGTGAGCCGCTCGAAAATCCGCTGGCCGTGTCCATACGACGTGATCGTGCGATCAAGTCGGTCAGACCCACGCTGCTGATTCGTCGTGATGGCAACGAGCTCTATATTGAAAGTACCGCCTCGCCGATTCGCGACGGCAAGGGCAGCGTGACAGGTGGCGTGCTCGTGTTCCACGACGTTAGTGAGTCGCGCGAGCTCAATCGCCGCCTGAGCTACCACGCAAGTCATGACATCCTGACCGGTCTCGTCAATCGACGTGAATTCGAAAACCGGCTCGAACGCGCACTTAAGAGCGCCAAAGCGCGGGAAACGTCGTATGCGTTGCTGTACCTCGATCTCGATCAGTTCAAGATCGTCAACGACACCTGCGGCCACAACGCTGGTGACGCTTTGCTCGGCCAACTCGGTGCATTGTTGAAATCGAAAATTCGTTGGCGCGACACGCTTGCGCGACTTGGTGGTGATGAGTTCGGTGTGCTCCTGGAGAGCTGCAGCCTCGATGAAGCGATGCAAACGGCCGAGGCGCTGCGCATCGCCATCAGCGATTACAAATTCATGTGGGACGAACGTGCGTTTCGTTTCGGCGTGAGCATTGGCGTTGTGCCGATTACGGGCGACAGCGAAGATGTTGCGGCTTTGCTCAGCGCTGCTGACAGTGCCTGCGCGGCAGCCAAAGAGGCTGGCCGCAACCGTATCCACAGTTTTCGGGAAAACGACATCGATCTCATGCGTCGCCGCCGCGAGATGCAGTGGGCGGCGCGCATCAACAATGCGCTTGAGGAAAATCGCTTCGAACTATTTCGCCAGACGATTCAGCCGCTGCAGACCGAAGAAGATGGCGCGCATTACGAAATTCTGCTGCGCATGCGTGATGAGAATGGCGGCATTATTTCGCCGGGACTTTTCATCGAAGCGGCTGAGCGATACAGCATTACTCCCGCCATCGATCGCTGGGTCATCCGCAGCGCGTTCCGCTGGCTTGTTTCCGAGGCCGATGAGCGGGAGCGCCTGTTGTTATGCTCGATCAACCTGTCAGGTCAGAGTCTGGGTGACGATAAATTCCTGCCATTCGTTATCGACCAATTTCAGATGAGCGGCCTGGACGCAAGCAAGATTTGCTTCGAGATCACCGAGACAGCAGCCATCGCGAGCTATGCGCAGGCGAATCGTTTCATCAACGCGCTCAAGGAATTGGGCTGCAAGTTCGCGCTCGACGACTTCGGAACCGGACTTTCGTCGTTCGGTTACCTCAAACATTTCCCGGTTGACTTCCTCAAGATCGATGGCAGCTTCGTCAAGGAAATCCTGCACGACCCGATCGACAGGGAGATGGTGCGCTCGATCAATGAGATCGGTCACCTGACCGGCAAGCAGACGATCGCCGAATTCGCCGAAAACGAAGAAATCATAACGATGCTACGAGGCATGGGCATTGACTATGCGCAGGGTTACGGTGTCTCGGAACCCCAGCGCGTCACACGGGCAGTGGCGTAGCCCTTCGCATACATGATGCTCGCCGGCATTGCCGGTTGTACCTCGGCTTGCGCTTACATGAACCAGCCGTGACCGCCGGCACCGACCATGCTCATGACCAGTGGGATTGACATCAGCGTGTTCGAACGCGACGCGAGAAACGCAATATTCTTGGCTTTGGCGATCTCTTCAGGACTCGCCTGCACCATGCCGAGTACTTTCTTCTGATTCGGCCAGATCAATACCCAGACATTGAATAGCATGATCGTGCCGAGCCACGCGCCAACGCCGATCGTCAGTGCGTACTGGTTAACCGGGTCCGACCGCATGCCGAGCGTAAACGCATCAAGAAGGGCGCCACGGTGAAACAGGAACGATGCGCCTGACAGCCAAGTCAGTATCGCGGCCCAGCGGAACCACGACAACGCGCGTGGCGCAACGTACTTTGTGATTCCTGCGCCACCGGGCCCGCCATCATCGCTGGCTGCGTCGCCTAATGCAGGAACCTGCACGAAGTTGAAATAGTAGAGCAGACCGACCCACGTGATACCGGCCAGCACGTGCAGCCAGATCGTCACCGACTGAATCCATAGTCCGCCGGTCATGTGCATGCCCTTCGTCGCAAACACGATAATGAGCGCGAGGATTATGCCGCCGACAAGCGTGCCGGCAATGCTTCTTAAAGGATTCATTGTTTGCTTCCCCCTGGTGGACTTATGGTTATTGTATCTGTAGCTGTCGGGAATCGTGGCGCTCGCACGCTGGCCGTATTATAAGAGACTGGCTGGACGATACGAGAATAATTTGACCATGAGCGACGCGCGCAACGGCGCGCATTGGCGTGTGCTCTCGTCGTGTTGAGTACGGGTAACTTATTGATGTTTAACTGAATGAAGGAGTTTCAAAACCCCACGCAGGATGCATCGGACATGCTCCGGCACGAACGCCCTGGCTATCCGGCGTCGCCGTGCAATTCAATTTGCACACTCGATGATGACAACCGCTGCCTGGGCTGCGACAGGACGCTCGCGCAAATCATGCGCTGGACGCTCATGAGCAAAGAGGAGCAGTGGGCCGTCATTGAGGAACTTGCCGCGCGGAGATCAGCCGATTGAGGGTACAATCAGCACTCGCAGTGGGGGTTGCCGGGTGAGAATGCTGACTACCGGAATGATGTTATTGTTCGTGTCCGGTTGCACATCAATGCTGGTTGGCGGCGCGACATACCAATCGAACGACGATGAGCGATCACAATCCGCCGCGTCGGACACGGCAATCACGAGCGAGATCCGAAACAGCTTTGCAGCGGATCCGGTCGTTGCTATGTTCAACATTGGAGTCAGAACATACGCTGGCGCTGTTACGTTGTCCGGCACAGTATCGAGTTACGCGGCGCAAGAGCAGGCCGGGCAGATTGCCAAGGGTGCTGACGGCGTCAAGATAGTTCATAACCATATCAAGGTGGAATAACTATAGTGGATGTAAATTCTAGAATCGATGAACAGCTGAAATCACACAATGTTCTGCTGTACATGAAAGGATCGCCGGACTTTCCGCAGTGCGGTTTTTCGGGGCAGACGGTTGCCGCGTTGAACGCGATAGGCAAACCCTATGCATTCATTAACATTTTCGAGGATGCCGAAATTCGCGAGGGCCTGAAGCAGTATTCCAACTGGCCGACATTCCCGCAGCTCTATGTCAATGGCGAGCTGGTCGGCGGTTGCGACATCGTGATGGAGATGTACGAATCCGGGGAACTCAAGACATTGATCGAAGGGGTTACCGCGGACTCGTAGCAGGGCCTGGGCCCAATCGGGCCTAAAGGCCCTCCTACGGTTCTTGCATTACGGTGTGCCGGCCGTGGCCCGAATCGCGGCATCAAAGACCGGACGAAAGCGGTTGACGATTTCGCAGAACACGTCGGCCGTTATCTCGGCATCGTAGGCGGCAGAGTGTGCGGATTCTTCATCCCACTGCAGCCCGGCAGCCGTTACCGCGCGTGACAGCACCGTTTGACCGAAAGCGACGCCACACAGCGTTGCCGTATCGAAACTGCTGAACGGATGAAACGGATTGCGCTTGATCGCCGTGCGTTCTATCGCCTCGTTCAGGAAGCCGAGATCGAATGATGAATTGTGCCCAACGAGAATGGCCCGGGTGCAGTCATTTTCCCGAATCGCACTGCGAACTTCACGAAATACGCGCTGCAACGCGTCGCGCTCATCGATGGCTGGCCGCAGCGGATGAAATGGATCGATACCGTTGACTGCGAGTGACGCTGCTTCCAGATTGGCGCCTTCGAACGGCTTGACGTGATAGCGAATCGTCTCACGACGCCGGAGTTCGCCGTCGTCGCATAGCTCCAGCAGCACAGCCGCGATCTCCAGCAATGCGTCTGTCCTGGCATTGAAGCCGCCTGTTTCGACGTCGACGACAACGGGCAGGAAACCGCGAAAGCGGTCCGCCATTCTCACATCACTACTCACCTGGCGTCTTGCCCCGTTTTTTCGCGGGCCGCCTCGAGGATCTTTTCATCGAGCAGGAGACTCAACGTATAGCGGACGCCAAATCCCGTGACTTCGGTCGGTATGTGCCCGAGACCGCCGCTGTGATTGCTTGCGGACAGGTCAACGTGTACCCACGGCGTGTCATTTTCGACAAACTCTGCAAGAAAACTGCCGGCCAGGATGTGATCTCCGGTGCCCTTGACGCTGCATTGCTGCAAATCGGCGACGTCACTCTTCAGGTCCTCGAGAAATTCCTTGCCGATCGGAAACGGCCACACGCGTTCACCACAATACTGGCCGGTACGCTTCAGACGCGGGTGCCACTCTGCGCGATTCGTAAAAACGCCACAATAGCGTGTCGTAATCGCATTGACGCACGAACCGGTCAGTGTTGCGTAGTCGATGATCATTCCGGGCTTGTCACGACTCGCCAGGACCAGCGTGTCGGCGAGCGCCATGCGGCCCTCTGCATCGGTGTGAATGGTCTGAATCGTCTTGCCGTTTGCAGCCGTAACAATATCCTGCGATTTGTAAGCATGCGGGCCCGTTCGGTTTTCGGTAATTGCGAGCCAGCAATCGACTGCCGTTGGTAATTTCAACTCGCTGATCGCCAGAAAAGCGCCGAGCGCGACGGCACTGCCCTGCATGTCGCCGTGCATGTCGAGCATCGATTTAAACGGCTTCAGGTTTGTGCCACCAGTATCGAAAATGATGCCTTTGCCGACCAGGCTTAGATCACCTTTGGCATTCCTGGCGCCGGGCCGATAGCGTAGACGTACGATCGCGGCGCTGTCGTTGTCATTGCCCTGCGCAACAGCGAGAAATGCGCCGGCGCCAAGTTTCTCGAGTTCCCTGCTTGCAAAGCGTTTGTAGGACCAGCCACGATCTTTTGCGAGTTCGCGCAGCATATCGCTGTATCCGGCGGCGTCCAGCTTGTTGGGCGGCAGCGTGGTCAGCCAGCGCGCAAGGTTGTTGCCGTTGGCCTCGGCGCGCACGCGGTCGAGATCGATCTTGCTGTTCAGGCCGACGACGCGAATGCTGTTGATCTTCGGCGGCGGCGGACTGCTCTTGAACGCGGGCAACTGGAAACCGGCGGCAAGCGCGGCAGCAACGAGGTTTTGAGCCAGGGTCGCCTGCATCGCCGGATCGAAGCCCTGTATTGCAATCCCGAGGCAACCGGCTTTCGCGGTCGTCGCCGCGGCGACGAGTTCGCGTGCCAATGACAGTTGCTCGAATGTCGTTGCATCGCTTTTGATTGTGCCGGCGACAACCATGGTCTGGCGCTTGTTGTTGAGACGAGTCTGGAAAGCGGGCACGGAATCCGCCGGACTTGCGCGCGGCAGCGCTAGCATCTTGCTGCCGTGCGGCAATGACTTCCACACGCTGGCAGGGACATGCTGCGGCAGTAACAACAGCAACTGATCGAGCGGTGCCAGCACCTTGGTATCGATGCGCCCGACGTGCTGAATGACCCGGATTTCCTTGGATTCAGGGAGCAGGTGATGCATAAAAGTGATTTCTCTAACGTGTGCTTGACCGTCGCCGCGCAAACCCGGAACATATCGGCCCCAGGCATTGTTCTGCACGGCCCGATGCGATCGGGCGGCGAGTGATCATCCTAGCCTAGCAGGACACCTCGCCTAATTCACGCGATGCAGAACGTCGCTTTTCGGCAGACACCAATGGATGGCCCATGACGAGTTTTAATCCATTCGACGACATCGATCCGCTGGAGACCGGCGAATGGCTGGAATCGATCGATTCGGTACTGACTCACCACGGTCCTGAACGAGCCCACTTCCTGCTCAACAAGATGATTGATTTTGCCCGTCGCTCGGGCGCCTACCTGCCATACAGTCCGAACACCGCGTATTTGAATACGATCTCGACGGGCCGCCAGCCAGAATACCCGGGCGATCGCTCGATCGAGCGCCGCATTGAGGCTTACATACGCTGGAACGCCGTCGCGATGGTGCTGCAGGCGAACCGCGAGAGCAGCGAGTATGGCGGTCATATCTCGAGTTACGCGTCATCAGCGACACTTTATGAAGTTGGATTCAATCATTTCTGGCGGGCGGCGGACGAAAAGCAGGGCGGTGACATGATCTTCATCCAGGGGCACTCGTCGCCGGGCATCTATGCTCGCGCCTACCTCGAGGGCCGGCTGAGCGACGCGCAACTGTCACGCTTTCGCCGCGAGGTTGGCGGCGGTGGGCTATCGTCGTACCCGCATCCGTGGCTCATGCCCGATTTCTGGCAATTTCCGACTGTATCGATGGGCCTCGGGCCAATGATGGCCATTTACCAGGCACGCTTCATGCGCTACCTCGAACACCGGGAGCTGACCCCGGTCTCGGATCGCAAGGTCTGGTGCTTTCTGGGTGATGGAGAAATGGATGAGCCCGAATCCATGGGCGCGATCACAATGCCGGTTCGCGAAGGTCTCGACAACCTGGTATTCGTCGTCAATTGCAACTTGCAACGGCTCGATGGGCCCGTAAGGGGCAATGGCAAGATTATCCAGGAACTCGAGGCTGCGTTCGGTGGCGCCGGCTGGAATGTCATCAAAGTCGTCTGGGGTTCGCGCTGGGATCCGTTGCTCGCCAAGGACAATAACGGCTTGTTGCGACGCCTGATGGAAGAGACCGTTGACGGTGAGT
>Ga0255058_10001160_pt1 | contig 14943 bp, 9 predicted proteins | sample Cases_109_9_MG_FD_188637 | JGI IMG/M metagenome (GOLD analysis project Ga0255058, IMG submission 188637) | Seawater microbial communities from Amundsen Gulf, Northwest Territories, Canada - Cases_109_9 | ecosystem: Environmental > Aquatic > Marine > Gulf | place: Canada: Northwest Territories... | reverse complement strand
CGTTCGTTGCCTTTTGGAATCGCCGTGCGTTCTTTGCAGCGTGAGATGATTCGCCAAGATCCGAATTGGATGGACGGCAATTACAGCGCGGAAAATCCGCCGACCAGCGGACAACGGCTGGCCCGAAAATTGGGCATGATTTCCTACCGTTCCGCCAAAGAGTGGGAGCAGCGTTTCGGGCGCGAACGGATATCCGCCGAGCACCGCTTTGGCGACCAGTTTTCCGGCGACTTTTCGGTCGAGTCCTACCTGGAAATGCATGCCAATAAATTTACGGGACAGTTCGACCCGAACTGCTACCTGTATCTGTCACGCGCATCCGACCTGTTCGACCTGGCGGAACACGGTGGCTCTCTGAAACTCGGTTTCAGCAAGCTGAAACTGCGAAAAGCGCTCGTGATCGGCGTCGAGACGGACATCCTGTTTCCGCTGCACCAGCAACAGCAACTGGCGGAAGGTCTGTCGCAGGTTGTTGGCGACGTGTCATTCAGGCCGCTGGACTGCATCCGCGGACACGATTCGTTTCTGGTGGAGATGGACGCGTTTCGACCCGAGATTTGCAGCTTTTTCGATACCTGTCCCGTGCCGCAATATTCGATCTAGTACTGCGTCAAGATCATATTGACGGAGTACTAGTCTGACGACAAGAACAAGGCCGGATCGACGGCCGTGCCACTCAAGTAGGTCGCAAAATGCAGGTGTGCGCCGGTGACTCGTCCGCTTGCGCCAACCGCGCCGATTCGCATGCCGCTCAAAACCTGCTGACCATTTTCCACCTCGACCTTATCGAGATGGCAGAACAAGGTCACAAAACCCTGACCGTGATCGATTATGACGGTATTGCCGTTGAAGTAGAAATCGCCGGTTGTGGCAATAATCCCTGCAGCGGGGGCGACGATCGGCGTGCCGAGCGTCGCTGCAATATCCATGCCTTTGTGTGGTGAACGCGGCTGGTCGTTGAAAAAACGGCGGAGCCCGAAACTGGAACTGCGGGGACCGGCGACCGGCGCGTCAAGCGCCAGGGTATCCGGTGCATCGTCGCGCCAGCTACCTAAGGCAGCGTCGATGATCTTGCGTTCGGCGATGACACGCTGCAGCTGTTCCTGATTGAGGTCGACGTACTTCCGATTCACCGAAAGTCTTTGCTCGCGATACTGGTGGTCCAGCACCTCGAACTCGCGCATGACATCGCGATCAGTGCCTCGCGAAATCGAAATAAAGGCGTTGCCGACCTCCTGTTCCAACGGTATGCCAACGATCGCCAGCCACTCATCGTCGTGCTGTATCACCATCGCAGGTTTTTCATTGAAAGTGACTGCCGGGGCTGCGGCGCCGGAAGCGTCGGCGACGTTGAGCCGGATGACAGCAACGCCACCGGGTCGCGGTGAGTGCGGCGGCTCGGCAGAAGCCGTCGACGCACACAGCACCAGGATAGTCGTACCTGCCGGAAGCATTTTCATCAGACGCCTAATCATCGGAGGCTTCCCGGGTCCTCAGGACTCTGGCTTTGATGCTGCCGCGCGCGAGCCGCGTATCAACTTCGTCTCCCGTGTTCACTGTTGCTGCATCGCGCACGATGTTGCCGCTTTTTGTGTCTGTAACGATGGCATATCCCCTTTGCAGGGTTGCGAGCGGGCTGATGGAATTCAGGGCAGTGGTGGCAAGTTGCAAGCGCTGCCGCGGGTTGCCGATCGAGGCGTGGACGGCGTTGTGCAGCCGGTCCTTGAGTCCGGACAACCGCTGCATGGAGCGTTGCACCCGGATGGCGGGAGATTGCTGCAGCAGCCGGGATCGGACCTGCTCGACTTGCCAGGCGCGGGTTGCGAGGTCATGGCGCATGGCGCCGGTCAGCACCTGCTGCAGATTCTTCAGCCATTCTCTTTGCCGCGCCGCGGTGGTGGCAGGGCTGCTTTGTGACAGCCGTTTGCTGAGCCAGTCGAGGGATTGTGCGTTGTCATCCAGAATTCGCCGGCCGAGAGCTGCAATCCTTGCAGCGGCCGCGGCGAAGCCACGTTGCCACTCGGCCTGGTCGGGAACCACCAGCTCCGCGGCCCCGGAGGGTGTCGGCGCGCGCAGGTCCGCAACAAAGTCCGCGATCGTGAAATCGATCTCGTGCCCGATAGCGCTGACGACGGGAATCGGGCAGTCGGCCAGCGCACGGGCAAGTGCTTCTTCGTTGAAGGACCACAGGTCTTCGAGGGAACCACCGCCGCGGCCGATAATCAGGACATCGCATTCGTCGCGCTCTGCGGCAGTCGCCAGGGCCCTGGTGAGTTCGCCCACGGCCGCAGCTCCCTGTACCGCGGCGGGGTAGATGATCACCGGTATTGCGGGAAAGCGCCGTCGCAGGACAGTCACGATATCGCGCACGGCGGCGCCGCTGGGTGAGGTAATCACGCCGATGCGCCGGGGCAGCGCCGGCAGCGTTTGCTTTCGCTCCTGGTCAAAAAGACCCTCCTGCGCGAGCTTTTTCTTGAGTAACTCGAAGCGACGGCGAAGTTCACCCTCACCGGCATCCTGTAATTGTTCCACGATGAGTTGATAATCGCCGCGGGCCTCGTAAATACTGACTTTGCCGAAAACCAGCACCTGGTCGCCATTTTTCAAGCCTATCGTCGGTCCACGCTGCCGCTGGCGAAACCAGGCGCAACGACACTGTGCCGATTCGTCCTTGAGGCTGAAATACAGGTGGCCGGAGGCCGGTCGGGCGAGATTGGAGATTTCACCCTCGACCCACAGCCGCGCCAGCCCCTGCTCGAGCAGGGCGCGAGCCTGACGATTCAGTTCCGAGACGCTGATCGCGCCCTGTACCGCAGGGGTGTCCACAGCGACAGTATAAAAGGGGACAGTCCCCAATTGAAAAGGGGGCTGTCCCCTTTCTGCTATTTGACTGTTGCCCGCGGGCGTTTACCGGCATTTGCGCAATGCGTACAATTGACCGTTTAACTTATCGAGACACGACGGGACGATATGCGCATAGCCAAGGAAGCACTTACGTTTGACGATGTCCTCCTGCAGCCGGACTATTCTGATCTGCTGCCCCGCGAAGTCGACCTGAGCACCAGGCTGACTCAGGCGATCAGCCTCAATATCCCCATGCTGTCCGCAGCCATGGACACGGTCACCGAGTCCCGGCTGGCCATCGCCCTCGCCCAGGAAGGTGGCATCGGCATCATTCACAAGAACATGCAGCCGGCGGATCAGGCCTTGCAGGTGCTGCAGGTCAAGAAATATGAGAGCGGTATCGTTCGCGATCCTATAACTGTGCCCCCGGATATGTCGATACGCGAGGTCATCGATCTGACCAGGTCGATGAAGATTTCGGGCGTGCCTGTGGTAGAGGGCAAGCAGACCATCGGCATCGTGACGCATCGCGACCTCCGTTTCGAAACTCAGCTGGATGCGCCGGTTGCCACCGTGATGACGCCGCAGGAGCGGCTGATCACGGTTGGCGAGGGTGCCGATGACGAAGAAGTCATGTCTTTGCTGCACAAACATCGCATCGAAAAAGTGCTGGTCGTGACTGACGACTTCGAACTGCGCGGCATGATCACAGCCAAGGACTTTCAAAAAGCGAGTGACTATCCGCGCGCTTGCAAGGATGAACGCGGAGCGTTGCGTGTCGGTGCGGCAGTCGGGACCGGATATGACACGGAAGAAAGAGTAGAAGCGCTGGTCAATGCTGGCGTCGACTTGCTGGTAGTGGATACCTCACACGGCTTTTCCAGGGGCGTTATTGACCGGGTGCGGCAGATCAAGACCCGCTATCCGGAGCTGCAGACCATTGCTGGCAATATTGTCACCGGCGAGGCAGCGCTGGCGCTGGTTGACGCGGGCGCCGACGGGATCAAAGTCGGTATCGGCCCGGGCTCGATCTGCACAACCCGGGTCGTCGCCGGCGTCGGCGTGCCGCAGATTTCCGCTGTCGCCGAAGTTGCGGCGGCGCTGCAAAAATCCGGCGTACCACTCATTGCAGACGGCGGCATCCGCTATTCCGGTGATATCGCCAAAGCGCTGGTGGCGGGCGCCCATTCCGTCATGATCGGTAGTTTGTTTGCCGGCACCGAAGAATCTCCCGGTGAAGTCGAGCTGTACCAGGGGCGCTCGTACAAGTCGTACCGCGGCATGGGATCTATCGGTGCGATGGGGCAAAAGCACGGCTCGTCGGACCGCTATTTCCAGGATGCTACCGAAGAACTGGAGAAACTGGTGCCGGAAGGTATAGAAGGTCGGGTCGCCTACAAGGGCAGTTTCGTCGCGATCGTGCATCAGCTGATGGGCGGCGTGCGTGCCGCCATGGGCTATACCGGCAGCCACAATATCGATGAAATGCGTACCCGGCCGAAATTCGTGAAGATCACAAACGCGGGCATGCGAGAGAGCCATGTGCACGATGTGACCATCACCAAGGAAGCACCCAACTACCGTAGCAGTAGCTGACGGCCATGCAGCAGGCGAAACCAGTTTCATCCGCGCCGCAACCGGACATTCACGCGCATCGGGTCCTGATTCTCGATTTCGGTAGCCAATATACTCAGCTGATCGCGCGGCGCGTGCGCGAATGCGGGGTGTACTCCGAAATTTATCCCTGGGACTTGGACGAGGCGGCAATCCGCGCTTTCGATCCGGCGGGCGTCGTCCTGTCCGGCGGCCCGGAATCGGTCAATCTGGATGATCCACCACGAGTATCGCAGGCGGTCTTCGAGCTGGGCGTGCCGGTGCTTGGCATTTGCTACGGCATGCAGGCCATGGCGGCGCAGCTTGGCGGTGTGGTCGAGGCATCGGCCCGGCGGGAATTCGGCTATGCGGAAATAACGCCGCTGCCATCGGAATTGCTGGATGGACTCAATGACGCAGAGTCCGGCGAGCGCGTGTTGAAAGTCTGGATGAGCCATGGTGACCGGGTCGAGTCAGTCCCGCAAGGCTTCAGGATAGTTGGTAAAAGCCGTAATTCTCCGTTGGCGGCGATGGAAGATCGTGAGCGTCGTTACTTCGGCGTGCAGTTTCATCCCGAGGTGACCCATACCTTGCAGGGACAGGCCATCATCGAACGCTTCGTACATGATATCTGTGGCTGTCCCGGTGACTGGACACCCGGCAATATTGTGGCCGACGCCATTGCAACCGTGCGTGCCAGGGTCGGCGACGGCAAAGTACTACTCGGTCTGTCTGGAGGCGTTGATTCGTCGGTAGTCGCTGCCCTGTTGCACGAAGCGATCGGCGACCAGCTAACCTGTGTATTTGTCGACCATGGTCTGCTCCGCTACAACGAAGGCGACCAGGTCATGGCGACTTTTTCGGAACACCTGGGCGTCAATGTCATCCGGGTCGAAGCAGCCGAGCGGTTTTTTGCGGCGCTCGAAGGCGTCAGTGATCCGGAAGAGAAGCGCAAGGTCATCGGCGGTTTGTTCATTGATGTCTTCGAGGAAGAAGCTGCCAGGTTGCAGGGCATAGACTGGCTCGCGCAGGGCACGATTTACCCGGATGTCATCGAGTCAGCAGGCGCCAAAACCGGCAAAGCACAGGTCATCAAGTCGCACCACAACGTCGGTGGCCTGCCCGACAGTATGCGCATGAAACTCGTAGAGCCGCTGCGTGAATTGTTCAAGGATGAGGTCAGGAAGATCGGCGTGGAACTCGGCTTGCCGCAGCCAATGGTCTACCGTCACCCGTTCCCCGGTCCGGGCCTGGGTGTGCGGGTGCTGGGTGAGGTGAAACCGCAGTACGTAGAACTGTTGCAGCTTGCCGATGACATCTTCATTGAGGAACTGCGCAAGAATGACTTGTACGACAAGACCAGCCAGGCATTCGCCGTGTTCCTGCCGGTTCGATCGGTTGGTGTGATGGGCGATGGCCGTAAATACGACTACGTTGTAGCCCTGCGAGCGGTCGAAACCATCGATTTCATGACGGCGCGCTGGGCCAGGTTGCCATACGAGTTCCTGGAGCACGTGTCGCTCCGCATCATCAATGAAGTTGACGGGATCTCGCGTGTTACCTATGACATCTCCGGTAAGCCTCCGGCAACGATTGAATGGGAATGAGCGGCTGGAGCGAACCTGAAGAGAAATTCATGCGCGCTGCACTGGCCGAAGCGAAGGTGGCGGAGCAGCTTGGTGAGGTGCCGGTCGGCGCACTGGTGGTCAGAAACGGAGCGGTAATCGGCGCCGGATTGAATCGCCCGGTGCAGGACTCGGACCCGACTGCTCATGCCGAAATCATAGCGATGCGGGCCGCAGCCACGGCCGAGCAAAACTACCGGCTTGCGGGCACGACGCTTTACGTCACACTGGAGCCCTGCGCGATGTGTATCGGCACGATGTTGCACGCACGCATTCAGCGGCTGGTATTCGGCGCCTACGACCTGCAGGCGGGTGCGGCGGGCAGCGTGATTGATCTCTGCAACAACCGCAGATTCAATCATCGCATTGAAGTCAATGGCGGCTTGCTGGCCGAAGAATGCGGTCAACTGCTAACAAGTTTTTTTGCCGGCAGGCGCTGAATCCGTTACCAGTTGACCGCGGCAATTTCGATCAACTCATTTGTCTTGGTGATTTCATCGTCGGCGTCAGGCTGAGAGTCGTTAGCGGTCAGCCAACGGATGATATTGTAGTAGTTACGAATATTATTCACATACAACACCGGTTCCCAGCCACGCGCATAGCCGTAGCTAACCCGTGAGTACCACTTTTGCCTGGCCAGCAATGGCAACGCTTCGCTCAGGTCTATCCAGGTATCCGGGTCGCCACCCTGCCAGTCCACAATTTGCCGCGCATCCTTGATGTGGTTGAAGCCGACGTTGTAGGCAGCCAGCGCCATCCAGGTCCGGTCCGGCTCATCGACACTATCCGGAATTCGTTCCAACTGTCGCGCAAAAAACCGGGCGCCGCCAAAGATGCTGCTATGCGGGTCCATGCGATCTTCGATGTGCAGATACGCGGCGGTGGCCAGTGTCAGCATCATGATGCCGCGAACGCCGGTGGGCGAAACGGCGTGCGAACGCCAGTGCGATTCCTGATAGCCAATGGCCGCCAGCAAGCGCCAATCGACGCCGCTCAGTTCTCCTGCCTCATAAAACATTTGCTGATAGCGTGGCAGCCGGCCCTCGAAATGCCGCACGAACGCGCGGGTGCCGACATAGTCGAACTTCTCCGTATGGCCGAAATAGCGATCGTTTATCTGAGCGATGAAGCCCTTGCGTCCCGCATTGATCAGGTACTCGTCGGCGCGAGCCAGCAGGCTGGCGCCCTCGTCTTTCTTGAACGCCCATGCAATCGGGTCATCCACCTGCAGGTCAAGCGCCACCCGCAGGTCCGGATAAAAATGACGTTGAATATTGAATTCCGTGCTGTCGGCAATGGTGAAATCGAGTTCGCCCATTGCGACTTTCTCCAGCAAGTCGGCAACTTCGACATTCGCGTTTTCGGACCATTCCAGGCCCGGATAGATTTCGCTGAGAGATGCCATCATGTCGGAATGGCTGCTGCCCGCGACCACCTCGGTGGAACGGCCGATAGCTTCTGCCATGGAGCGCGGTTTGCCGGTGCCAAGCCGGTAAATCAGGTGCATGTCAACCGAGTTATACGGATGACCGAAGTCGAGATACTGGCGCCGTGAATCGGTGATCGAGAGTCCGGCTGCTGCCATGTGCGCTTTACCGTCTGTCAGGTGCGGCACAATTTCCGAAACATTGTCCACCGTCTCGACGACCAGTTCGACGTCGAGCGCGTTGGCCAGGCCGCGCACGAGGTCATATTCCGGCCCCGCCGGTCCGTCCGGACCGACGAAATACGAGGTCGGGGTATTGCGCGTGACGACACGCAATTCGCCAAGATCCCGAACCTGATCGAGTAGCGGTGGCGGCGTAGAGCAGGTCCCTATCAGCATTGCCGCCAGCGCGTAGAGCAATAGGCGCAAATCAAACCTCCGAAATACGGATTGCCGCGTCCTGTGCAAACCTTTCCTTTTTTGACCAGTCCCGGTCGCCGGAATTCGCTGTGGCGACAGGATTTACTACGCTCATTGTCGCTATTCAGCGACTGCCAAAGGCTACCGCAGATTCGAGAAAATTGCAGTGTCGGGGACATTTACAACTTTGCTCAGTAATTGGTGCCGGTGTTGTCTTATTTGTCTTATTCCCAGCAAACGGCGGCACTTTCCGTCCGAACGATCCGACTGGGAATAAGACAAATAAGACAACACCGGCACCAATTACTTCTGAGATCGGACATCTACGGACACAGCCGGGCCGTGGACGATGCCAGATCAGGCCGACTGTCAGGCAATCTGACCAATGTCCTACAACAACTATAGTTTAACGATGAAAAGCCAAACCCGGCAAAAGGCGGGGACGGAAAGCCACGGATCCTCGCTTCTTCCGAGAAGCCACGGACGACTCGGCTCGCACCGGCGGGTTTGAATCTACACGTTCTGCAAATAAAAAAAGGTCCCGATTGGGACCCTTTCATATGCGGCGGTGGAGCGAGTCACCACCGAACTAAGCTCAGCTCGACTACCAGTCGATATTAACGTTGCGCAGGCATTGTTCTACGAACCACTATCGACCTAATCCGAAGCTTTTACTCTCGCAATATATTGTTCTGCTACGCGCTCCAGTATTGGTAACGGCACGGCACCATTGCGTAATATCTCATCGTGAAAATCACGAATATCGAATGAATTGCCGAGCTCTGCTTTTGCCTTGGCCCGCAGTTCCTGGATTTTCAGCATCCCAATCTTGTATGAAAGCGCCTGTCCTGGACGCGCAATGTAGCGTTCAACCTCCACGGTAGCATCACCTACCGACAATGGTGAATTTCGCAAGAAATAATCGATTGCCTGATCGCGGGTCCAACGCCTGGTATGCAATCCTGTGTCAACCACCAGACGAATGGCCCGCCAGATCTCATTTTGTAAGCGGCCCACATCTTCCAGCGGATCCTCATAGAAGCCCATCTCCTTGGCCAGCAGTTCCGAATACAGGCCCCATCCCTCGATGTAAGAACCGAAACCGCCGTACCTTCGAAAACTCGGCAGCGATTCCATTTCCTGCTGCAACGCTAATTGGAAATGGTGCCCGGGCGCGCTCTCGTGGTAGGCGATAGCGGTGTGCACGTACTTTTGCACGGTCGTCATGTCGCGTAAATTCGTGTAGTAAATCCCAGGCCTTGATCCGTCCGCCGACGGCATATTGTAGAACGCGATTCCCGCGGTGTTTTCTCGAAATGGCTCGACACGACGTACATCGAGCTCCGCTTTCGGCAATAAATTAAAATACGTGTCTACCTTTTCGTAAATTCTGGCGACAAGATCACGTTGCCGCGCCAGGAATTGTTCGCGCCCCGCATCGGTGTCAGGATAATAATTGTTCGGGTCCTGACGGATGAATTCGAAGAAATCTGTCAGATTGCCCTCAAACCCGACCATCTCCTGGATTGTTGCGATCTCGCCCTGGATGCGCGCAACCTCCCTTAAGCCGAGTTCATGTATCGCATCGGCCTCCAAGTTGAGCGTCGTGTAATAGCTGATTCGGTTTTGGTAGTAGGCCTCGCCATTGACATGCTCCCACACACCATCGTTACCCTCGGCCCGTTCCTGAGCGCGCTCCACCTGGGTACTAAATGCCTCATAACCGCGTCGCCAGTCACCACGTAGTGCCTCTGCCGCACGCGCCAGCAGGGCAGCGCTGGATGCTTCGTCGATTTCCAGGTCCTCCACCTTGGCGCGGAAGTCGGCGTACACGGAATTTTCCGGGCCATCATCGAATGGCGCACCTTTGATCAGATTATCAACGTCGGTAAGGATCCTGGGATAGGAAAACTCCGGTGACAGGATGCCCATGGCTGTCTGCTCGGCCAGCCGTTTCGCCAATTGGCCCAGGGCCGCCTCAGCATTACTCAGTCGCGAAATGTAGGCTTCGGCATCGGCGACGTCGTCGATGCGATGCTGGTTTTGGAGTATGACCGGCAGGTAGAGGGCGTCACTGTCCAGGTGATGCGCGACGTATATGTGCTTACGGAACTCGAAATCCCGTATTGCCTGCCTGGCTTCGTATTCGAAGACGTCGTAACTGATTTTGCCGGCCTCGCTCAAGGCATCGTAATTCACGGCTTCGACAAGGCGCTGGAGATCCTGCAGTCGTCGTTCATTACGGGCGATGGCGGCCGCGTCCGAAAAGTCATCCCACTCGCCGTAGCGCTCAGTCTTTATGCCCAGCTGGGTTTCGAAGTTTGGGCTGAATGTCAGTTCGCGCTGAAACACGTCCTCCAGAAAAACATCCAGTCGGTCGTCTGAGGATTCGGCAGCTGCGCTCGCGTCGGCAACATCGCTCGTCTCGTTAGTGGGTGAGCCGCAACCGGGCAGGAAGGCAATGGCAAAAACGAATGAAATTGCAAAACGATAGGCGGTAAAAATGGCGATCTCCAAATTGGACAGCAATTCACGTGGGGGCATGAAGGATAAGTGAGTTTGCGGGACCGCGAAAGCATTCAGGAAATTGATGGCCGCCACAAAGTGGCGGAGAGGGTGGGATTGATTCGGCTCGGCTTAGGCCGATCCTCACCCCTTCGGGGCGCGCTTCGTGCGTCCAAATTTGCTGTGCAAATTTGTCGAACAGGGTTCTCATCCCTAACCCTCTACTTGAAACAAAAATGGGGCCGCAAGGGCCCCAATTTGTGTTTCTGGCGGTGGGGCGAGTCTTGCGCGGACGATGCTCTCTGGCCATTCCGGCCAGTTTCCCTGTTATGTGGGAAATTTACAGGGATTTCCCGATCGTGCGTCTCCTCCCGTCTAGCAGGAGCGCCACTTTTCCCCTCAATTCAGTACGTTACTTGATTACACCGAAGTGGGGTAAATCGATAACAGGGATATCGAGCCGGTGCACCAAACCCTGCAACTGCAACCAACATCCCAATCGAAATCTGCGCAAATTTGCGCGAAAAGTGCGTCAGGAAGACATTTGCTCACTCGAAAATGCAAATTGGATCTAGATGATTTCGCACGTGGCGGCGAATACGCGTGTCCCTAAGAATTATCATCAATATCATATGGATACATTTGCACAACATGTCACTTCCGCGGAAATTCTTGGCAAATAGTTTTCAGCAACCTGAATATTCATTTCTTCAATGCCTGACTAGTAATAAACAGAAACTTCGTGATAAACCTGAGTCCATGTAGTGATTCGGAGCGCAAATCATGACCAGTCGAGAAGATGTTTTGGGCTTCCTGAATAAGATCTCCCCGGAGATGGCGAGCAACGCTGATATCGTCTCGCATACGGGTATCAAGCCTCACCAACAAGTATTTCAGATCACGCAGAGCCTAATGAAGGATGGTCGCATCAACGGGCGACGCGACGGACACGAATGGTATTTCTCGGCCGAAAAGCGGCAGACAGCCAACCCGGCACAGCGGCATCTAAAGAGGGACCGAGAAGTACACTCCGCAACCAGTGGCACCTTGAGGCCGACAGCTTTCGAGGGGCTATGCCAGAAAGTGATGTCGAAAAGACTCGATGTCGTATTGCGTCCTGCCATAGTCGAGGGCGTTCGTAAGCAATTTGACTTGGTCTCTGCTGACGAGACAATCGTTGGTGACGCTAAGTATTACACCGCCGTCAATGGAACGAGTCTTCCGCCAGCAAAATTCGCGACGATTGCCGAGTACGTCTGGCTGCTAGAAAAGACAAAAGCCGAGAAAAGATTTCTGATCTTCGGTAATGACAGACGAGTTCCGGAGTGGTGGCTCGATCGTTATGGCAACCTACTTCGGGGAGTGCAATTCTTTTTTCTTAGCGACGACGGCAGACTTGAGTTGCTCAACTAACTTCTCCGGCGCGAAAGCCTCTTTGTGTTAAACATAGAAATGATTTGAGAGACTGCAGATCCAACTATTTGCTGGACCTAGCGTTTGCCAACAACATCAATATTCGATTTCGAATATTTGTAACTCTTATCCGCCAATGGCGATTCTTTCGACTTTTAGGGTTTGGGTAGAAAGCCTTGATGTCTTCGATTTTCTCGTAGATGTTATCTACCAAGCTGGCGGTTGGCCGGCCCTGCCAAGCTGCTAGATTCTTGTCGTCCTTTATTCCGAGATCTCGGATCCTCGTGGGCCGCAGGGACTTAAGATCGGGATCTTCGCGCCGGCAAGACGATCGTATTGCACCGTAGAAAGGACATGCATTGCCTCTCCCACTTCAAGTCCATCATCCAAGATACTGGAATAGCGGCAGAGTTTTATGTGCTTTCCATGCTCTATCGCCTTGGAGCAACAGCAAACCTCACTCTCGGCAATCAAAAAGTTGTCGACATTGTTGTAACACGCAACTCAGGTGAGGTTGTCACGATCGACGTGAAGGGGTTACAGGGCAAGACAAGTTGGCCAATCGACGATACATAGGCTTCCCGATCCAATTACTACGTTTTCGTCTCGTTTCTCGGCAAGATCGACGATTTATCAGTCTTGCCTGAGACATATATTGTTCCATCGACAAGCATACGAAATCCAAAATCCATACATGAAGAATCTGGCCGAAAATATTCCTGTTCTGACGGCTTCGCACTGACCTTTCCCCTTGAGGGTTGCCGCTCAAAGAGAGACAAAACACTTTATCAGGCCGGATTCCACATTATGGCACTGTCCGAGTTTTGGGGTTCACTTCTCGAACACCCACTCCACATCAACACAACCTACATCCCTGCATCCAGCGGCCTCGAGCAGGGCGTTTGAATCAGCTATACTTCGAGGGATTGCTGGACCTTTTAAATCACCTCGGGGCCTGAATCGATACAACGGCACTTTAGCTAATTCAAGAGAAACTACGAGTCGGTAGTTTCTGCTTGTCCGCTTGAGCCTGGGAGATTATGGGTATGCGAATTTGTAGAACCGCAAAATTTATCTATCTGCTTTTGATAGCGTCAACCTATGTATCCTCTGCATTTGGGCAGAATGATGAGGGATCCAACAGTGCGAGCGCATCACGTTTGGGCGATGGTTCCTTAACAGCACAAATAGCAGGGGACGGTGTAAAACTTGGAACCTACCACGCTTTGTTGATTGGCATTAATGCCTACAAAAACACAGACTTCGCACCACCACTGCGCTCTGCTGTGAATGATGTGGAAAACCTCCGGCATATCCTGATCAAGCACTATGGGTTCGAGTCGAAAAACGTTCAGATGTTAACGGACGCGGCAGCAACACGAGCATCCGTTTTATCCGCCCTTACTTACTATAGAGATGCACCGCTGGGTAAATCTGACAATTTACTGATTTACTATGCCGGACACGGCTATCAACATCCCGACACTGACGACGGTTTCTGGATTCCCGTGGATGGAACGGCTGATGAATCCAGTTGGATTTCTGTAACCGACATTAGACGAATTCTCAAGAAAACTGAGTCAAAACATACACTTTTAGTTTCTGACAGCTGTTTTTCTGGCACATTGACGAGAGCGACCATCACATTACCCAAATCTGATCGTTTCTTGCGCGAGGTATCGGGGAAGAGTTCATACCAGGTCATTACCTCTGGCGGACTTGAGCCTGTAGCAGATGGTGGGCGTGATGGACTGTCCCTATTTGCCTACATGTTTACCAGCTACCTTCAGAATCAGACAAAGCACTATTTTTCAGCTGATAATCTTTATGTCGACCTCTCACCGATGGTGGCGAATGCTTCTGACTCTGCGCAAACCCCGGAGCATGGTCGAATCCCTGGTACATTCGATGAACAAGGGCAGTTCATCTTCGCGAGGGTTAATTTTCAAGGAAAAATTCCTGAGCCAGAGATTTCAGACTTTATTGGTGAGGCACCAGCGACCAAGGCTGATATGGAACCTGGGCGATTGAGATTGCAGGATATTTTCCTGACAGCGCCAGAAGGATGGGATAACGAAACCAACGTGCCGGATGAGCAGATGATCTGGAAGTTCCGTAGTGGAACCATAAACGTTCAGGTCGCCAGACTCAGGGCAGCGGATTATGCGGCTGGACCCGAGAAACAAATTGCGGAACATCCAAAGTCTTTTATTGACAGCGTTAAGGAAGCTGGAAAACAGTTTCGTAAGGCGAAAGCCGGCTTGAAAAAGACTTCGCGAATCGACAACTTATATGTCTCATCGGTCGATGTGGAAGTGACGGCACTTTACATGCGGCAGGATTTAATTATTGACTACGACGGTGGGTTTCTCTACCTCATCACAAGCTCTGGGGCAAGTCAGGAAAAGGAACTCGTCAGTAATGCAGCACAGGGGGTTGTTGATTCGGTTGCACCAATTGAGACATAATTCCTGATTATCTTCCCGGATATTAAGTCGCGATCATCTGATGATGCAGGATGTTTTTAGTCATGGATCGCTGGGCGGCATGAATCCGGTGCAATTCTAACAGCGATGGATCGAAACAATCTTGTATCAACAACCGAAATCCCTAACACGCTGAGTTGACCAGAAATCTTGGGCTTGCCAATCTCGCGTATTGCGCTCCTGAAATAAAACAAAAACGCTGGGCGTGTTCGGCTTGCCGGCCTAGATAATTGGGATGCCACGTAAAGGGCGCAATCCCGGAGGTGGCCACAATCGATTTTTTGAGCCGTATTAACGCCAAACAGTTAGGTTACTTCCCACAGCCCTGCTTGCCGCCGTCGTTGCCGATACACATTCGTCACATGTCGGCAACAATTGCGTTCTCGCACAAATTCCCACCCGATTGCAACCACAGTGCTACCCAAAGACAAAAGGGCCGCACCCGAAGTGATGTAACCCATTGGTTTATATGGCGTGCCCTGCTCCAAGTTGCCCAACTTTAGGTTACGGCCTGGTGATCAGAAGCCTGTATTTAATGTGGGGTTTTGTGCTTTTGTTTGATTATTATTAAAGATGAAACAATTACTTACATTGTGTGGCGGAGAGGGTGGGATTCGAACCCACGGCCAAC
>Ga0255058_10001159_pt1 | contig 14947 bp, 14 predicted proteins | sample Cases_109_9_MG_FD_188637 | JGI IMG/M metagenome (GOLD analysis project Ga0255058, IMG submission 188637) | Seawater microbial communities from Amundsen Gulf, Northwest Territories, Canada - Cases_109_9 | ecosystem: Environmental > Aquatic > Marine > Gulf | place: Canada: Northwest Territories... | reverse complement strand
CAAGCAGACAGCCGAGTGCGCCACCAACCGTACTGAAGCCGTAGAGCAAGCCGATGCGACGGCTGTCGACTCGGTCTTCTCGTGTGATTTCGCGACAGGCGTGAACCAAGACGGGGAGCGTGAGTCCCATGAAGAGGGTGGGGACCACCATGACGCTCATGGACAGCATGAAACGAACAGAGGCAGTGAGCAGTCCCGACTGGCTGAACTCTGAAACCGAAACATAGATACTCTGAATGGGGGCGATTGAAAACGGAATCACCAGGGCAGTCATCCCGATTCCCAGTTCGAGCAGGCAATACAAACGCCAAAAGGACCGGTTCCCCCAGGCTCGGATCACCCTTGGCGCCAAAATACTGCCGACCCCGAGACCGGCCATGAACGCACACAACACCGTGGTAGTGGCATAGACACTGAGGCCGAAGACGGGCGTAAACACGCGCATCCACACTATCTCGTATACGAGTGCGCACATCCCCGAAAGGAACGCGATCAAGAGGGTGGTGTTTTGCTTCTGCATGCTCGCCGCCGCCTCAGCAATCCAAGAATGGCAAGAATGGCGGGCGAGTATAGGATAAGCGGCCCCGATACTCGGTCAACCATCGACGACGGCCCGTCGTGTCGGGCTGGTGCGCTTACTCGCTGGCACGTCAGCGGCAGCCAGGTGGTAAGGCGACCAGAAACCGCATGTCCGGTCACGGGAAACAGCCGTGAGCGCCGCGGTTCGGGCCCGCACCACATTTTCCGATTCGACTAACTCTCGCAACCGCCGATCGCGAACACGTGAACACCATGCTCTTCGGAGTGGTAGAGCAGTTTCACGGTGTTCCCGTCTTCATTCTGCTGTAGAAACCGTAACAGTGCAGCGGCATCATCGCTCAACACAGGCGAGTAACGGGCCTGCCATCGCAACTCCGGCGCCACCAGAATGAGATCCACCCCACCCCGTTTCGCACGTTCAAGGGTCTCTTCCGGGGACAGCCGGGTCGGGTAGGGAATGCCGATTCTCCCCGAGTACAGGAGATCCGTGTGTGGGTACTCGGACAAGAGAACGGCGTCGGGCTCGGCGTGCTCCTCGATCCACGCCGTGCGATTCGCGAGATCACCGACATGAGCCCGCGTCGGAGCGATACGGAGGCTACGGAGTACGGATACCGTCAGGAGCAAGACGAACGCCGCCACCAAGGTCGGCCTTACCAGCCTGTCACACCGGATTCGCTTCGAAACGGACCGGAGGATGAAAGTGGCGCCCAACAAGGCACCGGCATAGATCTGCGGCTGCACGGGGTAGAGAAACCTGGTGTTCCCCCACGGCCAGACCATCAAGACGGTGCAGTAGATCGCTCCGAACATGAGCCCCGCCGAAAGACCGCGCTCTCTCCACCACTGAAACCAGCCGAGTAGCACGAGCGCGGTCGTGGCGACTCCGATCAATGATGCGAGGGGCCTGAACCCCAGGCGGCCCGCCAGATCGGCCATGCGACCGCGAGGACTGACCTTCAGGATCAGCGTGGGAACATCGTTGACAGCATAGTCCGAGGCGGCCTCGAGTACACGCCCGCCCAGCGGCCGGACCGGAAAGCCGAACCGCTCGGGGTCGGTGGCCTGACGGACGTATTCGGACGGCACGAGAAGCTCGGCGCTCATCCCGATGGCGGCTGAAACCGTCAAGAGAGTCCCGGCAATGACGACAAGAACCTTGGCGAAATCAGCCAGGCCCTGCCTTCCCGCCGAGAGCGAGAGGCGAAGGAATACGGTGACCAGCAATACGACTCCGATTGTGCGAGTGGCGACGGCGAAGGAAACCGCAAGCCCCAGCCCGAGGAGCCACGAGTTCGCGCGCTTTCCACTTGCGTACCGCTCCGTCAGAATCAAGGTGAGTAGCGACCAACTCAAGAAGGGCGCCTCCGACATCACCATCCTGCTGAACTCCACGGTCAGCGGCGACGTCGCATAGAGACCGCAAACGAACAGGGCTACCCATCGATTGGATGTGTGGGTCAAGCTGCGCCAACCGTAGAATAAGAGGATCAGGTTCAGTATCGTGGCGCCAAGCGAGACCAGCTTCATGGAATCGAGCCCATCGGACAGCATTGCAACAGGGGCCAGCAAGAGAGGAAAGCCGAATGGGTGACGAGGGGGGGACAATTCACCCGGCGCGGTGGGCAGCAGAAACTCTTCGCCGCCGGCGATCGCACGGGCAAGCCTGGCATAGACCGCGTCGTCCTGAAAGGCGCCGACTTGAAAGGAACCGAAGTCTCTGAGGCTCAGAAACAGGAAGAGGGCAACGAAACTCAGCCAAACGACGACCTGAACCGGCTTTGGACCGCCAGCGGCTCGCAGGTTCGGTGACCGTCCGTCGGGCACGTCAGGGCAGCCGTGGACTCATCGCGCCGCGCGCGTCGAGTCCGTCCCCTGTAGACACCGTCGGCGCAACATCCAATCTGGCGCTGTGCTTCAACAGGTCTCCCGACTCGATGAAATCAAGCAACAAATCTGCGATTAGCTCGTTCCCCGCCTCCGTGTAGTGGACGTCATCGGCGAAGAACTCGAGCGTCTTGGGTACTCTGGTGTCGAGGTCCACAAAGAGTGCCCCGCTCCTGTCAGCGACCGCGCGCGCGGTGCGGTTGAACAGCAACATCCCCTCGATCATCGAGGCCATGTCGGGTTTCGTGTCCTCGTTCCGGCAGAGTAAGTCGACGAAGAGGAACGCGCGACGCTCTTCAACGGTCAACTGTCGTTTGAATAGTGAGGGCTGGGAAGCGACAATGACGTCGACTCCGTGGCGGCGGATCGAGGCAACCAGTTCTTCCGTGTTCCTCTCGAAGGTCGGTAGGCTCTTCCATTCTGAGATGGAGACGGTGGCCGCGGGCTGCATCCGGCGAAAGTCGGAGAACCAGTAGCGGCCGAGAACATCGTGTAACGCCGCCATCGAGTGGAGCCTCGGTGGGCGTTCATTCCCCGAGTAAGCTGCCGCCAACCGAGCCACGGGCCCATAGAAGTGGCCGTAATCACTTCTGAATTCGCCGTCCGCGAACCCTGGTGGTGAGAAACTGCGGCAGAGATCGTTGATCCCGTGGCAAACAATGACGAGATCGGGGGAGTATTCTTGAATCCACGAGGCGAACTTGATCAGCGAGTGCAGCGACGTGTGCCAGTGCATTCCGGCGTTCTGGACCTCTATGTCGGTTTCGGGATGTAGAGATCGGAGTCGTTTCTCGAGCAGGCGGCCCCACGATTCCTCGAAGCCCACACGGCTGCAATACACGGTGGACCCTCCGAGCAGGAAGATGCGATAGGTCCCCGGTTCCTTGCCCGGATTCATCTCCTCTCCCCGGAACCCGGCCAGGTTGATTCCCAGATCCGTATTGCCGGGCCGCGGCACCGTTTGTAGGAACGGATGAAAGCGTGCGCGCTCGCTAACGTCGGAGATTCGCTGGTTGTACGATCGCGTCAAGTAGAACTCGACGCCGCTGGCGACGGCTACAAACATCAGGCCGAACAGCAACAAAGCGGTAACCGCCAACCGGGTGGAGTTCTGTCGGGGTGCGTGCGCGCCCTGGATCGAGCGGAAGAGAAGATGCACCCACCATCCGGACAGAATCAGGAGCGCTGTCGTGATCATCGCCGCGGCGCCGTACCGGAGACTGTATTTGCCGAACACGGCCCTGTCGCCGGAGGTGTGGAACCAGAATCCGGCCGAGAATACGGCCAGTACCGCCCAGACGGCGAAACGCGCGAGGCAACCCAGGACTCTCGACATGGTGCCCGGTGTCGTCATGCTCCCTCTCCTGGCTCGAAGCGCTCTCGGCGCCGCGGGAACGGCCTACCGTCTTCGAAGGTACCATCATGGCGTGGCTAAGAGGAAGGCCCGGCTGGACAATCATCCGGATTCAATGAACAACGTCCTGAGGTTCCACAGCTAGCCCCGGCCGATCTCCGCCGCACGCAGAAGGCCGCCGGCAGAAGTGTCGTCGCCGTCGGCCATGCGGTAGTCGTGGTGGAACGCGGTGACATGCCACGGGATGTCGAGGGAGAGGTCCGCCAGGAATCCGGCGATCCGCGCCAACTCGTCGTCGGAGTCGTTGAAGCCAGGCACGACGAGGGTCACGCAGGCCACGCAGCGGACCCGTCCTGCGTCCATACTACGCCGTTTCCCCCGCGGCGCACCGCGACGCGAGCGATCGCAGCATCTCCTCGACCGCCGCCGCCGGTGAACGGGCCAGCAGGATCGCACCGCAGACGGCGATGCCGTGGGCCCCCGCGTCCAGCAACTCGGGAATCCGCGCCGCGGTGACCCCACCGATGGCCAGCACCGGGACCGGTGTCGCCCGCGCGACCATTCGCGCGAGCCACTCCGTTCCCTTGCCGGGCCTTCCGCGCTTGGAGCTCGTGGCGTAGACGTTCCCGGCGATCAGGTAGTCGACGCCTCCGGCGCAGGCAGCGTCCGCCTCGGCCTCATCGTGGACCGAGCGTCCGTAGCAGATCGACGGCGGCCGCCGCCCCGCAGGCCACGGCTCGCCGGCGCTGGCCGCGAGGTGCAATCCGGCACCGTGCTTTCGCGCCGTCTCCGCATCCCCGTTGACCACGATCCGCAGGCCCGCGCCGATGCGACGGATCTCTCCCAGCAGCCGCGAGCGCTTCGCGGGCGTGAGGTCCCTTTCACGCACCTGAATCCACTCCAGGCCTCCGTTGACGGCCGAAGCGATCGCCGCCAGCAGCGAACGTTCGCCGAGGCGACCACGATCGGTCACGAGCATCAGCCCGGGCAGCGGTGGCCGCCCCCGCGTGGCCGGGCTCACGGCTCGCGGTCGCCCGGCGCGCCCACGGCGTTGCCCGCGATCCTGCCCTCGATCGGAGACGACGGCTGCCCGCGGAGGCGTCGCGGGATTCGCCCCGCCCGGTGCGCCTGCCGGCCGGCGATGGCGGCGTGTCGCATGGCCCTGGCCATGGTGACCGGCTCGCGAGCGCGTGCTACGGCGCTGTTGAGCAGCACGGCGTCGCAGCCGAGCTCGAATGCGATGGCCACGTCCGACGCCGTGCCCACGCCCGCGTCGACGATCACCGGGACCCGCACCATCTCGCAGATCAGCTCGATGTTGTGCGGGTTACGGATGCCGAGGCCGGAACCGATCGGCGCGCCCAGGGGCATCACCGCCAGGCAGCCGAGCTGTTCGAGCTTCGCCGCCGTCACCGGGTCGTCGTTGGTGTACGGCAGCACGCGGAAACCCTTGCCGACCAGCTCGCGGGCGGCCGCGAGCAGACCCTCGACGTCGGGCAGCAGCGTGTCGTCGTCGGCGATCACCTCGAGTTTGATCAGGTCCGTCGCGAGAGCATCCCGCGCCAGCTCGGCGGTGAGCACCGCGTCACGGGGCGTGTAGCAGCCGGCGGTGTTGGGCAACAGCCCGTAGCCGCGTTCGCGCAGCACGTCGTACAGGTTGCCCGTGCCACCGACGCCGACCCGCCGCAGGGCGACGGTCACCAGCTCGGTCCCCGACGCCGAGAGTGCTTCGAGCATCGTCTGTCGGTCTGGGTATCGTGCCGTGCCCAAGAGGAGCCGCGATTCCAGCTCGAGATCTCCCAGCGTCCAGCGTTCCCTGGGTTCGATCAACTCAACCTCCCTGGGTCGCACCGACGAGCTCCACGCTGTCTCCGGGAGACAGCAGCTGCCCGGACCAGCGACCCCTGGGTATCAACTCTCCGTTGACGGCGGCGGCGAGGCCCGGGCGGTCCGGATCGAAGCCCATCTGGCGCACGAGATCCGCCAGCACCCTGGCCTGGAGCGGCCGCTCTTCTCCGTTCACGCGAATCGACTCAGCCACCGCCAACCTCCTCGCGCCGGGCGCCGGCGGCGACCCCCGGCGCGAGTCCCGCGAGTCGCGAGGGGGCGAACGGGTCCAATTCGGAAGGGGCTGCACCGTCGACGATCCAACGCGCCAGATAATACGCCGTCGCGGGCGCCAGCAGGATCCCGTTGCGGTAGTGGCCGACGGCGAGATAGAGCCCGGGCGTCCCGCTTTCGCCGATCAGCGGCAGGTTGTCCGCGACGGCCGATCGCAGACCGACCGAGACCTCGGTGAAGTTCAGGTCGTAGATGCCCGGAAGGGCATGCCAGGCTCGTCGCAGAAGCTCCATCACCGCGCCGGCGGTGGCCTGCTCGTCCTGGCCCGCCTCCTCGAGCGTGGCGCCGATCAGCAGCTCGCCGTCGGCCCGGGGGATCAGGTAGACGTGAGGTGTGCGAACCACGCGACCCAGCAGCACCGGACCGCGCAGCCGGACCAACTGACCCTTGACCGGTCGCAGACCGCGAGGCGGCGCGGGCAGGCGGATCCCGCTTTCGCTCCAGGCGCCCGCGCACACGACGATGCGACCGCACCGGAACGAGAACGGGCCGTCGGGCGATTCGCCCTCGATCTCGAGTCCACCGCCTGCGGCCTCGATCGCGGCCACGCGGTGTCCGTGCACGACGCGCCCGCCGCCCGCGATCACGGCGGCCGCGAGGGCGGTGGCCAACTGCCGCGGGTCCACCTGACGATCGCTCTCGATGCCCAGACCGGAGACGACCCGCGGCGAGAGATGAGGCTCCAGTCGCCGGACCTCCGCGGCTTCCAGGGGAACCGCTTTCAGCCGCTTGTGGCGCAGGGTTTCCCGCACGTGATCGAGCAGTTCGGCCTCGTCGCGGTCGGTGGCGATCCACAGAGACCCCTCGCGCCGGAAGCCGCAGCGCCGGCCCGACGCTTTCTCGATGTCGGACACCCACTCCGGGTATCGGTCGAGACTGTCCAGACCCAGCTCCAGCAGCGCGTCCCGGCCCGTGTCGGCCTCGGAGACCGGGGCCAGCATCCCCCCGGCGGCTCGGGTGGCTCCGCGGCGGCCATCGTCCCGCTCGAACACCAACACGTCGACGTCGTGCCGCAGCAACTCCAGGGCCACGGAGAGGCCGATCACCCCGGCGCCGACGACGACGCAATCCGCCGACTCGTTGGACGCGCCGTTCATGCATCGGCTCCCAGGCAATCCAGCGCCTCTCGTAGCCGGGCAACGGCGGCGGCAGGATCGGCGGCAACGACGAAGGTCTGCAACACGGCGACGCCGTGGGCGCCGGTCTCGAGAACCTCGGCGATCCGCTCCTCGTCGATGCCGCCGATGGCGATCACCGGTCGACCGCAGGCGGCGACGATCCTGCGCAGCCCTTCGATGCCCAGGCGCGGTGCCAGGTTCGCCTTGGAGCGTGTTCGGTAGACCGGGCCGACGCCCAGATAATCGACCGGGCGCGCGCCCAGACCCACGGCCTCGTCAAGTCGGTTGGCGGTCGCGCCGACGATGATGCCCCGGCCGAGACGTGCGCGTGCCGCCTCGGGATCCGCATCGTGGCGGCCCAGGTGAACGCCGTCGGCACCGCAGGCGGCGGCGACGTCCAGGTGATCGTTGATGATCAAGCGGGTGGGCGATCCGGCGGTCCGCTCGCGCATCTCACGCGCGGTGGACAGTCGCAGCGAGCCGCTCCACGGGCGCTTCTCGCGAAACTGGACCACGTCGGCACCGCCGGCTGTGGCCAGAAGCGCCAGCTCGGCGTGACCGAAACGGTCCTGCAGGGTCACGTCGGTGATCACGTGGAGGCGTCCGATCGTCATCCCGCACCTCCGTGGCTCGCGGCGGGCGGGGCTCCGAAAGGGTCGGCGAGTCCGGCGGGACCGCCGGCAGGCATCCGGTAACGGATGGCCCGGATGACGAGTTCCTTCCCGTGCCGGATGGCATCCTCGAGTCCTCGGCCGCAGGCGAGGTAGGTGGCGATCGCGGCCGAGTAGGCGCACCCGGTTCCGTGGGTCTCGCCGTTCTCGATCCACTCGCCGTCGAAGCGTCGTTCGAGATCGGCGGTGATCAGCAGGTCGATGCCCCGTTCGGCCTTCAGGTGTCCGCCCTTGACCAGCACTGCTGGAACGCCGCCGTCGAGCAGTTGCCATGCCGCATGCCTCGCGGCGGCGAGATCCGGCACGTCACGGTCGGTCAGGGCCTCGAGCTCGGGAATGTTGGGCGTGACCAGTGTCGCCAGCGGCAACAGCTCCTCGCGCAATAGCTCGAGCGCGCCGCTGTTGAGCAACGATCGACCGCTTCCTGCCCGTAACACGGGATCGCAAACGTAGTGCTCCGGCCGGTGGGTGCGTAACAGCCTCGCCACCTCGCAAACCACTTCCCCGGTGCCGAGCATGCCGCTCTTGACCGCGGCCACGGGAAGCTGCGACAGCACCGCGCGGGCCTGGTCGCGAACCAGGTCCGCGGGCAGCGGTTCGCAGCGGGACAGCTGTTGTCCGTCTTGTACGGTGATCGCGGTCACCGCCGAGGTAGCAAAACCTCCACAGGCCTCGATGGTCTTGATATCGGCCTGGATGCCGGCGCCCGCCGAGGGGTCGGAACCGGCGAGGGTCAGCACGATCGGTCGCACGCTCCACCTCCGGCCGCGAACGCCGGGCATGGCTGGGCCCGGTGCGAGGTGGAGAGCTTTCGGGCGACGCTCCCTACGCCGGTGTCAACCGGATCAGGTTCGACGGGTGTGCTCTCAGGTCCGGCGTCGCACCGGACCACCCCGGCTTCGCTCGCGACGGACACCATGATAGCTCGTCGAGGGCCGCCTTTGCAGTCTGGCCTCGATGGTTGGACAATGCTCGTACCGGGAGCTTCCGTTCCCGGCTTCAGTTTCGAGGAGGCGATGGCCGAAGGCGACCAGAAACCACTAGCCGGCGCCGAGTTGGCCCGCTACGCCCGTCATCTGACCCTGCCCGAGGTCGGTCTCGAAGGACAGCAGCGGCTGCGGGCGGCACGGGTGCTGCTGGTCGGGGCCGGCGGCCTGGGGTCGCCGCTGGCGCTCTACCTGGCGGCGGCGGGGGTCGGCCGCATCGGAATCGTCGATTTCGACCGGGTCGACCTGAGCAACCTGCAGCGTCAGGTGCTCTACGACCACGACGACGTCGGAGAATCCAAATGCCGGCTGGCGGCGGATCGCGTGCGGCGGATCAATCCGTACGTCGAGGTGTCGGCCCACGAAGTCCGACTGGACGCGGGCAACGCCCGGGAAATCCTCCGTGACTATGACGTCATCGTCGATGGCACCGACAACTTCCCCACGCGCTACCTCGTCAACGACGCTTGCGTCCTGATGGGCAAGCCCAACGTCTACGGCAGTATCTTTCGCTTCGAGGGGCAGGTCTCCGTCTTCTGCGCGGACCGTGGCCCCTGCTATCGCTGTTTGCACCCCGAGCCGCCGGACCCCGGGAGCGTTCCCAACTGTGCCGAGGGCGGCGTGCTGGGCGTCCTGCCGGGCACGATCGGTAGCCTGCAGGCTACCGAGGCGATCAAGCTGATCCTGGGCAAGGGCGACTCTCTGATCGGCCGGCTGCTACTGTTCGACGCTCTGGAGATGCGATTCCGCGAGCTGAAACTGCGCAAGGATCCGGACTGCCCGATCTGTGGCGAGCGGCCGACGATTCGCGAGCTGAAACAGGAAACGGCCAGCTGCGCAGCCCCCGAGCCCGCCGCCGACGACGGGCGCACGATCTCTCCCGGCGTCCTGGCCGAGTGGCTGCGCGGGGACGCCGCGCCTCCCCTGCTGCTCGACGTGCGCACGCCGGGGGAATGGGCGATCTGCCATCTCGAGGGAGCTCTGCTGATCCCGGTGCAGGAGCTTGGCCGGCGTACCGGCGAGATCGACCGCACCCGGGAGATCGTCGTCTATTGCCACCACGGGCCCCGCGGTACGGCCGCCCAGGATCTGCTGGATCGCGCCGGGTTCGACGGGGCGCGCAACCTGGTGGGCGGAATCGACGCCTGGTCGCGCGTGATCGATCCCGACCTTCCGCGCTACTAGTTGGCCGCAACACCCCTGACGGATACTACCGCTGCGGCGTTCCCTCGGCGTATCCGATCAGCACGTCGCCGGTGGCGACGGCTTGAATCATCGGCCGGCTGCCGCGGCCGAGGATGCCGCTGGCGTGCTGCTCGTCCTCGGAGACCCGGACGTCGGCCAACTCGGACTGGACACGGCCGAACTTCGACTCGGCCTGGACCCGACAGCGGGCCTTGGCGAAGAACGACAGCGAAACGCTACCGCCCTCGTTCTGTACCACACTGTTCTTCTCGGGACTCATCCCGCTCCAGCCGACGACGACCTCGGGGCCGTTGGCCTTGAGCTCGAGAGGACCGGCCTGCTCGCTTACGCGGACGTTGCCGTCGCGCGTCTCGATGGTGACGTCCTTGACAGCCCCGCTGACGAACACGTCGCCGAAATCGTTCTGAACGACCAGCTCGGCCTCGATCCCCTGGACGACGATCGTCGATGCGCCGGTCTGGATCGTGAGCGACCCCTTGACCTCCTGGGCATGGACCTTCAAGCCGTCGCCTTGGATCGTGCTCACGCCGCCGAGTTTCTCGAGGGTGATCTCCATCTCGCTGACGTTCACTTCGAGCGGTCCGGTGACGCCCGAGCCCCGTAGCGAACCGCCGTAGCCGTCGAGCCGTATGGCGCCGGTGTGGTTGCGGAACTCCACCGCCGCGTCGTCGGTTTCGATGACGATCGCGCCCTTGGTCTCCGAAAGTGTCAGCGGGCTCTCACTCATCTCCAACTCGGCGCCCTGACTAGTCCGGTACAGTCCGACGGCTCCGCCGGTGGCCCGGATCACCACGTGGCCTTCGACGGTGTCGGTGATCAGCTGGGTCTGGTCCACCGTCAGGTCGGCGCCGTCCGCGAGGGTGTTCAGTCGGGCCGATCCGCCGGTGAATGACGCCGTCAAGAATCCGCCGATGTTGCTCAGCTTGACCTCGACCTGTTCGGTCTCGACCGTGACGTCCTGCTGGGCCCCGTCGACGGTCAGCGCGCCGCCGACGAGCTTGACGTCGACGGCACCGCCGATGCCGCGCGCATCGACGGTCGACTCGCGGCCTCGCACGGAAAGCGAGCGGCGCAGTCCGTTGGCCTGGAGTCGACTGTTCGCAAGGTGGACCTCGACGTCCAGCAGCGGCGGTATGGCGATCTCGAGCAGCAACCGTTCGGCCACGCTGCCCTCGGGAGGCCGGATCACGAAGCGGCGTCCCTCGACCCACAGCGAGACGGCGCGCTCCTCGCGACGGTTGGTAAGCGAGCGGCATTCGAAACGGACCTCGCCCGGCTTTCCGACTCGGGTATGGACCGTGCCCTCGATTCCCTCCACCAGGATGCGATTCTCGTTCTGAACGTCGATCACGCCGCCCGAACCCTCGTAAAGGAGCTGAGCGTCGTCCTGGGCGACGACAGGGGCCATGTCGGGAAGCAGGAGTAGGAGGCAGGCCGCGGCGAGGATTCGTGACCCGGCAATCCGCTCAGTCGAGCCCGTCCAGTTGCTGCAAGCCGCTCCTGGCGGCTTCCTGCTCGGCACGCTTGCGATTCGTTCCAGTGCCCTTCCCCAGAACCCGACCCTCGACCAGCACTTCGACCTCGAAAAGGCGCGCGTGCGCCGGCCCGGAAGTAGAAACGATACGGTAATGCGGGGTCCGTTGCAACTTGGACTGGATCGTCTCCTGAAGTCGCGTCTTGAAGTCGTCGGAGCTCATTCCGGGGCGTTGAGCGCAATCCGCGGCCGGCCCCAGATGCCGTTCGACGAAGGCCCTCGCCGGCCGTATCCCGCCGTCCAGATAGACTGCAGCGAGTATCGCTTCGAACAAGTCCGCCAGTAGCGAGGGCTTCTCGCGCCCACCGGTTCGCTCCTCCCCGCGTCCCAGGCGCATGGCCTTGCCGAGTCCGAGGTCACGTGCCGTCTCGGCCAGGGTCGAGCTGCGCACCACGGCTTGGCGGCGCCGGGTCAGGAGGCCCTCCGGAGCATTCGTGTCGCCGCGATAGAGGCGGTCGGAAACCAGAAAGCCCAGCAGCGCGTCGCCGAGGAACTCGAGACGTTCATAGTGCACCGGAGCTCCCTCCTTGCGTTCGTGGGCGTGGGAGCGATGGGTCAGCGCCGTCTCCAGCAGGCCGGCATCGGAGAAGCGGTAGCCGAGACGCCTCTCGATCTCGCCGTGGGCGGCACGTCTCCAACCCAACCATTTCATGGCGACGCGCCTCCGGCGCCAGGTGTGGTGGCCAGCACCTGTTCCACCAGCTCGGGCTCGATCGGCAAACCGCTTTCGATCGCTCGGCGGGCGGTTTCCCGCGCGGCGTCCACCTCCCCGCTAGCGGTCAGGGCGATGATGAGGTTGGTCACACAGAACACGTGGCGTGGGTGGGCACTGACCGCGCGCCTCAGCACCGGGACCGCGTCGGCCGGAGCCCCACGCACGATCAACATCTTGCCGAGGTTCGTGGCGGACTCGGCGTGGGTCGGCTCGACGCTCAAGGCCGCGCGATAGGCTGCCTCGGCGGCCTGCTGGTCGCCCGCCGCCTCGAGGATAACCGCGAGGTTGAAGTGTCCCTTGACCAGCCGTGGATCGATCTCGATCGCCCGCCGCGCCTCTCGCTCGGCCGCCGTCAGGTCACCGACAGCCTCGTATGCGCTCGCGAGGTTGGCGTGGCCGGAAGACATCTCGGCCGCGCGCAGGTCGTCCGACCAGACGGACAGCGAGAGTGCCGCGCAGGCGGCGCCCGCGGCCAGAGCGGCGAGCCGGCGCTTCGGTGTCACCGTCCGACCGAAGCCGAGCAGGCCGGCCAATCCGACGCCTGCGGGCAGCGTCAGCAGCGCGGCGACCGGCAGCCGGTAACGGCTCGAGATGTAGAAGATCACCGGCGTCAGAGCGGCCGCCAGCAACGCGCCCCAGACCGACCAGGTCGCGGCAGAGCCGAAGCCGCGCAGGGCGACGCCCGCGGCGGCCAGCCCGAACAGGAATGCGAAGGGCACCCACTGGATCTCCCGGCCTGCGATGCGCAACGTCATGCGCGCCGGGTTCGTGTCGAGTCCGGGATCGTAGTCGAGTCCGTGCTCGTAGTTATCGATCAGCAGCATGGTCTTGCGGAAGAACAGGGCGAGGCCTGCGCGCGGCGCGCCGAGTCGCGTCCGGATGGCCTGCGAGCCCCACCACCTGTCGCTTTCCACGAAGTCCATTACGACACCGCTCTGCTGGACGGCAACCGCGGCGGCCTCGACGCGCTGTCGTTCCAGTCCCCCGGCCATCCCCCGTGGCAGGGTGAAGCCGCCCCGGGCACCGGGACCGTTGCCGTGGTAGAGGGTCAGTCCGCCGTTGGAGGAGATGGGCACGAAGTGGCCCGACGCGAGGTGGTTGCGCACCCCGACGGGCAGCACCACCAGCAACACCCCGGCGACCAGCAGTGCGGCACGGGTGAAGCGGCGCCGGGCCAGATCGGTGGCCGACCAGATCAACGGCACCAGCAGAAAGTTCGGCCGGGCCAGCGCCGACAGCGCCGCCAGCACGCCGCCCGCAGCGGCCGCCCGGAAGCCGCTGCGCCCGTTGCACAGGATGGCGCTGGACAGCAGCGCCAGGGCCAGTGGCTCGCCGAGAGGTCGTGACGCGAAGAAGCCGAGCGGGTGATAGAGCAGGAACAGGGCGGCCCCCGCAAGCGCCGCGGCGGCCCCCAGTCGGGGCCGGGCGTGAAGGGCCAGCATGCCGCTCGCAGCCAGCAGCAACAGGTGCTGCAGCAGGTACAGGCCGAAGAAGGCCTCGCCGACGACCGCGAAGAACGCGGCCAGCAGGTAGGGATAGAGCGGCGCCAGGTAGAACGCCCCGTCCGGTGGGCCGTCGCCCCGGACGAGGCCACGTGCCCACTCGACGTAGTAGGCCCCATCGAGCATCGGCCGGGCGAAGGTCGGATCGCTTGCAGGCTGTGCCAGCAGGTAGACCGCGTGGATCAGCAAGCCCACCAGCAGGGTGCCGCCGAGCAGGGCCTGGAAGTGCGTCTCGACGAATCCGTTGCGATCAGTCGTCACCGGTTCCTCCGCCGGGCGTACCCCGAGCTCACCCGCTCAGATCCCGGCCAACCGGTTCGCGCGGTCCGCGGGGAAGCGCGGGGCGGTGATCCATCGCCGGCGCGCCAGGAAGTACTGCACGGCGGTTCCCAGGCAGCCCAGGCCGTAGGTGACGCTGCGCCGGAAGTTGATCGACGACGCCTCGGCGTGATAGCGGGTCGGGCAGCTGACCTCGGCGATGATGCCCCCGGTCCACAGCACCTGAGCCAGCATCTGGTTATCGAAGACGAAGTCGTCGGAGTTGGCGTCGAGCTCGAGCTGCTCGATCAGCTCGCGGGAAAAGGCGCGGTAGCCCGAGTGGTACTCGGACAGCTTCGCGCCCATCACCACGTTCTCGAACAGGGTCAGGAAACGATTGCTGAGATAGCGCCACAGCGGCATGCCGCCCTTCAGGGCGTAGCCCCCCAGGATTCGCGACCCGATCACGCAATGGTAGAGTCCGTTGCCGATCAGCGACGCCATCGCCGGGATCAGCTTGGGCGTGTACTGGTAGTCGGGATGGACCATGATGACGATGTCCGCTCCCGCTTCCAGGGCCAGGCGATAGCACGTCTTCTGATTGCCGCCGTAACCCACGTTGCGCTCGTGACGATGAACGCTGACGTGGTCGAGCTGGCGGGCGATCACGCTCGTCTCGTCGTGGCTCGCGTCGTCCACGACGATCACGTGGTCGACGCAATCCTGAGCCATGACTTCATCGTAGGTTCGACGAAGGGTCTCGCCGGCGTTGTACGCCGGCATGACCACGATGACCTTCTTGTCTCGATACATCCCTGTCGGCCCGTCTGCGGCGCGGGGTACGCCGCGCCCCTCGGCCGGCGGAAAACAGTATAGCGGCCGGAGGGCCCGGTCCTACGGAGCCCCGATCGAATCCAGAGCCTGTTGCACGGCCTCGCGGATTTCCTGAGACGGATCGTCGGCCAGCGCCCTGATCCGCGGGAGCGCGCCTGCGGCGGCCGGGCCGACGCGACCCAAGGCAACCACGGACCCGTAGCGCACCGCGGCGTCGGTGT
>Ga0255058_10001158_pt1 | contig 14949 bp, 12 predicted proteins | sample Cases_109_9_MG_FD_188637 | JGI IMG/M metagenome (GOLD analysis project Ga0255058, IMG submission 188637) | Seawater microbial communities from Amundsen Gulf, Northwest Territories, Canada - Cases_109_9 | ecosystem: Environmental > Aquatic > Marine > Gulf | place: Canada: Northwest Territories... | reverse complement strand
CAGGGACATCAGTTACCCACTGGGGGTGGGCTCCTACGACTCCTACGCAATTCCCCGCCGGGCCTACATCTCTAAGATCGAGCAGAACGACGAAGGGTTAAGAATTCTTGCAGAGATCGAAAGGGTAGAAAGATCTCAAAGGAGCTACGGTATCGTTCGACAGCCATTTGGGCGCGATACCCCCATTGACGGGAGAGCACAGACCCTTGTTTGCCATTATCTTGTGGTTGCCTCCAACGGGAAGGCAGTGCTGAGCGGTCGTGGCCGCCTGCAAGACGATGCGACGTTCGCCGTGAATCTCGAGGGAAGGCTCATGCCGGGGCGTTACACCGTCATGATCGCTTTGTATCTCAACGGGAACACCATGAATCCGGACATCAGGCGGATATCGTATCGAGTTCGGAACAATTCTTGATTCGGTAGGTTGGGTGAGAATAGCTCCGAGTGGGACTACACAACACGGATTTCACGATGAGCAGCCCCCAACACAGACAGGTCGAACCAGCAGGCGCCTTGCCCGGTTGGTTGGGAGGCGTGTGGCTCCCGGCCGGTCTTCTGCTGGCACTCGTTATGGGGTCGTTCCTGGTCGGCGAGTATCCCGTTTCACCCACCGACCTGGCCACAGTAGTCTACGCACGTCTTAGCGGCAGCTATCATGGCCTCCCGGGCGTCATTGAGACTGTGCTCTGGTCTCGCCTCCCGCGGGTGGCGGCGGCCATTTTAGTGGGCTCTGCACTGGCAGCCGCTGGGGCCACCTACCAGGGTATTTTCCGCAATCCGCTGGCCTCGCCGGATATCCTTGGTGTCTCTGCGGGCGCAGGGCTTGGTGCGACACTGGGGATTTTTTTATCGCTGCCGCTGCTCGGGATTCAGCTCATGGCCTTTGGGTTCGGTCTGGGAACGCTACTCGTCGTCTATCTGATCAAACAGGCAGTGCGCAGCCATGATCCGATTTTTGCACTGGTATTGGCGGGCGTGGTCATGGGCGCTTTGGCGGGTGCCTGTATTTCGCTGCTCCAGGTTCTGGCGGACCCTTATGACCACCTTCCAGCCATCACATTCTGGCTGTTAGGTAGTCTGGCCGCGGTCACCCTTTCCGACATCACGGCCATTGTTCCATTGATCTTGATCGGGTTGGTGCCCCTCTACCTACTGCGCCGGCGCATGAACCTGGTGTCTTCAGCCACGGAGGAAACACGTGAGCTGGGGTTGATATCTTAAAGATGCGCGTTTTGTTCATCTGTACCGCTACCCTGATGACAGCTGGCGCCGTATCCATCAGTGGCATCATTGGCTGGGTGGGACTGATGATCCCCCACATCGCGCGCATGCTGACAGGACCGAGTTTCTCTCGTTCACTTCCCGTGTCCATCATGCTTGGGGCCAGTTACCTGTTGGCGATGGACGACCTTGCCCGCACCGCCACGGTAATCGAGATCCCGCTGGGTATTTTGACTACCGTTTCCGGCGCGCCGTTCTTTCTTTGGCTTCTGGCCAAAACAAGGCGAGGCTGGCAGTGAGATTACCGTCCCGACCGATTGAAAGGGAGCGTCCGGAACCATTCTTGATTCGGCCGAGTGGGTAAACAATTTCTTATAAAGGATGAGGTATCGTTCAAGCAGCCGCAGCGGCCAATGATTCTTGGCACCCCGGTGAGTACGGGTAATAGACACGCACCCGCCCACTGTGGCAGCCTGTATACCATGACACTGGTGCGCCTACCGGATCCCGAACGCGCCCGGCGCTGGTGTGCGGAGCAACGCGCCGACGGCCGCTCAGTCGGTTTCGTGCCCACCATGGGCGCGCTGCACGAGGGTCACCTAGCGCTGGTACGACGCGCGGTAGCCGAGAACGACGTCGTTTGTGTGAGCATCTTCGTCAATCCGCTGCAGTTTAACGATCCTAAGGATCTCGCCCGTTATCCGCGCGACTTCGATGCAGATGCGGCGCAGCTCGAACGCATCGGCTGCAAAATGGTATTTAGCGGCACACTGCAGCAGTTTTTCCCCAAGGTCGAACAAGCGGATCAGATCGTCACCCGCGACCCCGGTCCTTGTGCAGAAGGCCTGGAGGGTGCCAGCCGCCCGGGGCATTTCGGCGGTGTAGCGACCATTTGCGAGCGACTGTTCCGGGTCGTAGGCCCGGGTCGCGCCTACTTCGGGGAGAAGGATTTTCAGCAAAGCCTGGTGGTGAAGCAACTCGCGCGCGAGCTGGGCTTTCCCGAGATCGTGGTGTGCCCGACCGTGCGCGAACCATCGGGGCTTGCCTACTCGTCCCGCAACGTGTTGCTCACCGATGCCGAGCGCCAACAGGCCACCTGCTTATCGAGAGCGCTGTTCGCCCTGCGACGAGCGTGGCGCAATGGCAAGCGCGATGCGAACGAGCTGCGCACAGTGATGCTGCACGAGCTCGAGCACGGCGGGGTTCAAGTAGAGTATGCCGAGCTCCGCGACCCGCACGCGTGGACGGTCGAGTCACCGACCGGACCGATGCTGCGCGCCCAGGCGCTGGTGGCCGCGCGGGTGGGTAAGGTACGCCTGATCGACAACCTGCGCCTAGATCGCGACGATGACGTTGGGGCTCAATAGTAAGGGATGAGTGCTGCCAGCGCCGCTTCGCGCCTCACACCTTGCACCTTCCGCCTCACGAATCAGTGTTCTCCGCCCGCCTTGAAGTCGTACTGCGCACCCGAGCGAATACCGGAGGGCCAGCGCGTGGTGATCGTCTTAAGCCTGGTGAAGAACTTCACGCCTTCGGGCCCGTGCATATAGAGGTCGCCGAACAGCGAGCGCTTCCAGCCACCGAAGCTATGGTAGGCCACCGGCACCGGAATCGGGATATTGATACCCACCATGCCGGATTTTACCGAGCTTGCGAAATCGCGCGCACAATCGCCATCACGCGTGAAGATCGCGGCCCCGTTCCCGAGCTCATGGCTGTTCACCAGCGCCAGCGCTTCATCGTAGTCTTTCGCCCGCACGACACTCAGCACCGGGCCGAAGATCTCTTCCTTGTAAATGCGCATATCGGGGCGCACCTTGTCGAACAGGCACCCGCCGAAAAAAGCGCCGTTCTCAAAGCCCTTGAGCTTGAGCCCGCGCCCGTCTACTACGAGCTCCGCACCCTCCTCTACACCCAGATCGACGTAGCTCTTCACCTTGTCGCGGTGCTCGGGCGTGACCAGCGGCCCCATCTCCGCCTCCGGGTCGGTGTAGGGGCCCACCTTGAGCTCGCGCACCCGGGTTTTCAACCGTTCTACAAGCTCATCAGCCGTACGCTCACCGACGGGCACGGCGACCGAGATGGCCATACAGCGCTCGCCCGCCGAGCCGTACGCCGCGCCCATAACGGCATCGATGGTCTGATCCATGTCGGCGTCCGGCATCACCACCATGTGGTTCTTCGCCCCGCAGAGCGCCTGCACGCGCTTGCCGTGAGCGCAACCCGTCTTGTAAACGTACTCGCCCACACCCACGGAACCAACGAAGCTGATCGCAGCGATCTGCGGGTGGGTCAACAGTGTGTCGACCGCCTCCTTATCCCCGTTCACGATATTGAGTACGCCGTCCGGCAGACCGGCCTCGGTGGCAAGCTCGCCAAGGCGCAAGGTAACCGAAGGGTCCTTCTCGGAGGGCTTAAGCACAAAGGTGTTGCCGCAGGCAATTGCAATCGGGAACATCCACATCGGCACCATGGCTGGAAAGTTGAACGGGGTTATGCCGCCGCACACCCCCAGCGGCTGGCGCACCGAGTAGCTGTCCACAGCTCGGGCCACGCCCTCGTTGAATTCGCCCTTGAGCAACTGCGGGATGCCGCAGGCGAACTCGACGATCTCGACACCGCGCGTGACCGACCCCTTGGCGTCAGCCAGAGTCTTGCCATGTTCCGCGGAGAGCAGCGCTGCCAGCTCATCAAGCTCGCGGCGCAGGAGGTCGCGGAAGCGAAACAACACCTGGGCACGCTGCGCGGGGGGCGTGGCGGCCCAGCCAGGCAAGGCCTTCGCGGCCGCCTGGATAGCTTGCTTCGTCTCCTCCGCGCTGGCAAAGGGTACGCGCGCACTGATCTCACCGGTGGCCGGGTTCAGGACGTCACCGAAGCGTCCGCTGGCGCCCTCCACTTTCTGCCCACCGATATAGTGGTGCAGTAAATTTGTCACCTTGACGTCCATGGTTCACCTCCGCACGAAAAACGAGGTTTGATCCCTCGTCGCTGATTGACCACGCCGGCTAGGCGCCATTGATGGGAAGCCTATACTTTACCCTTCCACGGCACGAGCAAGCGCTCGATATAGCGCATCAGCAAATCGAACAAATCGGCGACGATGCCGATGATCACAATGCCCATGATCACTACGTCCGTGACCAAAAACTCGGCGTCGTCGTGGCCCCGGCTTTTCCAATGCCCCTGCAAACGCCAGCGGCCATCAGGACGAGCTGGCTTTCTTGATGTCCGTGGTCTGTGCGGGATAACTCTTCAAGATCTCGCGCAGTATGCCGCACATCTCGTCGATATGACTTTTCTCGGCGACCAATGGGGGCGCGAGGATGCCGGAATCTCCTGTCATCTTCATGTGAAGCCCAGCCTCGAACAACCGTTTCTGCACTTCATAGCCGCGCGCGCCGGGGGTACCCGCGGGCGCCACGTCGAAGCCGGCGATCATGCCGTAACCGCGTATGTCCGTTATAACCGCCAGATCGCTCAAGGCAAACACCGATTCGAGATAATAGTCCGACATCTGCGCCGCGCGTTCAAACAGGCGCTCCTTCTCATAGATGTCCAGCACCGCCAGGGCGGCCGCACAGGCGGCGGGATGCGCCGAGTAGGTGTAGCCATGAAACAGCTCGATCGAACGCGCCGGGGCCGCGCCACAGATCGTGTCGTAGATCTCTTTGCTCACCGCGACCGCGCCCATCGGTTGCGCGCCGTTGGTCAGGGCCTTGGCCATGGTCATCATGTCGGGCGTGACACCGAAGCTCTGCGCGCCGAATGCCTTGCCGGTGCGCCCGAAGCCACATATCACCTCATCAAACACGAGCAGAATACCGTTCGCATCACAAATCTCGCGCAGGCGTTCGAGATACCCCTTTGGCGGCACCAGGATACCGGTCGAACCGGCGATGGGCTCAACGAAACATGCGGCGATCGTATCCGCACCATAGAGTGCCACCAGGCGCTGCAAATCCTCCGCCAGCTCGGCCCCGGCCTCGGGCTGCCCCTTGGTGAACCGGTTCTGCGGTAACCAGGTGTGTCGCAAATGCGCGACCCCGGTGAGGCCGATCCCAAACGCCTCCCGGTTCTTCACCAGGCCGCTCAAAGACGTGCCGCCGATATTTACGCCATGGTAGGCGCGCTCGCGCGAGACGAAGCGCATGCGCTGCCCCTCTCCACGCGCCCGGTGATAGGCCAGCGCGATCTTGAGTGCCGAGTCGACGGCCTCGGAGCCGGAGTTCCCGAAAAAGACGTAGTCCAGGCTACCCGGCGTCAATGCCGCAATCTTTCGTGCGAGCTCGAACGATTTCGGGTGGCCACCCTGAAACGGGGCACAGTAGTCCAGCTCCGTCAATTGTTGCGCCACCGCATCGGCGATCTCGCGTCGCCCATGCCCGAGGGCACAGCAGAACAGGCCCGAGGAACCGTCCAGGATCTTCTTACCCTCGTGGTTTTCGTAGTAGACACCCTCGGCGCGCACAAACAGCCTGGGGTGGGCCTTGAAATCCCGGTTCATAGTGAACGGCATCCAGTGGTGTTCCAGCATATTCGCATCGAATTTCATCTTGGCATCCCTCGGTGTTCTCAACTTGACCCGCGCCGCGATTACAATAGACTCGATTCACCCCGGCCGAGTAGAGCCAGTTACGGTAATCGGATTAGACCAACCTATGCGGGATCCACTGCTTTATCTCTCGCCCACAAGCACTGCGAGCCTGCAAGCCCAGATCCGGGAAATGCTGGTGTCGGCGATTCTGGACGGACACATTCCCGGCGGCGACGCCCTCCCCTCCTGCCGCAGGCTCGCGACCCAGCTCGGCGTCGCCCGCAATACGGTGGTGATAGCTTATCAGCAGCTCGTGGACCAGGGCTACTTGATTGCACACGAGCGCAGCGGTTACTACGTCAACCAGGACATCCTTGTCGGTCGGGTCACCGAGAGCCGTCCGATCAAGGACATCGCTACTGCGGCACCGGATTGGCTCCGCCGTTTGAAGCTCCGTCCATCGTTGCAGCGCAACATCGTTAAACCACGCGATTGGCAGAAGTACCCCTACCCGTTCATCTACGGGCAGTTCGACGCGGCCTTGTTCCCGATCGCCGACTGGCGCGAATGCGCGCGCGAGGCACTCAGCGTCACGGCGATCCGCGACTGGGCACGCGACCGCGTGGACAGCGACGACCCGCTGCTGATCGAGCAGCTCCATACCCGCGTGCTGCCGCGGCGCGGTGTGTGGGCCACACCGGAGGAAATCCTGGTCACGGTCGGCGCGCAGCATGCACTCTATCTTCTCGCGAACCTGCTGATAGACGACGACAGTACCGTCGGCATCGAAGATCCCGGCTATCCCGATGCGCGCAATATCTTCGATATCAGGACCTCACGAGTAGTCGGGCTCCCTGTGGACGAACTCGGCCTGATGATTGACCCGCGCCTTGACGGCTGTGACTGTATTTACGTCACGCCCAGTCATCAATTCCCGACGACGGTGACAATGCCGCTTGCGCGTCGCCACGAGCTTCTAAGGCACGCCGCAGATTGCGACTTCGTGATTATCGAGGACGATTACGAGAATGAGACCAACTTTGTCGGAGATCCCACGCCAGCGCTAAAGAGCCTGAACGAGAATGACCGCGTCATCTACGTCGGCAGCCTGTCGAAGACGCTCGCCCCGGGCTTGCGGCTGGGCTATATGGTCGGGCCGGTACCACTCATTCGCGAAGCGCGAGCCCTGCGCCGGTTGATGCTGCGCCACCCGCCGACCAATAATCAGCGTGCGGTGGCCCTGTTTCTGGCCCGCGGTCACCACGATTCGCTGGTGCGCCGGTTGAGCCACGCCTTCAGAGACCGCTGGCAGGCTATGGGTGATGCATTGACCCGCTATTTACCTGACTCGGCGCGCGTGCCCAGCTTCGGTGGCACGTCCTATTGGGTAAAGGGGCCCGCGGGGTTGGACGCGAAGCTGCTGGAGCGCAAGGCACGCGAGCAAGGCATCTTGATTGAAGCCGGTGATGTGCATTTTCTGTCGGACCAGCCCCCGCTCAATTACTTTCGGCTGGGCTTCTCATCAATCCAGGTGGACCGGATCGAACCGGGCATCCGCAAGCTGGCCGACTTGATTCACGAGTCGATGGGTTAGCAGTGGTGCATTCCGGGCGCAGAGCCTCGAAGCCGGACGCCTACGCCAGCGCCATAACTGATGTCACTGGCACAGTCGAAATATCCGCACTGGCCCTACACGGCTGGCGACACGAATCCTAGATTATGCGGCCCACAGAACGCGCCATCGCGCTGCCGTCAAACTGCTGAAACGCACTGGGAGAGTTGAGATGTTGATCGGCGTTCCGAAGGAAGTAAAAGTTCACGAGTATCGTGTCGGCTTGGTGCCCGCCAGCGTGCGCGAAGCCGTCGGCCACGGCCACAGCGTCATTGTGGAACACGACGCCGGGAGGGGGATCGGTGTGAGCGATGCGCAATACGAAGCCGCCGGCGCGACCATAGCGCCGTCGGCGGAAGAGGTATTCGCGCAGGCGGAAATGATCGTCAAGGTCAAGGAACCGCAAGCGCAGGAACGCCGGCTCCTGCGCGCGGGCCAGATACTGTTTACCTACCTTCACCTGGCGCCGGACCCCGAGCAGACCGAGGATCTGGTCAAGAGCGGCGCGACTTGTATCGCCTATGAAACGGTGACGTCGCCGAGCGGCGGTCTGCCGCTGCTGGCACCGATGTCGGAGGTCGCCGGGCGCATGTCGGTCCAGGCCGGCGCCTATTGTCTGGAACAACCGCATGGCGGCCTGGGCATTTTGCTCGGCGGCGTTCCCGGGGTCGACCCCGCGCGGGTGGTCGTGCTCGGTGGGGGCGTGGTAGGCACTCATGCCATTCACATTGCCCTGGGGATGGGCGCCGACGTGTGGGTGCTCGACCGCTCAACCGATGCCCTCAAGGCACTGTGGCGTCAGTTCGGTCGCCCGCTCAACACGGTCTTCTCCACCAGTGACGCGGTCGAGCGCCATGTGCTGATGGCCGATCTGGTAATCGGTGCCGTCCTCATTCCGGGTGCGGCAGCACCGAAGCTGGTGTCGGCAGAGCTGATAAAGGGCATGAAACCTGGATCGGTGGTGGTGGACGTGGCCATCGACCAGGGTGGATGCTTCGAGACCTCCCGCCCGACCACGCACGCCGAGCCCACCTATGCGGTGGACGATGTGATTCATTACTGTGTCGCCAACATGCCGGGCGGCGTACCGCGCACATCGACGTTCGCGCTGAACAATGCCACCTTGCCTTATGTGCTGGCGTTGGCGGACAAGGGGTACAAGCAGGCGCTGCAGGATGACCCTCATCTGCGCGCGGGGCTTAATGTCCATAAAGGCGAGATCACCTGCGAGGGCGTCGCCCAAGCACTCGGCTACGAGTACCGTGATCCGCAGGACGCCTTGACGGCCTGAGTTGCGACACGTTGACAAGTAATGCGCCGGCAATCATATTTGTTCAAACGAAGTTGGCTCAATCTTTTTTTTATTTTTGATCGAGGACTGCAGTTATGGCACGCATGACTCCGAGTGAAGCGTTCGTAGAGACCCTGGCCGCGCACGGCGTAACCGATGTGTTCGGGATCGTGGGCTCAGCTTACATGGATGCGCTGGATATCTTTCCGGCCGCCGGGATCCGATTTATTCCGACCGTACATGAGCAGGGCGCAGGCCATATGGCCGATGGCTATGCGCGTGTCAGCGGCCGGCACGGAGTTTGTATCGCGCAGAACGGTCCCGGTATCACCAATTTCGTTACTGCCATCGCCGCCGCCTACTGGGCACATACCCCGGTGGTCGCGATCACACCGGAAACGGGCTCCACCACTATCGGCCTTGGAGGCTTCCAGGAAACCGAGCAGTTGCCGATTTTCTCCAAGATTACCAAGTACCAGGGGCACGTGAATGGAGCGGGCCGCATCGCCGAGTTCACCGCCCGTTGCTTCGACATGGCCATGGCCGAGCGCGGGCCGGCGCAACTCAACATACCGCGGGACTTTTTCTACGGTGAGATCGACGTGGATATCCCGCAACCGCGTAAGCTCGAGCTCGGCGCCGGCGGCGAGCACAGTCTCGATGAGGCGGCACAACTGCTTGGGCGCGCCAAATTCCCGGTGATCGTTTCCGGAGGTGGCGTCGCTATGGCGGGCGGGGTGGAGGCGTGTGTGGCACTGGCGGCACACCTCGGCGCCCCGGTGGTCAACAGTTACCTGCACAACGACTCCTTCCCCGCCAATCATCCGCTGTGGTGCGGCCCGCTGGGTTACCAGGGATCCAAGGCGGGCATGAAACTCATTGCCCAGGCCGATGTCGTGCTGGCGCTCGGCACGCGTCTGGGACCCTTCGGCACATTACCGCAGCACGGGCTCGATTACTGGCCGAAGGATGCGAAGATTATCCAGGTGGACTCGGACCATAAGATGCTGGGTCTGGTGAAAAAAATCTCCGTCGGTGTCTGTGGCGATGCCAAAGCCGCCGCGGCGGCAATACTCGATCGCGTACGAAGTCAGGAACTTGCCTGCCATAAGAACAAGGACGAGCGCCTGGCTGAAATCAAGCGCCAAAAAGACGCCTGGGAGTCAGAGCTAAACGCCTGGAACGAGGAGGGCGACGAGTGGAGCCAGCAGGTCAGCAAAGAGGACAGCGGCCTGCTGCATCCGCGCCAGGTGCTGAGAGAGCTGGAGAAGGCCATGCCGGACGACGCTATGGTATCCACCGATATCGGTAACATCTGCTCGGTGTCCAACAGCTATCTGCGCTTCAGCAAGCCCAACAGCTTCTTTGCCGCCATGAGCTTCGGGAATTGCGGTTACGCCTTTCCGACCATTGTCGGCACGAAGGTCGCGGCCCCCGATCGGCCCGCGATCGCCTACGTGGGCGATGGTGCCTGGGCCATGAGTATGGGCGAGATCCTGACCTGTGTGCGTGAAAACATTCCGGTGATCCCCGTGGTGTTCAACAACCGGCAGTGGGGCGCGGAAAAGAAAAACCAGGTGGACTTCTATGCCAAGCGCTTCGAGGGCGTTAATTTGGAAAACCCGAGCTTTGCCCAGATCGCGATCTCCATGGGTGCACAGGGCGTGACCGTCGACAAGCTGGAGGACGTGGGGCGAGCGTTGGAGAAGGCCTGCGAAGATGAGAGAGCAGGCAAAACCACCATAATCGAGGTTATGTGTACGCGCGAACTCGGCGATCCGTTTCGCCGAGATGCACTGAAAAAGCCCGTGCGGCTGCTGGACAAGTACAAGGCCTACACCGTCAGCTAGTACCGCGCGCGATTCCGCTTCGCGGGCCGTGCCCTTCGCTGGTGGCGGAGTCCGGTGCCCCTGGTTGTACGCAGGCATATATATGCGTGTTACAACCCCGGATCCGTCGCTAGTGTGCGGCGCTATCAACTCTCAGGCCAGAGGTCAATCAGGGCGTGGACATTATCGAGAAATTAATCGCCAGGGCGAAACGCCGAAGGAGGCGTCTCGTGCTTCCCGAAGGTCGCGAGGAACGAATGCTGCAGGCGGCCCGCCGCTTGCAAGACGCAAGCGTCGCCGAGGTCATTGTGCTCGGCAGCCCAGAGGAAGTAACGCGTGCCGCTGCCCGCGCGGGCATCGCCCTTGACGGAATCCGCACCATCGATCCGGAGCATAGCGACCGGCTCGAGACCTTTGCCGAGCGCTACCTCGCGGTGCGACCGGGCGCTAACATCAAGGTCGCACAGCGGCTCATGCGAAAGCCGCTGTTCTACGCCGGCATGATGGTGAAGACCGGGGACGCCGACGCCATGATCGCCGGTGTAGCGAGCCCCAGTGCTCGTGTTATCGAGGCGGGCCTCATGACCGTCGGTCTCGCACCGGACATCAGTACCCCGTCGAGCTTCTTTTTGATGATCGTACCCAAACTCGATGGACAGATAGACAAGCCCTTCATTTATGCCGACTGTGCGGTGAATGTCGACCCTGGCCCGCAGGAGTTGGCGGACATCGCGCTGGCTTCAGCCGTTAGCTATACCCGGCTTTTTCGCGAGGAGCCGCGCGTCGCCCTACTGTCGTTTTCTACCAAGGGCAGTGCACACCATGCACGGGTGGAAAAAGTCACACGCGCCCTACAAATCGCCAAGGAGCGCGCACCCGGCCTTGCCATTGACGGCGAACTCCAGATCGACAGCGCGCTGGTGGCGCGGGTCGCGGCAGAAAAGGTCAAGGGTGAAAGCCCGGTAGCCGGTCAGGCCAACGTGCTGATTTTCCCCGACCTCGACGCTGGAAACATCGCCTACAAGCTCACCCAGTACATGGCCGGCGCGAAGGCCATTGGCCCGGTGCTGCAGGGCTTCGCCCGCCCGATGAGCGATCTTTCACGCGGAGCCGGCATCGACGACATCATCGCCACCGCCGCCATCGTCCTGGCGCAGGCCTAGAAAAACCTCCAACGCAAAGATGCTAAGACAAAAAGGATCATGAAATCTAAAACAAAGTAACACAGAATAATTTTGATGAAAATTCCAACGATCGTTTAACACAAAAACCAGAAAACGGCGGAAAAACATCGAGCTTCTTACACATAAAATTTCTTTGCGACTTTACGCCTCTGCGTTGAGTAGTTGTGCATTTTATCTATTTTCGATCGGCACGTACTCCCGCGCGGGGGGGCCGTTATACAGGGTCAGTGGACGGATCAAAATGTTGTTTTCGAGTTGCTCCATTACCTGCACGGTCCAACCAGGCACGCGCCCGACGGCGAAAATCGGCACAAACAGGTCTTCGGGAATACCGAGCAAGAAATAAACAACGCCCGCGTAGAAGTCCACATTGACGTTAACTCCGTGGCGCGCATACGGCTTCATCGCCTCGACCAGGGCCTGCAAGATTTCGTACCACTGCGGCTGCCCCATCTCACGCGAGAGCCGTTCGACGCCGTCGCGCATGTGGCGAGCGCGCGGATCCTCGGCACGGTAAACGCGATGACCGAACCCCATTACCGGCTCGCGGTTCTTGCGCTTGTGCTTGACATACTCGGAAGCGTTCGCGGCGTCACCGACCTCCTGTGCCATGCGCATGACGTTCTCCGCCGCACCGCCATGCGCGGGCCCAGAGAGCGCCGCAATCGCGGCACTGAGCGCCGCGTGCAGGTTTGCATCGGTGCTGGTGACGACCCGTGCCGTAAAAGACGAGGCGTTCGAACCATGCTCGGCGTGCAATACCATGTCCATGTCCATCAGCCTGGCAGTGTCGTTGCTCGGCACCTCGCCCTTGAGCATAAGAAGAAAATTCGCCGCGTGACTGAGCTCCGGGCTCGGTGCGACTGGCCTTCGCCCGTTGCGAATGTGATGATGCGCGGTGATGATCATGGGCACCTGCGAACTCAAACGTATGCCTTTGCGTAGCGTCGCGCCCAGCGAGTTGTCAGCGACCTCCGGATCGAACGCGCCGAGCGCGGAAACCGCTGTGCGCAGGACGTCCATCGGATGCGCATCCTTAATCGCGCGAATGATGTCGACCACCGCTTCCGGCAGCGTGCGACCTGCCTTGAGCTCCGCGTCGAAGGTATCGAGCTCCACTTGCGTGGGCAGCTCGCCCTTCAGGAGCAGGTAGCACGTCTCTTCGAATGTCGAGTGCTGCGCCAGGTCGTGGATCGAGTATCCCCGATAGCTCAGCTCACCGGCGCGCCCGTCGATAAAGGTGGTGGCCGAGCGATCAAAGTAAACGCCCTTTAAGCCACGGTGGATAGCGGCGTCGTTGCCGTCATCGTTCATAATGCACTGCCTCAGTATCGGCGTTCGTAAGGAGGATCGAGAAACGCAAATCATTTTGGCAGCAAAGCGCAAGGCGTACAAGCGCACTAATGGCAATGTTTCCGGCAGTGCTAGGCACGGGCACAAGACCGTGGCATTCTTAGGACCCGTTCGGAGAAACTCAAACACATGTTGGTCTTGGTCATCAACTGCGGGAGCTCCTCGCTCAAGTTTCAGCTCATCGACACAGCCACCCGTGTCCGCAGAGCATCAGGCAATATCGAGCGTATCGGTGCCGTGTCGTCTATTGCCACAATCCAGGCGGGAAACGATAAGAAGCAACGCCAAGGGTTAACCACGCGCGATCACGGGGAAGCGATGAGGTTCGTGCTCGGGTACTTGCTTGATAAAAAAAGCGCCGTTATAAACGAGGTCACAGATATCGAAGCTGTCGGGCACCGCATTGTCCACGGTGGCGAGCGCTTTACCGAGTCGGTGCTAATCGATGATGACGTCATCGATGCCATCTCTGATGCATTCGACCTGGCGCCGCTGCACAACCCGGCCAACCTGAAAGGCGTGGAGGCCGCGCGCAAAGCATTACCTGACGTGCCCCACATCGCCGTTTTTGATACCGCTTTTCATCAAACCCTTCCCAAGCAAGCCTACTTGTATGCACTCCCCGCCCGCTTGTATCGACGCCACAAGATTCGCCGCTACGGTTTCCACGGACCCAGCCACTACTTTGTCAGTCGCCGTCTGTACGAGCGCGCGGGGCTCCCGAAGGCGAACTCGCGCGTAATCACATGCCACCTGGGTAACGGTACATCCATGGCCGCAATCCACAATGGCGAGTCGATAGATACCTCCATGGGCCTGACACCGCTTGCGGGTCTGGTCATGGGCACACGCAGCGGCGATATTGATCCTTCGATTGTGTTTGAAATTGTAGAGAAGGAAGAAATCTCGCTCAACGAAGCGCACGCACTGCTTAATCGACACAGCGGGCTGTTGGGCATGAGTGGCTACGCCTCCGACATGCGCGACATATTGCAGGAGGCCGGCGCGGGTGATGTGCGTTGCCGCGAGGCCATCGAGGTCTTCTGTTATCGTGCCCGGTCCTATCTCGGCCAATATATGGCGGTGTTAAACGGCTGTGACGCGATTGCGTTCACCGCCGGTATCGGCGAAAACAGCCCCGTAATACGCACCCGGATCTGCAGCAATCTCCAACGCCTCGGCATCGAGCTCGATGAGGACCGCAACCGGCAAGCGGTGGGCCAGGAAATGCTTATCTCGGCCAATCACAGCGCCGTCCAAGTGTGGGTCATCCCCACGGACGAGGAGCTGGTCATAGCAATCGACGCCATGAAGATCGCAAAATCAGTAGCGGGTAGCCAGTAACGAGGAAAACTACATCGATGGAAGCTCTTACCCAGGGCCAGAAGAAAGTATAGTCAGCTATCGCTGTCCCACAACCACCCGATGCCTGGATTGCACGTTTGTTTCCGAGACACGCCGTGGATACCTGCGGCGCTACGCAATCGTGCTCCGCTTGCAGGACCGGGGCTCGCCGTCCGTGGCGAGCCCGTTCGGCGGGAGAAAGGTTCACTGGACCTTTCTCTCACTCCGCCTCACCCCTGTAGGCTCAGTGCCAGCATCCCTGCTAGCAACGGTCTCGGAAACAAAGGCGTGATTCATGTCTCTCGAGCGCAGCCCATTCCTAAGGCATCTTTGGTCTTAGCGAGTTTCAGCATTTCAAGCCGGGACTTATGAGACAGCAATGATAGTCAGTGCGGAAAAACCGACAACAGGAGAGAATCGAAATTTCGATTGCAACTCCTTGAAGCCTTCGCTACTGGAAACTCGCTACTCGCTACGTCGTTAATACTGCGGCAAGTCCGAGTCGGTCCGGCACGTACACAAGATCTCGCAGTGAACCAGATCCTCCATCGTCGCGGCGTGCTTACCTGTCTCGGGCTGGC
>Ga0255058_10001157_pt1 | contig 14951 bp, 13 predicted proteins | sample Cases_109_9_MG_FD_188637 | JGI IMG/M metagenome (GOLD analysis project Ga0255058, IMG submission 188637) | Seawater microbial communities from Amundsen Gulf, Northwest Territories, Canada - Cases_109_9 | ecosystem: Environmental > Aquatic > Marine > Gulf | place: Canada: Northwest Territories... | reverse complement strand
GAGTTCGTCTACTTGTTTGCCGCGGTCGCTGACAGAAACGTGGTCTACGCTGATGCCACCACACTCGTGCCGAATGCAGGCTCACGATATGCCGATCGCGTACGACTGATCAGCGCAAGTCCACCCTACCTGGAGGAGTCGTTTTCATTTGCGGCGGAGGCGCCCGGGCCGGTGGTGCCCACTATCTCGATTGATTACGGTTTTGCGCCGGAACCCACGATTCGTGCGTACTGGCAAGACGTGCCCGGCGGCTATCAACTCGAAGCACGCATCCCGCGCAACCTGTTGGGTACTCACCTCGGCATCGTAGTCGAGAATACGGCAAGCCAAAATAGTGCCGCCGTACGCAGTGCAAGTTTTGCGACGCGCATTCCGGGTCCATTTGTTACGACATCCGGCGAGTTGACGCGAATCGCCAGCGGCTTGGTGCAGCAAGGTATGCGCTTGATTTTGACCGATTCAGCCGGCTGGCGCATCGCGACCGCGGGCGACATGCAAGCGCCACTTCCAGCCAGGCGGGCGCCGGTTTCGGCCTGGCTGCGATTTGCCTACGAGGCACTTGTGGCACCCGGTACGGAATCCGCTTTCGCGGAACCGGACCCTGGCGGTCGCGAACAACAGGCTTACATCAGCACGGCGCTCGGCGGTCGACCAGAGGCTGCCTGGTTCAGAAGTACCGACAGTGGGCGCGCCATCGTGGCTGTCGCCGCACCGGTTGTAGCATCGAACGAGACGATTGGCGCGATAGTCCTGCAGCAGGGTACCGATGCGATTCTCAGCCTGACGAACCAGGGTCTCGCCCGGCTCATGAATGTGACACTCATTGCGATGCTGGTCGTTGCAGCCGTGTTGCTCGGTTATGCGAGCCTTTTGTCGCGCCGCATACGGCGACTCAGCGTCGCTGCGGAGGAGGCGCTTGAAGGCGACAACCTGCATACGAGCCTGCCGAGCTCCGACTCGGCAGATGAAATCGGTGATCTGTCGCGCAGTTTCGGACACGTGCTCGATCAGCTCGGCGACTACAACGACTATCTTCGTACACTTGCCTCGAAGCTGTCGCACGAATTGCGCACGCCGCTGGCGATCGTCACCTCGTCACTCGATAACCTCGAGCACGAGCAATTAAGCGAGGATGCTATCGGCTACACCGCGCGGGCAAAGGACGGTGCGGATCGCCTGCGCAAAATTCTGACGGCCATGAGTGAAGCAAGCCGTGTCGAGGAGTTGATGAAAAATGCCGAGCCCGAGCACTTCGATCTGCGGACTGTAATCGAGCCAACCGTGACGGCGTATTGCGATGTTTACACCGACCGTAGCTTCGTGTTCGACTGCGAGGACAGTGATTTTCCCGCGAGCGGCTCACCGGAACTGTTGATACAAATGCTCGACAAGCTAGTCGACAATGCGGTCAGTTTCAGCGCGGAGGGTGACGAGCTTACTATTGGACTTTCCATCGATGACGGCGAGTCGCGGCTGGACGTCACCAACCCCGGGCCGCCGCTGCCGGAGCGCATGCGTACGCAGATGTTCGATTCGATGGTGTCGATGCGCCCGCGCAAAGATAATAAACATCTCGGGCTCGGTCTCTATGTCGCAAAACTGATCGCCGATGGTCACAGCGGTAGAATAAAAGCGGAGAACGTCGCAGGCGGCGTGCGGTTTTCGGTGCTGATACCCTTGCTGTAGGAGCTGCGCTTGCGCTGCGACAATCGCGCTGCAAGCAGCGCTCCTACAAAGCCCCTGCGACTATCGCGCTGCTGTAGGAGCTGCGCTTGCGCTGCGACAATCGCGCTGCTGTACGAGCGGGCCCCAGCCCGCGACAATCGCGCTGCTGTAGGAGCTGCGCTTGCGCTGCGACAATCGCGCTGCAAGCAGCGCTCCTACAAAGCCCCTGCGACTATCGCGCTGCTGTAGGAGCTGCGCTTGCGCTGCGACAATCGCGCTGTGAGAGCGGGCCCCAGCCCGCGACTATCGCGCTGCAAGCAGCGCTCCTACAAAGCCCCTGAGACTATCGCGTTGCGGCTTGCAGGCGAATCGAGCCGGTATTTTCGAATTTGACGGATTTCGCGTACGGAATATCGACGCCGAGGCTACCCTCGATTGAGTAGGGAATGTCGCGGCGAGTGCCATCGCGAACAATGAGCATCAATTGCGGTGACGTTCTTAACAAATCCATGCTGACGCTAATCGCAAATGCGCCGCCACTGCCGGCAGGTACAGTAATAGCACTTACCGCCTGACCGCTGACGAAGTGGTGGCCGTCCAGTTCCAGGCCATACCTGATCGTGTTAATCGGCAGCGGAAACGGATTAGGGTTAGTGACATCAAAAGCCAGAATGAATGTCTGTACGCGAAAATCGATGTTTTCGACCTGTACGTTTCGAAGTGAAACCTGCGGCGCATTGATAACGTTTTCGAGGCTCGCACATGACGACAAGAGCACGGCCGTCAGTGCCACGCTTGCGGTCAAAAGTGTCTGTCTGTTCATGACGCCTCCCTTAACGAACCTTTTCGCCCAGCTCTCCCCAACGTGCCGAAATTAATTGCCAGTCGCTACCATCGTGTTCGAGCTCAAGCTCAAATTGGTAGGCGTCGGCACTGATGCCGAACGCGCTGTTGTTCGTGCCGGCCATGGCCACTGTCAACGACACTTCCGCGGCCGTCCCTCCGATTACCCTGATGTCATCAACAGTGTTCAGCAGCGCAATCTTGTTCTGTTGCAGGAAATACACGCGCAACAGCTTGTCAATATCGTCGCGACTGTTCCCACGTGTGTCGACATACGCCGGTGAAATGTTCGCCACAATATCGCGGCGGGCTTTTTCCTCGGCGGCCACGTGCATCGCTGCCAACCAGGCGCGAACCTGTGTTTCCGGGTCGCTCGCATCACCCCCGCAGCCAGCGATTGGCGCCAGCATTAGCAGCAACGCGATTCGGGTGAGGCTTGCCGTCATCTGCTAAAGTCTACTCATATTGGTGGCTATATCCGGTCGGCTTGCCTGATATGTGACCTGGTTCGCACTTTCATTTGCGGGAAAATAACGATGTCGGCAAAACTGCTCAGCGAGACCGAGGGCGGCTCTATCACGGATGAAGACCAGACGAGAATTGACGCGATCCTGTCGTTCTGGTTCAAGGAGCAGAAACTCAGTGCGCCGCAAGTCGATCACCGTATGGACATCTGGTTTGGTGATGACGCCGCGTTCGATCAGGAGATCCAGACGGAATTTTCCGACGACGTTGCCTGCGCCAGTGAAGGGCAGCTCGATCATTGGGCACAGGAGCCACGCGGGCGGCTGGCGCTGATACTTTTGCTCGATCAGTTTCGCCGTAACATTTACCGAAACACCGCCCAGGCGTTTGAACTGGACAAGCTTGCACTCAAACTCTGTGTCGAGGGCGCCATGGAAAAGAAAGACCAGGGACTGACCCCGATTCAACGCGCGTTCTTCTATATGCCTTTACAACACGCCGAGTCCACCAAGGTCCAGGCGAAAGGCTGCGAGCTGTACAACAAGCTGGTGGATGCCGTATCACCTACCTACCGGGAAACGTTTGCCACGATTGCGCAGTTTGCCGAACTGCATCGGGATATTGTCGACCAGTTTGGCCGCTTTCCTCACCGCAACAAGCTGCTGGGACGGGCGAATACGCCTGAGGAAGATGAATACCTGACGGGCGACAGCCTCGATTTCGAGCAGGGCAATTAGCCGGAGCACCTACGCGTGTTGGCGCGACAGACGGTGGTAACGCCAGGTCAACAGGACCGCCGCAACACTCAGTCCGATGACAAAGCCGCCCCAGATGTAGTTCGGCGGCAGTCGGTACGTCACGGCCGCGAGATACGCCAGGGGAAAGGCGAGCACCCAGAACGAAAATGTATTGATGATCATGGGCATGCGCGTGTCCTTGTAGCCACGCAAAGCACCGGCCGCGCCAATTTGAATACCATCGCCAACCTGGAAGATGGCCGCCATCAACAGCAGACTAATGGCGATTTCCTTGACGATTTGGTCACTCGTATAGATGCCGACGACGACGTCCCTGAACACGAGCAGGAAAATTGCCGAACACGCCATAATCGCTGCGCAAACGAAGATGCCGACACCGCCGGCGTAGCGGGCGCGCTGCAAGTTGCCGGCGCCGAGTTCATGGCCGACACGCACGGTGATCGCCGAGCTGAGCGCCAGCGGAATCATGAACATCGTTGCGGCGAAGTTGATCGCGATCTGGTGCGCCGCCGTGATCGCGGCACCCAGTGTGCCCATCATTATCGAGACAGCATTGAACAGACCCGCTTCGGCGGTAATCGTGACAGCAATAGGGAGCCCGAGGACGAGTATTTCTCGAAAAACTTCGGGCCGCGGAGCCGCCAGCCGCGCAAAGATTCCCATCGGCTTGTAGCGCTTCGCCATCAACATGTAGGTCGTCAGGATGATGGCGATCAGCCACATTGTGATCGCGCTCGCGAGGCCACAACCGACGGCACCGAGCGCCGGCGCCCCCAGGTTGCCGAAAATAAGCACCCAGTTCAGAAACACATTGCAGACGAGCGCGAATACCGACACGTACATGATTGGTTTGGTTACACCGATACCTTCGGTCGTAAAGCGCAGCGCGAGAAATACGAACATGCCCGGTGCCCCAAGCGTGATCGCCTGGGTGTAAGCAACCGTCATATCCCGGAACTCGGGATCGATCGGTATGAATATCAGCAGCGGCTGGACGAGAAATTGTGCGGCGAGAATGACCGGAACCGAAAATGCCACGCCGAGATAGATACCCTGTCGCGTGTAGCGGCCGATTAGCTGCGATTGGCCGGCACCGAAATGGCGCGCCGCAATCGGCGCGATCGCCATGAGCACTCCCAGGCCGATCGTAAAGGCAAAGAACCAGAGGCTGCCGCCAACGGCTACTGCCGCCAGCGTCGATGCTCCGAGCCGGCCGGCCATAACCGCATCGGCGAATTGCATGCCGGCAATGGAGAGATTATTGACGATCAACGGGCCGGCCAGCGCGAATAGCCGGCCGGTTTCGATTCGCCAGGACAGAGTTCGGGGAGCGGAGGGCACAGGTTGAATCTTACGGTAAGGCCGGGCAATGGTGTAAAGTTCAGCAGCGATCCAGGATCAAGTCGCCACGGTTGGAGGCAATAATGCTGCATGATGGACGAGCTATGCGAGTCGCTGTAGTCGGTGGGTCACGAATACCGTTCTGCCGCTCACACTCGGTTTACAAGAACTGTACGAATCGGGACATGATGACCGCCGCACTCGAGGGCGTGATCAACAAGTTTGACTTGAAAGGCCAGACGCTCGGTGACGTCGCCCTGGGCGCCGTCATCAAGCATTCGAAGGACTGGAACCTCGCGCGCGAATCCGTGATCGAGTCGGGCTTCTCGATGCGTACCCCGGCCGTCGACTTGCAGCGTGCATGCGGCACCAGTCTTGAAGCCGCCATCATGATCGCCAACAAGATCTCGCTTGGGCAGATCGACTGCGGCATCGGCGGCGGTACCGACTCTACCAGCGACGCGCCCATTGTCTTCAAGGATGGCTTCCGACGCCTCCTGCTCGATACCTACACCGCACACAATGCGCTCGGGCGAATTTTGCCCTGGTTCCGGCTGCGGCCGTCCCACTTCATCCCGGAATTTCCGAGCGTCGTCGAACCGCGAACGAAGCTGTCGATGGGGCAAAGCATGGAAATCACGGCCCAGAAATGGGATGTGCAGCGCGAGCATCAGGATCAACTTGCGCTCGCCAGTCACGTCAAAGCAGCGGCGGCGTTCGATACCGGCTGGTACAACGACCTGGTCGTGCCGTTCATGGACGCCGAGGAAGACAACAACATTCGTCGCGACTCGACCTTCGAGAAACTCTCAACACTAAAGCCCGTTTTCGCCAAGGGCGAAGACGCGACGCTGACCGCCGGCAACAGCACGCCCCTCACCGACGGCGCTGCTGCCGTGCTGCTGGCATCCGAAGACTGGGCGCGCAAGAAAAACCTGCCGATACTCGCGTACCTGACCTATGTGAAGGTAGCAGCCGTCGATTTCGTTAGTGACGAGGGGTTGCTCATGGCGCCAGTCTACGCGGTCTCGGACATGTTGAAGCAGGCCGACCTGAATCTGCAGGATTTCGATTTCTATGAAATTCACGAGGCGTTCGCCGCTCAGGCGATTGCGACTCTCAAAGCCTGGCAGTCCGAAAAGTTTTGCCGCAGCCGATTGGGACGCAATGTACCGATGGGTCCCATTGATCTGTCCCGATTGAACGTCAAGGGCGGGAGCATCGCGATCGGTCATCCATTCGCGGCCACAGGGGCGCGCATATTGGCATCGCTCGCGAAGTTGCTGAATGAACAAGGCAAGGGGCGCGGCCTCATTTCGGTCTGCACGGCGGGCGGTATGGGCGTATCCGCAATCCTGGAGGCAGCACCTACTGTGGGCGGCTGACCGCATGGCCGACTTCAGCGCCTTCCTGGCTTTGCTCAATGCCTACCTGTGGCATGAGTACGTGCTGTACGCGATCGTCGGCACCGGGCTCTTGTTCACCTTCTGGAGTGGCTTTTCCCAGTACTGGGCGTTACGGCACGGGCCCACTGTCGTTCGCGGCACCTATGACGACCCGAACGATCCCGGAGCGATCAACCATTTTCAGGCACTCGCCGCCGCACTTTCGGCGACAGTCGGTCTCGGCAATATTGGCGGCGTAGCGCTGGCGATCGCACTCGGCGGGCCGGGTGCCGTGTTCTGGATGTGGGTGATTGGCATTCTCGGCATGGCCATCAAGCTGACCGAAGTCACGATGTCGATGCTGTATCGCAATACCGATGACCCCGATAATCCACATGGCGGGCCAATGTGGGTGGCGGCGAAGGCACTGGAACGACAGAACTGGCCGCGACTTGGCCGGACGATCGGCATCATATTCTGCATCGCGATGATTGCCTCGACGGCGACGGGCGGCAATATGTTCCAGGCCTGGAACATCGGCGAAATTACTCAGACCTATTACGGCGTTCCCACGTGGGTTTCCGGGGTCGTTCTCGCGATCATCGTCGGCGGCGTCATCATCGGCGGCATCAAGCGTATCGGAAAATTTGCCGCAACGATTGTGCCACTCATGGTCGCCCTGTATCTGTTGACAGGTTTATGGGTGCTCGCCGCCAACATCGGCGAGATCCCCGCGATGTTCGCACTGATCGTCCGATCCGCGTTTTCGCCCGCCGCCGCTGGTGGCGCATTCATCGGCGGCTCGGTGTTTTTCGCGTTTCAGATCGGCATGAAGCGTGCAATCTTTTCGAATGAAGCCGGCCAGGGTTCGTCACCAATGGTTCACGCCGCCGCAAAAACCAACGAACCCGTGCGAGAGGGAATCGTTGCGGGGCTTGAGCCATTCATCGACACGATTGTTGTATGCACGTTCACGGCGTTGATCGTTCTATCGACGGGAATTTGGAACCGGGCGCCCGATCTGGCATTTGAGCAGCCTCCCGGGTTCGTGCAATCCGAGCACGGCTGGACGTTGCCGGATATCCCCGTGGACAGCAACGAGTGGTTCGCGGGTGATAGCGCTTTCATCGTTGTAAGCGCACATGACAATATTCAGGCAGCCACCGACCTGCACAAAATGACCGGCGCAGCGACCGTGACCGATGCCGGACTCAAGATCGTATGGCGTCCGTTCGTCAGCGACTCTCGACCAACAATCGTCAGTGACGGCTACTACCGCAATTACGTTGGCGCGACACTGACCGCCAAGGCCTTCGATTCCGTAACGCCGGGTCTCGGCAAGTGGGTTATCACGATCGCAACCTGGTTGTTCGGCATTTCAACGATGATCTCGTGGAGTTACTACGGTGAACAGGGCGTCGTGTTCATGGGTGGTGAGAAACCGGTATTGGCGTACAAGCTCGTCTACTGCGGACTCATCATTGTCGCAACGCTGGGCTTCGTGAAAACGGACGCCGACCTCGACAATGTCATTGGTATTGGCACCGGCGTCATATTGTTCGCGAATATTCCAATCTGCTGGATGTTCGGCTACCAGGCGATGCGCGCGTACAAGGATTACATTCGACGACTAAAGTCGGGACTGATCGAACGCTAAGGCGGCGCCGGGCTATTTGCGTTTCTTGCTTCGACGCTGGATGGCATTGAGAGCTTTGTCGATTTGTTCCTTGGCGTGAGTCGTCATACCGCCGCGCTTGTACTCGTCAATCACGAACGACTCGACGCGCACAACGAGTTCATCAATATTCATCTCGCTGAAGCGGTCGCCATGCGTGATCTCCTCCGGAGCATGTTCGTAAGCGCCGAACAAGTTGATCCCCTGCTCGGTTTGCTTGCCGTAAGCGAGCAGTTGATAGAAATGCGGCCCGGGCCGGCCATCTTTTGTCTTCACCAAACTCACCACGGCAGCGATGAGTGACGCCGGCACGAGCAGAAAATCGCGCAGGCCATCGACCACCAGCTTGAATTGCAGCACGGCCGCGTCGCGGATCAGTGTCCAGCGCTCGGAATCGTGGGTTTCGGTGGGCAGGTTTTCGTCCATAGCGGTGTCTTCCGCACAATTGTCAATCAAGACAACGAATTATAGCGCCTGACAGTGGCACACAAGTGACCTTTCCAGTACTGTTAAGCGCAGCTGGCTTCGGTCCGGGTCCTTATGCCGACGTTTCAATCAACGCCAACCTATGAGCACGGGCTCGCCGAAGCCCTGGGAGTCCTTCTCGTCAATATCGGCACGCCCGACGCGCCGACGCCGTCGGCGGTTCGCCGGTATCTCCGTGAATTTCTGTGGGACCCCCGCATTGTTGAGACTCCACGACCGCTCTGGTGGCTGATGTTGCACGGGGTCATACTCAGAATCCGGCCAGCACGGTCCGCGCGTGCCTACCGCAAGATCTGGAGCGACGATGGCTCTCCGCTGTTGAGGCACTCGCTCGATATCGCCGACGGACTTCGCCAGCACTTGTCGACAAGGCTTTCGGGCCATGTTCACGTCGCGCTCGGCATGTCCTATGGCAAGCCGTCACTGCAATTCGCGCTTGATGAGCTACACGCCGCCGGTGTCCGACGAATCGTTGCACTACCGCTGTACCCGCAATACTCAGGCACAACAACGGCGTCCGTTTTTGACGCGGTCACGGCCCTGCTTGGCAAGCGCCGTTGGATACCGGAACTTCGATTTATCAATCACTACCACGACGCCCCCGGTTACATCGCGGCATTGACCAGCAGCATCCGCGACTACTGGGACCGGCATGGGCGCGGCGAAAAATTACTGTTTTCCTTCCACGGCCTGCCGTCGCAAACCCTGCTCGACGGAGATCCCTATCATTGCCAGTGTCTGAAGACCGCCCGTCTGGTCGCAAAGTCGCTCGAACTCGGCGAAACAGACTGGAGCGTGGCATTTCAGTCCCGAGTTGGACGCAAAGAGTGGTTACGGCCTTATACTAACGAAACAATTGTGGAGCTGGGAAACGCCGGCATGCAGCGACTTGATGTAGTGTGCCCTGGCTTCGCCGCCGATTGTCTGGAGACACTGGAAGAAATCGCCATGCAATACAGCGAATTGTTTACGGCGTCTGGCGGTGACGGCCTGCATTACATTTCATCGCTAAACGCGCGCGATGACCATGTCGCTTTTCTGTGCCGGCTCGTTGAGAAGCACGTTGGGGGATGGCCGGAGTCGTCGACCGACTGGAGCGCCAGCGAAGATGCTCGCGAACATGATCGTTCGCGGCAGCGCGCGCTTGCGATGGGAGCGGCGCAATGAGCGGGATCGGAACCTTCCTGGAGTTCAGCGTCCGCACTTCCGATATCATCGAGTCTCTGAACTTCTACAAAGTTCTTGGCTTCGAAGAACTTGAGATTGGTGAAGTATGGTCTCACAAGTATGCTGTCGTCAGCGATGGGGTACTGAGTATTGGGCTGCACGACCGTGACTTTTCGTCGCCGGCGGTGACTTTCGTGCAACCCGAGCTTTCGAAACACGCGCTTTCAATGACGGATCACGGTTTTAATTTCGCGCACATGCAGCTGGGTGACGATGCCTTCAATGAACTCCATCTCAACGATCGTGACGGTCACTCGATAATGATGCTCGAAGCGCGTACGTATTACGGTGGCGACGCCGACGACAATGACTCGCACTGCGGTAGCTGGTTTGAACTAACACTTCCTGTACGCGAAGCAATGCGCTCGGCCCACTTTTGGGCGCCAATCGCGCCGCTCGTGCTGAACATACGCGAGGAACCAACCATGCACATGCGCTTCGATGCCGGTGGTATCGCGCTTGGCCTTTCTGAAAGCATCGCCTTGAGTGGGCCGTCATTGTGCTTCAAGTGCTATGACCGCGACGCCATCGCCGCGATTTGTGAGCAGCACGGATTAACGACACAGACGTTTCCGGGTTACGAGGGCGCATTTCGTTCGATCATGGCGCCCGAGGGAACATGCCTGTACCTGTTCGACGAGGATTTTCTCGGCGAAGGTATCCAGGTGGACGAATCCGACGACCTGAGCGAGTTTCCGGGCAAGAGATAGGAGCGCTTTATACGAGCGGCGCCCACGCCGCGACTTTCGCGGGCTGGGGCCCGCTCCTACAGCAACGACCGCGTCAGATGAATTGCGCGGCCAAGGTAACTGCTGCCAAACAGGTTGAGGTGATTCAACACGTGGTACAGCTGGTAGAGGATCAGCCGCGTCTCAAAGCCGTCAGCGAGTGGCCAGGTCGATTGATAAGCATCGTAAAACGCTCGTCCAAAGCCGCCAAACAGTTTTGTCATCGCGATATCGCATTCACGATCGCCGTAGTGAACTGCCGGATCGAAAATGATCGGCTGACCATTTGTTGCGCCCCAGTTACCACCCCAAAGATCGCCGTGCAGTAGGGATGGGGGGGGCTCGTAACCAACGAAAAATGCGTCCAGCTCTTCCACAAGTTGCTTGCCCAGGGTCTGCAACTCGCCCGTGAATCCGTTCGAAGCCGCCAGCTCGAATTGATACTCGAGGCGTTGCTCGCGAAAAAAAGTCGTCCAGTCGTCAGTTTGCGCATTGCGTTGCGGTGTGAGACCAATGCTGTTGTCACGATGCCAGCCGAATTGTTCCGCCGTGCATCGATGCAACGCCGCCAGTTGCTCGCCAAGCAAACGTTCCGTTGTTGCGCTGCTCGGCTCGAAGTCAATCCACTCCAGTGAGATTACTGCTTTGTCGTTCTCAACGGCGCATGCAACAACTTCAGGTACACGAACCGTTTTCGTCGCGGCCAACTCGCGCAACCCCTCGGCCTCTGCATCGAACATGTCGAATGCAGACGCCGCAGCGGTTTTGGTGAAGAGTCTTTTTTCCGTGCGCTGCCGGTCACGCATGCTCAGTGACGATAGATGTCGGACACGCGCTCGGCCTGCCGACGCAACGCGGTACCGATGTTCGCCTCATCAAACAGTGCATTGATGGCGCCGAGATCCGGCGCATTGGGTTGCATCGCTTCTTCTACATTCTCGATTGGCGCATCACAGGCGATGCCTGTGAGTCTGCGCGCGAGATCCGCTGCTTCCTTGTGCGTTTCGAGTTTGGCGCCGAGTGTCTTCGCACCACGAACCTCTACCTCATGCACCTTGTCGAGGTTGGCATAGATTTTTTCGAGGCTGCCGAAATGGTTGAGCAACGCGCCGGCGGTTTTTTTACCAACGCCCGGTACACCGGGTATGTTATCCACGCTGTCGCCTGCCAGCGCTAGAAAGTCGGCGATTTGTTCGGGCCACACGCCGAATACTTCCGGTATCCGGTCATAGCCGATTTTTCCCCTGCCCGCGAAATCCCAGAAGATGTCATCGGGTGTAAGGAGTTGTGCCAGGTCCTTGTCGCGGCTGACGACCGTTGACGGGCGACCATTGCGGCGGCCGTGCTCGACAAGCGTGCCGATGAGATCGTCGGCTTCGTATTTCGGGTCCGCCACTTCCATCAGGCCCAGTGCGCGCGAATATCGCCTGCACTGCGCGAACTGGCGTTTGAGATCATCCGGCGCGGGATCACGATTCGCCTTGTACTCGGGGTAGATGCTGGTGCGAAACGAGGCCCTCGGACTCTCATCGTACGCGACTGCGATGTACTCGGGCGTTACTTGTTCCATGAAATCGCCGAGGAAGCGGCAAAATCCATACAACGCCTGGATGGGGTTGCCCTCCTTGTCGAACATGTCGTCCGGCATGGCGTAGTACGCGCGAAAAACGTAAACACTCGCATCGATTAGATACTGCATGCCGGAGAGTATAGCTGAGTGTCGTAGGGGCGGCGCCTACGCCGCGACAGTCGCGGTCTGGGGACCGCTCATACGATCAAAGACATCCCGTCCCATCGTCTTCGAGATCACCTGTCGAGACGACGAGAAGTACGTCGCCTGTAGTCTCTTTGTAGGAGCGCTGCTTGCAGCGCGATTGTCGCAGCGCAAGCGCAGCTCCTACAGCGGGCAACCCCGACACCTCACCCGTGGAAGTGAGTATCGATAATATCGTCGCCCGAGAACAGGTGCCCCGTCAGTCGGGCATGCAGCGGGCTGGAGCGCGGAATGTGTGCCAAGAGGTATTGCATTTGGTCGGCCAGCACGCGGCGACCTTTGAGGTAGATGTATTCGGCATAGGTGGGTGTGAACGGAACAGCGATGAGTTCCATCGAGGCTTGTTCCGGCGTGCGACCACCTTTGTAGTTATTGCAGCGGCGACATGCCGTGGCAACATTATTCCATCTGTCGCCGCCGCCCTGCGATATCGGCGTAATGTGATCCCGCGTGAGGTCGCGCGTTGGGAAGCGCATTGCGCAGTACAGGCACAGATTCGCGTCGCGTTTGAATAGCGTCCGATTGTTTAACGGCGGAACGTATTTGTCACGATTGCGTGACAGGCTCTTGCTGGTGCCGTGAGTCGCGATGATCGAATTGACGTCGACTTTGCTGCGCTGGCCATCGAGGGAACTGAAGCCACCAAACACCGTGTAGAGTCGAGTACCGCAGTCGTAAGCGACCTGTTCGGCGTGATACAGGCGCACAGCTTCCCTGTAGTCGATCCACTCAAGTGGCATACCGGCTACATCGGTTCGCAAAACTTGTTGCGATATGTCGGAAGCCATTCCGGCGAACATGGACACTCCTCGATTGCCGTTCCCTTATCAGGCTGCATTTGCGGGCCACAGCCTGATAAGGGAAGTGTGCCGGACCCGCCGAAAAAATCAACAACAGGCGTCACTTAAAGCGCTTTTAGCACCTCATCGAGACTGTCTTTCGCGTCCCCGAACAGCATTCGTGTGTTTTCTTTGAAAAACAGCGGGTTTTGCACGCCGGCATAGCCAGTCGCCATGCTGCGCTTCAGGACGATTGTCGTGTTGCTCTTCCAGCACTCGAGTACGGGCATTCCCGCTATCGGGCTGTCGGGAACTTCCAGTGCCGACGGGTTCACGATGTCGTTCGCACCGATTACAACCGACACATCAACGCTGGGAAAATCGTCATTGATCTCGTCCATTTCATAGACGATGTCATAAGGGACCCTCGCCTCGGCCAGTAGCACATTCATGTGCCCTGGCATACGACCCGCAACCGGGTGAATGCCGAAGCGAACATTAATTCTTCTCTCGCGCAATACTTTGCTGATTTCAAATACCGTGTGCTGTGCCTGCGCGACGGCCATGCCGTAACCCGGAATGATCATGACCTCTTTCGCATTGGCCAGCAGTGAGGCGGTTTCCGATGCATCGATCGCAACTACCTCGCCTTCGATTTCGCTGTCACCTGCCGCGACGGAACCACCACCGGTTCCGAATCCGCCTGCAATGACATTGAGAAATTTCCGGTTCATCGCACGACACATGATGTAACTCAGGATGGCGCCCGAGGAGCCGACAAGTGCGCCAGTGACAATGAGCAAATCGTTGTTGAGCATGAACCCGGTCGCCGCTGCCGCCCACCCCGAATAACTGTTGAGCATCGACACAACCACGGGCATGTCGGCACCGCCGATTGCCATGACCATGTGAATGCCGAACAACAGTGCGATGACCGTCATTACGATCAATGGTGTCATGCCACCACCAGCCGCGGACTGCAAAACGAATTCGCGGCCGAACCAGATCGCGCCAAGTAACAGGCCGAGGTTGAACCAATGACGCCCGGGCAAGGTCAGTGGCTTGCCGCCGATACGACCGCTGAGTTTGCCGAACGCGATGACCGAACCCGAGAGCGTCACGGCACCGATCAGGATGCCGAGGTAGGTTTCGATGTCATGAATCGTCAGCTCGACGCCCTCAAAGTGCACCGCAGAATCCATGAAGTTGGCGAAACCAACGGCAACGGCCGCAAGGCCGACAAGACTGTGAAGAATCGCGACGAGCTCGGGCATCTGCGTCATTTGCACGCGTCGCGCCAGCAAAATACCAATACTGCCGCCAATCAGGAGTGCAACGAGCAGGATTGTGTAATGCTGAGTGACGACGCCGAGAATCGTAGCGAGCAACGCGATTGCCATTCCGACAATGCCGTACCAGTTGCCGCGCCGCGCCGTCTCCTGGTTCGAGAGTCCGCCGAGAGCCAGCATGAAAAGTATCGTCGCGGCGATGTAAGAGGCGGTAACTATGCCGGCGCTGATCATGTCGACCTCACTTGCGGAACATCTCGAGCATGCGCCGTGTGACGGCGAAGCCGCCTGCGATGTTAATACTTGTTATTAGCACCGTAATTGCGGCAATCCACATGATCGTGTCGTTTGTCGAACTAATCTGCAGCAACGCGCCGATAACGATAATGCTCGAAATCGCATTGGTCACACTCATGAGCGGCGTATGCAGCGCCGGCGACACATTCCAGATCACCATGTAGCCCACGAAGCATGCAAGCACGAACACGGTGAAGTGCGCCATGAACGACGGCGGCGCAACAGCCCCGAGCCCGAAT
>Ga0255058_10001156_pt1 | contig 14951 bp, 17 predicted proteins | sample Cases_109_9_MG_FD_188637 | JGI IMG/M metagenome (GOLD analysis project Ga0255058, IMG submission 188637) | Seawater microbial communities from Amundsen Gulf, Northwest Territories, Canada - Cases_109_9 | ecosystem: Environmental > Aquatic > Marine > Gulf | place: Canada: Northwest Territories... | reverse complement strand
GATCCGCACACTAGACGCCGATGAACAGTCGCTGACCAAAGTTCCGCTCGAGCCGGGCTTCGAAAATCTTCGAGGCCGCGCCTTCGATGTCGTACTCGATGCGCTTGAATAGGAACGTCTTGGTGTCGCTGTCGTAGATCGTGTAGCTCGCACGATTGTCGTAGTCGCGAGGCTGACCGACCGAGCCAACGCTAACGATGTACTTCGTTCCCTCTTGCAGTGCGAAATCCTCCGGCGGAAGCTCTTCCACCTCGCCAGGCCGAAGGGCGAATACCTTGCACAGGTGAGAATGGCCGATGAGTGTGATGTGGCCGAGATCGTTCCAAATCGGGAGGCACTCCGCCGCCTGGTCGGGCGCGAAGATGTACTCGAACTCCTCGAGACGAACCGGGGATCCGTGACACAAGTCGACGTCGATGTCGTCGAGACAATGCTTGTAGGGCAGCTGCTTGAGCCACTGCATGTTCTCGTCAGTGAGCTCCGAGGCATGCCAGTCGAGCGCCTCACGCGCCGCCTCGTAGTAGTACGAGTAATCCATCCGCCCCGCGACGGCAGCGTCATGATTCCCAAGAATCGTGACTTCGGCGATGTCTCTCACCAAATCCGAGCACTCGTTGGGGCTGCCGCCATAACCCACCACGTCGCCCAGGCAATGGTAGACGTCGATCTCCTCCCTGGCATAGGCCTCCATGACGGCAGACATCGCCTCGAGATTCGCATGTACGTCGCTAAATATGCCGATCCGCATGATGGGGTGATCAACTATCCCGGAGTCTGCATATTACACGAAACTACCTGCCCGGTCGAAGTACCGTGCCGGTCCGCAAGCCGCTCGAGAGCCACTCGATTCCGCCGAATGTCCTCCTCGGTCAGACCATGTGCGGACGAACCAGCCACCATTTCGTCAAACCGTCGCTTCATCCCCGCAAGCAGCTGGTGAACGTCTGACGCAAGCCCAAATCGGACCGCCTGGAGCAAGAGGGCGCTCGACATCCCGAGGCCGAAACGCACGCCGTCTGCGACTACCCGACGACGGGCCAGCTCGAACACTGGGCGCGGCACGCTAACGATGATGATCGCCTCGTCGATCCGCTGGGGTGTGCTCCAGGCTTCCAGGCGCCGAAGTCGCTCGAGCGCCACGTGTGCATTGTCGGCAGGCTCTTCGAGTGTGAACGGATGGTCGGACTCAGCTGAAGGCGGCGGCACCGCACGACACGCATCGACTACCTGTGCCCAGCGCTCCGTGGTGGCTTTCGCGGTGCGGTGGGTGCGGTCGAGGATGAGCTTCGCATTCGCAGCCCTCGGTGCCTCGACTCGAAACGAGCGCAGCAATTGGCCGGTTTCGTCGTGTATCACGACGGTCGCATGGAAATCGTCCCGGAGGAGCTCGAGGATGCGGCTATCGACGGAACGAACCGGATTCAAATAGGCTCGGCGCGACGCCCCGGCGTCCGTGTCGGTCAAGGTCAATACCGTAACGGGGATTTGGTCGACGACCTTGAGCTGAATCAAGAGGTCGCTCGTCCCTTCAGCGAACGCGTGTTGCTCGTCCGGGGACGCCTGAACGAAGAGCCAGAGCTCTTCGCTGTCGACCAGCGGCGCGAGCTCCGTCGAGGACCGTTTCCAAAAATCGGCCGTCGGCAGCAGAGCCACAATGCGCGGATAATAGTCGGCCACGTAAAGACGATGCTTCGCATCGTCCGCGGGGCGATCGATCGGCTGGAGCTCGTGGACGTCGACCTCCATCGTCTGCGAGTCATCGACGTAACGGGCAAGCCCGCGGCGTCCGCGGACGATCGCGTAGGACCGCACATACTCGGGAACGTCCTCTTCGTGCTCCTTCATGAGACAGTCGAGAAGCCGGGCGCGTTCCGAGAGCTCGCGACCTCGGGCCGCGTGGGGCACGACCAAGACGAAGTGCTGCTCGACGGGATCGTGGTAGACAAAAGGAACGTCGACGACCTCGCCGCCTTCCAGTTGGTGAAGGGTCCCATCGAGCGCGGGCTCTCGAAGCTCCGGATGCTCTTCGACGTTGAGCACACGGAACACCTCGACCTCTAGCGGCTCGCCTTCGGATCTGAAGACGCGGACGCGCTCCGCACGGGTGCGGCCGGCGGGGCCTGTGTAGCGTGAGTGGGTCACCGGCGTACCATTTTTGAACTAACGCATTGCCCGCCTGATGGCCAGAATGTGGAATCACGCTATCCTGGCGCCAACATGGACACCGACACCGCCATCATGGACCTCGCGGTCGCATGCGTGACCTCGGTGAAGAACGCCACGGGCCTCGAGCTCGATCTGACCCAGGACACCCTACCGATCCTCGATCACTACGCCGAGCTGGTGGAGCCGCCGCACGGCGAAGTGGTTTCGCTGCTGGCTCCGATGTGCGGCGCCTATTTCGGCGAGGTCTTGCGACGGCACCTCGACGACGGCGAGTGGGATTGCGCCTCCGTAGAGCACAAGGACTGGCGGCTCAAGTTCGAACGCTGCTCTCTCGAGCTCAATCCGATAGGCGTCGCCCTCGAGGTGCTCACCGGACGGGAGGCCGGCGGGTGGGGCTCCCAACTACAGATGGCGCCTGCCGACCGAGCGCAGGTAAAACGGGCGCTCTCGGTCTACGGCGACGTGGATGAGGCGGACTTCTACAAATTCAGTGTGCGTTTCGAAGGGGTTGAGCAGGCGTATAGGGCTTTGCTCAATAATCCCGAGGGGATGGCCCCCGACCCTTGACACCCAGCAGCCGGCCTCCATATTTGCACAAGCCCTTGGAAACACACATGTTTTCGGAGCTTGACACGTGACCGATTCATCAACACCAACTGTCGAGGCCGGGTGCGGCGACCTGCTTACCACCGGCGATATGGCCCGCCTCAGCGACAGCACGCTCCGAACCGTGCGGTTCTACGAACAAGAAGGGTTGATCGAGCCCGAGCGACGAAGCAGCTGCGGTCACCGCCTCTTCTCGGGTCGTGAGCTCATGAAGCTCCAGCTGGCCCTGGACCTCCGCGAAGCGGGGCTTTCGGTTCACAGCATCAAAGACCTGTTCTGCCTCAAGTCGGGCTGCGCGTGCCCCGAGGAGGCAAGCCACCGAATGTCCGAGGCGTTGACCCAGCAAATCGACACGGTGCAACTGAAGATCGCCAAGCTCAGGAAGCTGCGCGAAGAACTGACCGCCATGGTCTCAGTGCTGACGGAATGCAAATCCTGCGAAGAAGCAAACTTCCCACTGTCGTGCGAGAAGTGCGACGTGCTTGGCAACCCGGAGCTCCCGCGAGCACTACGTGTGCTCTGGCACGACTGCGGGTAGAATCGCCGAATGGATTGGCTGCCGAGCACTCCTCTCACGGCGGAAGAGCTCACACGTCTTCCCGTGTTTCCGCTTCCTAGGGTCGTGTTCTTTCCCGGCACGGCGCTGCCGCTGCATCTTTTTGAGCCGCGCTACCGACGCATGGCAGAAGACTGCATGGAGAGCGGTCCGAAGGCGATGGCGGTCGCGCTTCTCACTCAAGGTTGGGAGGAAGACTACGAAGGCAATCCGCCGATCCACGAGATCGCTGGGGCAGGACGCATCGTGGGCCACCAGCTTCGGCCAGATGGAACCCACGACATCATCTTGCACGGACTTCATCGTGTGCGACTCGAAGAACTTCCAAGCGACGATGTACCGTATAGGTTGGCCCGGGCGGTGCCGGTCGCCGACGTAGGCACGGCGGCCTCCGCTGACGTGCTAGCGATGATGGCCGTGGCGATGAGCGTATCATCGCGTGTTCGAGAGCGACAACCTGATTTTTCGCTACAGGTGTCGGCCGAGCTTCCTGCGGGGCGGGTGGCGGATGTCGTCGCGGACCAGCTCGTGGTGAGCCCCGAGGATCGGCAACGAATCTTGCAAACCGTCGACGTGAAGGAGCGGGTCGGGCTCGTGACCTCATCCGTAGCATCGCTCCTTGCCCAACTATCCGAAGCGAATGCCCCTTCTTAACGCTTGACCCTCGTGGTCGTGATCGTGGTCGTGGTCGTGCTCGGTTCCCTGGTCGCATAAGTTCGCGCACGATCACGAAGACGATCACGACCACGATCACGAAACGAAGACGACCACGATCACGACTACGAAGACGAAACTAGGGACACTTCTAGTCGTCGTCGCCGTTGCCTAGGTGGCCTAGGCGGTCTTGCTTGGTTTTGAGGTAGTCGCGATTGTGCTCGTGGGCTTCGACCTCATGCGGCTCACGGCGCGAAACCCGGATACCGTCGCCCTCCAAACCCGCAACCTTGCGTGGGTTGTTCGTCATGAGCGCGACGGACTTCACGCCGAGGTCGCGAAGCATGTCCGCGGCCACCTGATAGCCGCGCTGGTCGTCTTCGAATCCGAGCGCCAGGTTTGCATCGACCGTATCGAGCCCGTCGTCCTGCATCGCGTAGGCACGAATCTTATTGCCAAGACCGATGCCGCGACCCTCCTGTCGTAGATACAGCAAGGCGCCGTTGCCGCCCTGCTGAATGCGCTCGAGGGCCAGATCGAGCTGATCTCGACAGTCGCACTTCAATGAATGCAACACCTCGCCGGTGAGGCACTCGCTGTGCACGCGAATCAGAACGTCTTCGGCGCCTTCGACCTCGCCCACGATCACCGCGAGGTGTTCCTTGCCGCCGTCGAGTTCCTTGTAGACGACGAGCCTAAACGCCCCAAAACGAGTAGGAAGGTTCGCCTCGGAATACCGTTCGATGGTCGGCTGGTGATCACTGCTGTTGCCCATCTGCCCAGTGCGGGGTACCACAGCCGGCGTGCTTGTTCCATCCGCCGAGGCCGAGTCGCTCCGCAAGGCTCTCGCCGGTCTGGTGAGCGGAGGTCGCGCCTCCACGGACCCCGCAGACCGGGCAGCGTATGCGCGAGACTTATGGCCGCGACAACAAATCAGGACGCGGGCAGGCGAGGCGGCGATAGCACCACCCGCCGTGATCGTATGGCCTGCAGATGTGCAAGAGGTCGCTGAGGTTCTGCGATTCGCGGCCGAGCGGGGGATCCCAGCAGTTCCCTATGGAGCGGGAAGCGGGGTCTGCGGCGGCATCTCACCCGACGACCGCACGATCCTAATCGATGTCAAACGGATGGATGGCATCCGGAACGTCGATTCAGACACGCTGACGTGTAGCGCAGGTGCCGGCATCGTGGGTCAAAACCTCGAAGACCAGTTGAACGCAAAGGGGTACACCTTCGGACACTTCCCCTCGTCGATCTACTGCTCGACGTTGGGTGGCTGGATCGCGTGCCGTGCCGCCGGGCAAACCTCGGGACGCTACGGAAAGATCGAAGACCGCGTGCTCGGGCTCACATTCGTCGACGGCACGGGGAAGATTTGGCGCGCCGAGAGGGAGGGCGAGAATGCGGCAATGTTGCCATTGTTCATCGGGAGTGAGGGGATCTACGGTGTGGTCACCGAAGCAACGCTCCGGCTCGATCCGGCGCCAAGCGAACGACAGTTTTCCTCATGGCTCTTTCGCAGCACCGAAGACGGGCTCGAAGCGATTCGACAGATCTATCAAGCCGGGCTCCGCCCCGCCGTTGCGCGTCTCTACGACCCGTTCGACTCGATGATCTCCCGCAGCTTCAAGGGCAAAGACAAAGCGGACACGCGAGACCCGTCCGACACGAGCGCGGGGCCGGGGATCGGACTACGGTCGCTGGTTCGACTGATTCGCCGCCCGAGAGCGATCAACCGCCTGATCGATCTCGCGGATCCAGCCATGGGAGGAGCGAAGCTGGTACTCGTATGGGAGGACGACGCCGAGATCGGCCGCGCGGAACACGCGGAGGCCGAGCGCATCTGCGAAAGCTTTCGCGCTCGCAACACCGGCGAGGGGCCTGCGCGCCATTGGCTCGCCCACCGACACTCCATCAGCTACCGGCAGTCCGCCCTCTTCGCGGCCGGGGCGTTCATCGACACCATGGAGGTGGCGGCGACCTGGTCTCGTATGTGGCCGATGTACGAAGCCGTTCGCAAGGCGCTGTCCCCGCACGTGTTCGTGATGGCGCACTTCAGTCACGCATACCCTGAAGGCGCGTCGATCTACTTCACGTTTGCGGGCGCGGCGGCCAACGATGCCGCGGCTCTCGAGCGCTATGACGAGACATGGCGCTCAGCACTCCGCGCGGCAATCGACGTCGGCGGGACGTTGAGCCACCACCACGGGGTCGGACGGTCGAAGGCGCCCATGATGCGGCGGGAGCAAGGGGTCGCCATCGATGTCGTGCGGGGCATCAAGCGCTCGCTCGATCCCCGTGGGATTCTGAACCCAGGGTCGTTGATCCCGATCAGCGAGGCCGAAAGTGTTTGAGTTTCTCGAAGAGATTCAGCTCAGTCTCCCCGGCACCCTCGACAAGAGCGGCGAGCAACCGACGATGAGCCCGGGTTCGTCCCGCGCCGTCGCGCATTTGATACAGCTGGCCGATAGGACTAGCACCGCCCTGCAAGTGCCGGGCGGCGATACGCATCCCGACCGACCGGCACTACTCCTCGATCGACTCGATGGGATCATCTCCGTCGACGAAGTTTCGAGGATCATCCACGTCCAAGCCGGCGTCGTCCTTGGTGTGGTCGAGGAGAGGGTAGAAGATCACGGATGGACGCTCGGCGTGCCTAAAGCGCTGCATGGGGAGCCGGTAGGCGCCTGGCTCGCGCGAGGGGCCCCCGGCCGAGCCGACAAGGCAAACGACCCTGTCATGCAAGGCGTCGCGGGGATCGAGCTCGTACTGCCCTCAGGAGCCGATCTCTCGATCCGACCCGCGCCGCGCCGCGCGGTGGGGCCGGATTTGATTCGCGCGGCCATTGGCGCCCGCGGAAGGCTCGGCGTCATCGTCGGAGCGCATCTGGTTGCTCAGACCAAAACCGCAGAAGCGTCCTTCGCGTTTTCGTTCCCCGATTCCCGCGCTGCAAGCCGCGCCCTCACTTGGATCCGGGGACACGGAGTGCGCCCGCTTCGAACAGCCATCCAGCAGGATCAACTCCAACTCGTCCTCGAAGCCGAGGGCCCACGCCATGAAGCGGTGAAGAAGGTGATGAGGCGCGTGGTCGCGGAAAACGGGGGAACGGAGATCGCGAATCAGCCCGAGATCGGCGTCTCGCAGGAGCAGCTCCCCGCCAGCACGGAGGTGTTCGACCGGCTAGCCAAGGAGCTAGACCCGAACGGAATCCTCCAACCCTGAGAGGGGCACGGTCGGGATCACGATCACGGTCGCGGTCACGGTCACGGTCGCGATCACGGTCACTGGCACTGACGCTGGCACTGACACTGGCGCTGGCGCTGGCGCGGTCTGGACTACTCGAGCGGGTTGTCAAAATCGGGCTCGAGCACCTTTTTCGGATGCCTTGCCGTGACCTGGCCCATGAAGGGCGGATGGATCGAGTAGCCGAGCATTTCTTGCAAGGTCTCGGTCATTTGCACGACTTGGTCTCGTGGGATCGATAAGAAAAAGTTCTCTTGTTGTCGGGCCCAAGGTTCGCAGTACTGGTTGCTGATCGCCGTCCGCACCCTCCTTGAGCGATTGCCTCCTCCGCGGTGCAAGAGCGTGCCGGCGAACACGGCGCAGGAGCCCGCAGGCATTACCACAGGCTCGATCAGCGAAGCGTACTCTTTCGGAAGCTGCAGCGAGTCGTCACCGTAGTAATTGTCGATTAGCTGGTCGTCGCCCCACCGGTGGCTTCCAGAAATGACTTCGGTCGCGCCGTTCTCTTCGGTGAAGTCGTCGATGGCCCACATCGTCGATACGCTGATTTCTGGTCGCGGGCGCGGGATGACATAGAACGAATCGTCTGTGTGAACGGGCTGTGGTGTCTCACCAGGCGCGAGCACGATCGCTTGGCTCGCGGTAAGCAAGTATCCTGGGAGAAGCTGCCGCTCGACCAGCGCGATCACGGCGGGGTGCTCGACGAGCCGTTCAAACACCTTTCCGCGCGCGACCAACGTGTAGATGCGCTGCGTCTGGAGACCCTCAAACTCGTTTCGGCCGGTCGGGCTGCTCGAAAGAATGCGATCGAGGGCCTCACGGATCTCCGCAAGTTCGTCGGCATTCAGGATTGCCTCTAGAACGACGTATCCGTGCTCTTCGTAGTCGCGCAGCCAGTCGGTAACTTGAGTGCGGGTTGGTTTCATGCCCGGTACCCTCTCGGGAAGCAGCTCCCCTTGATCATTGCGCTACTTGGGCGACCTCGTCCACCTCGACGATGCCGAAGCCCATATCCTTCCACACTTCATGGAAGGGCCGCTCGGCCTCGGTGTTCGCAGCAAGCGGGCTGAAGACATGCAGGCGTAAGGGATCGTTGCTGAGCTCTCGATTCAGCGTTATCTGTCAAGGGTATGCTGCAGTTTGAGCGATCCAGGCGAAAACGCGCTTGAGATCGTTGCTCTACGTTGGGATGTTGAGTCGGAGGCTGCGATGACGAAGCAAAGGGCGAACCTACGCAGCGGCGTGCCCGTGCTTCTGTGCGGGCTGACGCTGGCGGTAGGTGTGACCTCGCTGGCCGACGGGCGTTCGGCTCAGCTCACACGCGTCGCGGCGGCGTGGCTCGAGTCGTTGGACGAGACTCAGCGCGAAGAAGCGCTCTACGACTTCGACGATTCCGAGCGCTTCGACCTGCGGCTCGCTCCGTTCTTTCTCGAGGGCCTGCGTCGCGATGGCATGAGCGACGAGCAGTGGTCCGGGCTTCGGGGGGTCCTCGGCGCCGCGCTCAGCGAGCAGGGCCTCGCCAAGGTCGAGGCGATCATGAGCCTCGAGCGCGAAGTCCGGGAGCGCGATCGGCAGGGAGGCGTTTTTGGATGGTTCGGTCGCTTCTACCACGGCGAGCATCGATACTACGTCGCCCTCTTCGGCGCGCCGAAAGAGGACACGCCCTGGGGTCTTCGCCTCGACGGTCATCACCTCTCGCTCAACTGGACGGCCCTTCCGGGTGGCGGCCTTTCCGTGACACCGTTATTCCTCGGCGCGGAGCCGCGTCAGGTTCCTGCGGCCTGGGAGCGTGCGGGACTGCGGGTGCTGGCGGAGGAAGAGGATCGCGCCCGTGCACTTTGGAATGCGCTCGATCCCGTCCAACGGCAGCGGGCATCGCTCGCGCTCGAGCTCGCCTCCGGACCCGCTGGCATCAACCGCCCGCTGTTCCTCGGTGAGGGCGAGCGGATCACGCCCGCTAAATCGGTCGGGCTCGCGCGCTCGGAGATGAGCGCAAGCCAGCGTGTACTGCTCGATGCGTTGATCGACACGTATCTCGACAACTTCGCCTCATCGATCTCGGCGCCGCGCCGTGAAGCGATCGACGCTGCCGGACGAGATCGGGTGCACTTCGCGTCGGCGGGCGGCGCATCATCGGCCGAGCCCCTCTACTACCGGGTCCAGGGGCCGACCTTCCTGATCGAGTTCGACAACACGGTGGCCGAGGCGGACCACGTCCACGCCGTTTGGCGAGAGTTCGACGGCGATTTCGGGCGCGACCTGCTCGCCGAGCACTACGCCCGGGAGCACGGCGCGATCAAAGAAAGATGATGGCTTCGACTCAGCTGCTACGTCGCCGTCGCTCTCGCAGACACCGCCGCCACACTGACACTGGCACGGACACTGGCACCGACGCTCAGTCTTTCGTTTGCTGCTTCATCAGCTCCGCCTGATGGTGACTTCGCAAGGCGGTCAGCATGTCTCCGACGTCGCCTTCCACCATTCGGTCGAGGTTGTGCAGGGTCAGCTGGATACGGTGATCGGTTACGCGGTTCTGCGGGAAGTTGTATGTGCGAATCTTTTCGGACCGCTCGCCCGTGCCCACCATGCTGCGACGCTCTGAGCTAATCGCGCTCGCCTGCGCCTCGCGTTCGAGGTCGAGGAGCTTGGCCGAGAGGATCTGCATCGCTTTGGCCTTGTTTTGATGCTGCGAACGCTGCTGCTCCGAACGCACCATGATGCCGCTCGGTAGGTGCTTGATCTGCACGGCGGACATCGTTCGGTTGACGTGCTGGCCTCCGGGCCCGCCGGCCGCGGTCGTGGAGATCTCGAGATCGCTGGGATCGATCTTGACTTCGTCGATGTCGTCGACCTCGGGCATGACAGCGACCGTAGCGGTCGACGTGTGAATGCGGCCCTGCGATTCGGTCGTCGGAACGCGTTGAACTCGGTGAACCCCACCCTCGAACCGGAGCTTTGAATAGACGTTGTCGCCGGAGATCTCGGCGATGACCTCCTTGATGCCTCCCGCGGACGCCTCGCTGAGCGACGACACCTCGACTTTCCAGCCCTGCGTCTCGGCATATCGCGAGTACATCCGAAACAGATCCGCTGCAAAGAGCGCCGCCTCTTCTCCTCCGGTGCCACTCCGGATCTCGAGGATCGTATTGCGTTCGTCGTTCGGGTCTTTCGGAAGGAGCAATAAATTGATGCTCGCCTCGAGCGTTTCTCGTTCCTCTTCGAGGCCTGGGATCTCCTCTTCCGCAAGCTGGCGGAGGTCGGAATCGGAGAGCGCCTCCTTGTGGCCCGCGATGTCCTCGACAACCTGGCAATACCGCGCCCACACTTCGACGACCTCCTGAAGGTCGGCACGCTCTTTGTTGAGCTGCGTGTACCGCTTTGCATCCGACACGACATTCGGCTGGCACAGCAGCTCCTCGATCTCGCGATAGCGAGCCGCCAGGGCCTCGAGCTTTTCTTTGGGAAGCATTGTTTAGGCCGCGCGGGAGGAGGCCAATGAGCCATCCCCGCTCAATACTTCCCTAAACCGCTCGAAATTCGCAAAAACGATCGGCTCGTCGCCGCTCGGCACAGACTCCTGAATGCGATCTCGCCACGCAGCGGTCTCCATGGCGGCGATCGCGACTTCGACATGGTCGTCGTCGGGCTCGCGGGTCGTGATCTTCTGAAACAGGAAGCCCGGGTAGAGGAATGCACGCTTCCAGCCGGTGGTACAAAAACGGGCACTCAAGCGTTGAAGCTCGTAGGAGATGGCCGCGATGATCGGAAGGAGCGCAATGCGTATCACCAGGAGCGCCACCTGACCGAGCCAGCCCCCAACGTTCGGCATCAAGAGCGGAGCCGCTAGCGAACCGAGGATGATCGACACCACGATCACCACGACCAGGAACGTCGTGCCGCACCGTGGGTGAAGCGTGCTCTGCATCTGAACATTTTCCACCGTGAGCGGCAGCTCTTTTTCGTATGCGTGGATCGTCTTGTGCTCCGCACCGTGGTACTGAAAAAGCCTCCGTACGTCAGGGATGCGGCTGATCGCAAAGAGATAGCCGACGAAGACCAGGAGCTTGAAGCCGCCGATCAGCACGTGAAACCCCGTGTCGGTGAGGCCTAGGTCCCATCCAGCGCCCTTGGCGGTCCAGCTCGCCAAGAACTGCGGAAGGGCAATGAACAGACCAAGCGCGAGCAAGGTCGAAATCACCACGGCTAACTTGCCGGAGTCACCTTCGTTGGCGAGCTCCTCTTCGGTCATCTGTTGCTCGGCAGAGAACTGAAGCGCCGCAAAGCCCATGGTCATCGATTCGACCAGCATCGCGACTCCGCGGAACCCAGTTAGCTTCCAAATCTTCTTCGACCATCGAGACCGATAGAGCCCCTCGCGAAGCACAATCGTCCCGTCCGGACGACGAACCGCCACGGTCAAGCACGCCGGAGCGCGCATCATCACGCCCTCGATGACCGCTTGTCCACCGATGTACGGCTGGGCCATGGTGACCAATATGAGGCCCTTGCTGGGCACCGCCACCTAGTTGTCGGCGGAGGCTTCTGGCGTCGCCTCGGCCGCCTTAGCTTTGTCAGACTTCGCGTACTTCCTGCGGAAACGCTCGACTCGGCCTGCAGTGTCGATCAGCTTCTGCTTGCCTGTGTAGAAGGGATGGCAAGCCGAGCAGATATCCACCTGTTCGATGTGCCTCGTCGATCGGGTCTCGAACGAGTTCCCGCACGCGCAATGCACGGTGATCACGTTATATTCAGGATGGATGCCGGGTTTCATGCTCTTGTGCTCCCTCAGTGAGCGAGGCCGCCGTATGTAGCTTAGGAGGCAAAGCTAGGCAAATCATCGGGCCGCGGTGTGTGAAACGCAACATGGTCCGATAATTATATATTGATATCAACGAGTTAGGGTTCCCCAAACTGCCGAGCACCCGCATCGCCCAACCCGGGGACGATTAACGCGTTGTCGTTAAGGCCCTCGTTGATGACGCGACACGTGGGCTCGAGCGAGCCTCCGGTTGCGAGCATGGGGTCGAGCAAGAGGACAGGATGCCCGTCCCCAAGTTAGGGTTTCGATCGATGCCTAGGATCTTCATCGCACTGCTGATTGCGGCTTCGATCGGCTTTTCTGGATGCACCCACAGGACACCCAAGACGGAGCCGACCGTCGACCCTATGGAACCCCCCGCGAAGGCCGACGTGGCGCCGCGGCTCGTCGTGTTGATCGTGGTGGATCAACTCGCCACGTGGGTGTTGGACACATATCTGCCGATCCTTCCTTCGGAGAGTGTGCTCCGTCGCGCGTACCAAAGTGGCGCATATCACCAGGCTGCCTTCCCCTTCGCCGTGACCCAAACAGCACCGGGCCACGCCTCGCTCACCACGGGTGTTCCTCCTGCGATGCACGGTATCGTCTGCAACGTGATCTTCGATCCCGAACATGGACCGCGCGGAACGGTCGATGACCGCAAGCATGCCGTGATTGGAAACGCCGAGAGGTTCGTCAGCCCGGTCATGCTGCAAGTACCGACCGTCGCCGACGCGCTCTATCGACACAGTGGCGGAAGGGCGCGGATCGTGGGTATCTCGATGAAGAGTCGTTCGGCGGTTTTTCCTGTCGGCCAAAAGCCGAATGCTGTGGTCTTCTACGATTCGAAAGCGCGAGGTATGACTACGTCGACGTTCTATGCACGAAACGGCAAACTCCCCGATTGGTTGAGCGCGTTCGTTAAAGCCAACCCAGTCGAACCACTCCTGCAGGTCTGGGAGCCCGAAAACCCAGATTGGCTCCAAGCCAATTTGGGCCCCGATGCGTGGCTCGGTGAAATGTACCCGAGCTTTCCCCACGACCCGAAGGCGGCGACCGACCCGTGGTATGCATTCTCTTTCACGCCCGAGTCGACCGAATACCTGATCGCGGCGGCTTTCGCGGCCGTCAAAGCTGAAGACATGGGCATGGACGACGTGCCCGATTTTCTCATGCTCGGCATCTCGGGAACCGACGTCGTCGGGCACATTTGGGGGCCTCGCTCTTGGGAGTACGCGGACAATCTGCTTCGAACCGACCGAGCTCTGGGGCGATTCGTCAGGATTTTGGAGGCGCGGGGGCCTGTGGCGTTCGTGCTCACCGCAGACCACGGCATTGCCGCCATGCCCGAGCGGGTGCGAGCCGATGGCGGCAACGCTGGACGGCTCGCACATACCGAGGTGACCACTCACGCGGAGCGCGCCGCCGATGCCGCGCTTGGTGAAGGCGATTGGGTCGCTGCTTACGTTCCGCCTTTCATCACCTACACGGAAGCGGGCAAACGGCGTCTCAAGGATCTCCACAAGGCTCTCATCAAAGCGATGCCGAAGCTCGAAGGCGTTAAGGCGGTCTACGACGCACACGCCGGCGCAAGGTTGAGGGCGAGCAGCCGCGACATCGAACGACTCGTCGGCCAATCACTCCCGAAGGATCCCACTGGCGACCTGTACGTGGTCACGAGCGAGGGCTGGTTCGATGCGCTCTCCGAGCAGGGGGGCACCAATCACGGCACGCCGTGGCCGTACGACCGACAGGTGCCGGTCTTGATGTGGGGCGCGGGAATCGAGCGCCGAACGAGTAAGAAGGTGCATAGCGTACTACAGGTCGCCACCACCCTCTGTGCACTCCTAGACATTCCCCCGTTGACCCTCGCGCCCCAGAGCCCACTTCCGGGTGTCATGCGGCTACACGATTGAGTATGCTCCGCGCATGAAGCTCGTAGTCGCACTTGGGAAAGTCGCCGTTCTTGCCATTTGGGCTTGGGGGCTCTTGTCGTTTCTTACCCCGACGATGGTGCCGGCGCCTGATGTCGGTCGCATGGCCTTCTTCGGGCTGCTCGCCGTTCACGTCGCGGAGGCTTTCGGATTCGCCAAGGGCCTTGCCGCGGAAAGCGGCGGTTCGGTCGGGAGCCACACGTGGCGGCTCCTGATTTTCGGCTACTTGCACGTCATGGGCGTGCGCTACGATAGTTGAGCCATGGGTCAGAAACGAATCCACCTCCTCGTTCGGGGCCGAGTACAGGGCGTGTACTTCCGCGCCACCGCACAACGCGAGGCCCGCCAACATGGGCTGAGCGGATGGATAAAGAATCGCCCCGACGGCGCCGTGGAGATCGTCGCCGAAGGTGAAGAGGACGACGTGAAAGACTTCCTCGCATGGTCACAGAAGGGCCCATCGACCGCGCGCGTAGACGACGTCAACGTACGTTGGCGAAGCTACACCGGCGAGTACACCGACTTTCGGATCACACCGTAAGCGTTAGTCGTCGTTCCGGCTCACCCTCGCCCGCGACCGCTTCTTCTCGCTCCTTTGCCGCTTGTCTTCGAGTCGGCGCCGTTTCGCTGCGCGCGTGGGCTTGGTGGCAACGCGTCGCTTGGGTGTTGGGAGCGCCTTGAGGATCAAATGACGGAGCCCGTCGCGAGCGCGCTCGAGATTCTGTCGCTGGGATCGTTCGGCTTGGGCGCTCACCAGCACGCCGCCCTCCGCGTCCAAGCGTCGGCCGGCAAGCTTTCGCAACCGGCTCTTCTGGGCTCTACTCAAGGCTGCGGTGCCCCGAAGGTCGAACCGGAGGGTCACCTTGGTGGCGACCTTGTTGACGTTCTGCCCGCCTGGCCCGGACGAGCGGCTGGCGCTCCAGGACAGATCGGAGCCAGGGATCGTCACGCGCCCATCGACGATGAGGTCGCTGTTGTCTCGCGGAGAGGCCAT